>ERZ1645187.2012-NODE-2012-length-18287-cov-20.766893_pt1 | contig 18287 bp, 11 predicted proteins | sample MGYA00575352_ERZ1645187 | MGnify/ENA primary metagenome ERZ1645187 (study PRJEB40837, sample SAMN11349314) | freshwater sediment metagenome | isolation source: river sediment | host: Sediment | place: India: Wazaribad , New Delhi | collected 2017-02-21 ... | reverse complement strand
CCGACCGGTTCACCGACCCGGTGCCGCACGAGGCGCTGGTCGAACCGGGCTGCAACGGGGGACTGTGCCGCTGGGGTGGGTTGCTGGTCGCGTCCCTGCCCGACGATGCGACCCGGCGGCGTCGCCTGGCGCTGCGCTGGTCCGCCGACCAGGGACGCACCTGGTCGGCCCCCGTGCTGGCCGACGCCGGCGCGGCCGGCTACTCGGTCGTCCAGCCGTTGGCCGACGGGGCGTTGGGGCTGATCTACGAGGCCGGTGACTACGAGGCGATCATCTTCGTCCGGATCGAGCCCGGTGAACTCGGCGAACTCGGCGGTGCGGTGAGTCTGGTCGCCCGCCCGGGCAGCTCCGGGGCTGCCAAACCACCCGAAGTGGCCGTCCTTGGCCGCTGAGCAGGGCTGGACGGTCCGCCGGGACCGTTGATGTACGTGGCGGGGCCCGGTAGTGGGACTGGATCGTCCCTGAGGATCATCTGGACCCGCGCGAGCTGTTCGCAGAGCCGTCCGCTAGCCCTTGATCAGCGGCTTGCGGGGCGCCTTCAGCACCAAGCCCATCGGCTCATCGGTGAAGATCCGGGCGTCCATCAGCCGCAGGTCGGCAGCCACCGCGAGCGGGATGCCGGCTTTGTCGAGCACGTCGCGCTGCAGGTCGACGCCGGGGGCGATCTCGATCACCGTCGGGCCGTCGGCGCGCAGTTCGAGGACGCAGCGCTCGGTGACGTAGCGCACTTGCTGGCCGCGCTCGTTGCCGACGCGTCCCGACCAGGTGATCTGGGCGATCTGCGGCACGAACTTCGAGATCTTGCCGTCCTGGACGATCTCCAGGCGGCCGTCGCCCAGCTTGAGTTCCTTGCGTCCGGCGGTGAACTGACCGGAGAAGACCAGGTGCTTGGCATGCGCGGTGATATCGGCGAACCCGCCCACCCCCGCGGTGACGTGGGTGGCCGACGGCATCAGTGAGACGTTCACGTCGCCGTCGGCGTTGACCTCCATGAAGCTGAGCAGCGCGATGTCGATGCCGCCGCCCTGCAGCAAGGTGAATTGGTCGGACGACCGCACGATCGCGTCCGGATTGTAGGCGGCGCCGAACGGCTTGCCGGTGACCGGGAACCCACCCACCGGGCCCTGTTCGATCACCCAGGTGACCTCGCCGTCCAAGCCCTCCTCCAGCAGAATCCGGGGCACGTTCGCCGACACCCCGAAGCCGAGGTTCGCGATGTCGTACTGGGCCAACTCCATGGCGGCACGGCGGGCAATCACCTTCTGCACACCGAACTCGGCCATGTCGATCTCGTCCAGCGACTTCAGCTCGGTGCCGGCGATGGCCGGGTCGTAGTCGATGCCGGCGACCTGCCGCTGCTCGGGGTCGACCACGATCGCGTCCACCAGCACGCCGGGGATCTCGACCTGGCGGGCGGGGTGTTTGGCGTCACTGAGCCGCTTGACCTGGGCGATGACGACACCGCCGTTGTTGTGTGCGGCGTAGACGATGTCGAGGGCGCCCAGGGCGGTGGCCTCGTCCTCGAAGGTCAGGTTGCCGTAGGGGTCGGCGGTGGTGGCGCGAATGATGGCCACGTCCACGTCGATGGCCGGCAGGAAGAGCCACTCGCGGCCGTCCACCTCCATCAGCCGGACCAGTTCGGGGCTGACGGCGTTCATCCGGCCGCCCTCCACCCGCGGGTCGAGGTAGGTGCCGATGCCGACATCGCTGAGCACGCCCGGCTGCTTGGCGGCTGCCGCCCGGTGCATCTGGTACATCAGCCCGGACGGGATCATGTACGCCTCGATCTGATCGGACTCCAGCAGCTGGCGTACCGGTGGTTTGGGCATGGACGACGGGCCAGCCGGGTACGAGCCGCCGATGATCCGCTTCAGCAGGCCGGGCTTGGCCAGGTGGTTCGAGCCGTCCAGTCCGTCGGACATATCGCCGGAGTTGATGGCGTGCAGCGAGGTGATGTCACGCGGATGCCCCGTCGCGTCGAAGTGCGCCCCGATCGCCGCCAGCACCTTCTCGGGCAGCCCGATCGCCGACGAGGACGAGACCGAGACGGTCGCGCCGTCCGGGATCAGGGCGGCGGCCTGCTCTGCGGTGATGACCGGCGGTTGACGCATCGGTGGACTCCTTCGTCGGCTGGCGGGGATGCAGTGTCGCGGCTGGTTGGCGGCGCGGTTCAAGCATAGCTGAAAGCGCTTTCCGCAGCAGCTCGACGCCCCGCAGCGTGGTCAGAGGTCGGTTTGGCGTCCCCGGCTGGCGACGGGTTCCACCGGGGTGGAGCCGGGAACAGGTTCCCAGCCTCGGTTCGGTCGCCGCACCGGCTCGGCGGCGTCGCGTCGGCGATAGACGATGTAGGGACGGGTCGGGTAGGCCACCGGCGCCGAGAAGAAGTGCACCAGCCGGGTGAACGGCCAGACCGCGAAGAGCAGGAACGCGGCGATCACGTGCAACTGGAATGCCAGCGGCACGTCGGACATCAAGCTTGCGTCCGGCCGGAAGGTGAGGATTCCGCGTAGCCACGGCGAGATCGTCTCACGGTAGTCGTAGCCATGCTCCCCGCCCAAGACCTGGTGCAGCACGGTGGCGGTCATGCCCAGTGCGACTGGCAGCGACAGCAGCACATACATGAAGACGTCGTTGCGGGTAGTCGCATGCCGCACCCCCTTGACGGTGTACCGGCGGTAGACCAGCAGCAACAGGCCGATCACGGTCGCGGTTCCCGCACTGACACCGGCGACGGTGGCCATCAGGTGATAGAACGTCTGCGGCATCCCGACCGCTTCGGTCCAACTCTTCGGGATCAGCAGGCCCAGCACATGCCCGGCCGCGACGAAGAGAATCCCGTAGTGGAACAGCGGTGAGCCCCAGCGGAGCAGCTTGTGCTCATGCAACGTGGACGTCCGGCTGGTCCAGCCGAACTGGTCGGTCCGCCAGCGCCAGACGGAGCCGGCCACCAACAATGTCAAACAGACGTAGGGAAAGATCACCCACCAGAAGATGCCCAGAGCCGTCATCGTCCCTCACCTCCAACGCTCGCACTTGTCATTTCCGCTTGTGGCCGGCCCCTACCGGCCAGCCCCACCATCTCGATCGGCGGGCCGCCGGAGATGATGTCCAGCACCCGTTCCCGAACCGCGCTGCTGACGTGGGGCAACGTGCAGGTGACGGCCTCGACCACCTGCACCCACGGGCTGCCCATCGAACCCAGCGCCTCACGCAAGACCTCAAGGCCCTCCCGGTTCGACGACAGCAGCACACCGGCCAACTCGGCGTCCCCGACCGCCGAGAACTCCAGGACGACCGGCAGGTAGTCGGGCAACTCGTTGGCGTCCAGTTCGAACCCCGCCGCCCGATACGCCTCGACGAAGCCCACCAGCGCCATGCCGCGTTTGCGGGTATCGCCGGTGAGGAAGTAGGACAGGTAGAGCGTGCACTTGCGCTTCAAATCGAACGTCGTCACGTACTCCTGCGACAACTGGTCGGGCCCCACCTGCTCGGCATGGTCGAGGAATCCTCGCAGCCGGGACGCGATGGGCCCCGGCAACTCGTCCAGCGCCCCAGCCACCACCTGGTACTTGGCCAAGTTCTCGGTCGTCGGGTAGTCGAGCAGGATGGACGCCGCCATGTGCGTCAGCGCCCGCTGCCGTGCCGTGTGCGGTACCGGCGCCAACGGTGACTGGCGCGGACGGCCGAGGAAGCTGCCCCGGCCGTAGAGTGGGACGCTCATGAGTAGGCACCGCCGCCATGGCGATGCTGCAGGGTCAGGGGCACCGGGCCGCGGCCAGTGGCCCCGGAACTGGTCATCCCGATGCCGCCCTGCCCGTCCAGCGAACAACCCATCGGGTCATACGACGGGGTCGGGCGTCCCAGTTCGGCATGCATCATCGGGATCACGTAACGGTCGTCGTAATCGGCGATGGCCAGCAGACGGTACATGTCCTCGATCTGTTGGCCGGTCATCCCGACCGCCGCCGCGATCTTCTCCTTCGGGGCCTCGCCGAGATTCACGTCACGCATGTAGGAGCGCATCGCGGCCAAGCGACGCAGCGCCCGCTCCACCGGGCGGGTGTCGCCGGCGGTGAACAACTCCGCCAAGTACTCCAGCGGGATGCGCATCTTGGACAGCGCCGTGAACAGGACCTGGTGGTCCTCGGCGTCGTTGTCGGTGCGGGCCACCTCGTCCACGATCGGCGACAACGGCGGGATGTACCAGACCATCGGCAGAGTGCGGTACTCCGGGTGCAGCGGCAGCGCCACCTCGTAGTCGTTGATCAGCCGCCAGATCGGCGAGCGTTGCGCAGCCTGCACCCAGTCATGCGGCACGCCGCAGGCCTCGGCGGCCCGCTGCACGGCCGGGTCGTGCGGGTCGAGGAAGCAGTCGCGTTGGGCGGCGAGCAGGTCGTGTTCGTCCTTCACCGCCGCGGCCGCCGAGACCTTGTCGGCGTCGTACAGCACGATGCCGATGTAGCGCAGCCGACCCACGCAGGTTTCGGAGCAGACCGTCGGCAACCCCTCCTCGAGGCGCGGGTAGCACAGCGTGCACTTCTCGGCCTTGCCGGTGGCGTGGTTGATGTAGACCTTCTTGTAGGGGCAGCCCGAGACGCACATCCGCCAGCCACGGCACTGATCCTGGTCGACCAGCACGATGCCGTCCTCCGCGCGCTTGTACATGGCACCCGAGGGGCAGGACGCCACGCATGAAGGATTCAGGCAGTGTTCGCAGATGCGCGGCAGGTAGAACATGAACGTCTTCTCGTAGGTCAGTTGGACCTGTTTGTTCATCTTCGCCAGCACCGGGTCGTGGACAGCGATCTCCTGCGAGCCGGACAGGTCGTCGTCCCAGTTCGCCGACCAGGTGATCTTCATGTCGTCACCGGTGATCAACGACTTCGGACGCGCCACCGGCACGTGCGGCGAGTTCGCGGGCGCCTTGAGCAGCATGTCGTACTCGTAGGTCCACGGCTCGTAGTAGTCGGTTAGCTGGGGCATGTCGGGGTTGTGGAAAATGGTCAGCAGCTTCCACCAGCGTCCGCCGGCCCTCAGTTGAAGCTCGCCGCCCGACTTGCGCCGCCAGCCGCCCTTCCAACGGTCCTGGTCCTCGTAGGTCTTCGGGTAGCCCAGGCCTGGCCGGGTCTCGACGTTGTTGAACCAGATGTACTCGGTACCGGCTCGGTTGGTCCAGGCCTGCTTGCAGGTGACCGAGCAGGTGTGACACCCGATGCACTTGTCGAGATTCATCACCATTGCGGTTTGCGCCATGATTCGCATCAGTACTGCACCTCCTGGCTACGACGGCGAACCACCGTCACTTCGTCCCGTTGGTTGCCGGTGGGGCCCACGTAGTTGAACGCGTAGGCATGTTGGGCGTAGCCACCAACCAGGTGGCTGGGTTTCATCAGCACCCGGGTGAGTGCGTTGTGGATACCGCCGCGGTTCCCGGTCGTCTCGGAACGGGGCACATCGACGGTGCGTTCGGTGGCGTGGTACATGAAGACGGTGCCCTCCGGCATCCGGTGCGAGACCACCGCGCGGGCCACTACCACGCCGTTGCGGTTGTACGACTCGACCCAGTCGTTGTCGGCCACCCCGATCTTGGCGGCGTCGGCCGGCGACATCCACAGGCTGGGGCCGCCACGGCTCAACGAGAGCATGTAAAGGTTGTCCTGATACTCCGAGTGGATCGACCACTTGTTGTGCGGGGTCAGGTAGCGCACCCCGACCTCCACCTCGGCCGATCGGTGGCCGGTGGTGGTGGCGCCGATCTTCGCGTCCCCGAACAGACGGTGCATGTCGAGCGGCGGCTTGTAGGTCGGCATGTTCTCACCCATATCGGCCATCCAGTCGTGGTCCAAGAAGAAGTGCATGCGTCCGGTGAGGGTATGCCACGGCTTGTCGCGTTCGACGTTTTGGACGAACGCCGAGTAGCGTCTGCCGCCGGTCTCCGATCCCGACCACTCCGGTGAGGTGACCACCGGCTGGGGTTGCTTGACGGTGTCGTCGAAGGTGATCCGGCGGCCCTCGTTCTCTTCGGCCAGGTCGGCCATCTTCGTACCGGTGCGCTTCTCCAAGGTCTTGAAGCCCTGGGTGGCCAGCCGTCCATTCGACGTGCCGGACAACCGCAGGATCATCTCGGCGGCCCTGATGTCGGTGTTGATCAGTGGACGCCCGGCGCACGGGCCGCTGCGGGCCACCCCGTGTTCGGCGGCCAACTCGGCGATCTCCTGGTTGGGACGCAGCAGCAGGCCCTTGATCGGGGTGCCGAGCTTCTCAGGCAGCGGACCGATGGTGTCGAACTTGTCGCGGATCGCGGTGTAGTCGCGCTCGATGCTGATCAGCTTCGGCATCGTCACCCCGGGCACCATCGGGGTTTCGTCCAGTGGACGCGTCGCGCCGTGCGGCATACCCATGGCGTCGGGCGTGTCGTGGTTGAGCGGTGCGGCCAGCAGGTCGGCGCGGGTGCCGAGGTGGGTCTTCGCCATCTCGGAGACGTATCCGGCCAGCGTCTGGAAGATCTCGTAGTCGGTTCGGGTCTCCCAGGGCGGGGCGATCGCCTGGTTGAACGAGTTGATGAAGGGATGCATGTCGGTGGTCGAGATGTCGTGCTTTTCGTACCAGGTCGCTGCCGGCAGTACCAGGTCGGAATGCAGCGTGGTCGAGGTCATCCGGAAGTCGAGGGTCAAGAAGAGGTCGACCTTGCCCTGCGGCGCCTCGTCCCGCCAGACCATCGAGTTGGGCCGCCGATCCGGGGACGACTCGGCGCCCCGCACCGAGTTGGTGGCCCCCAGCAGGTGCTTGTAGAAGTACTCGGCGCCCTTCGCCGAAGAACCCAGCAGGTTGGTGCGCCAGTTCGTGATCACCCGGGGGAAGTTCTCCGGGTTGTCGGGATCCTCGCTGGCGAAGTGCAGATCGCCCGACTTGAGCTGTTCGATCACGTAGTCCGGGACGGCCTTGCCGGCGGCCTTCGCGTCCGCGGTGATCTGCAGCGAACTACGGTCGAAGGTCGGGTAGGACGGCGTCCAGCCCCGCTTGTTCGCCTCGACCAGCGTGTCCGCGGTGGTGCGGTTGCGCAACCGGTCGCCGGCCAGCGGCGACAGCAGCGCATCGGCGCGCAGCCCGTCGTAGCGCCATTGGTCGGTGGCCAGGTACCAGAAGGCGGCTGAGGTCATGTGCCTGGTCGGCCGCTGCCAGTCGAGCGCGAACGCGAACTGCTGCCAGCCGGTGATCGGACGCACCTTCTCCTGCCCGACGTAGTGCGCCCAGCCGCCGCCGTTCTTGCCCTGGCAGCCGCACATCATCAGCAGCGCGAGCATCGTGCGGTAGATCAGGTCGGAGTGGAAGTAGTGGTTGGTGCCGGCGCCCATGATGATCATCGTGCGGCCGCCGGAATCTGCGGCGTTCTGCGCGAACTCGCGGGCCACTCGGGTGATCTGGGCGGCCGGGATACCGGTGATCGCCTCCGCCCAGGCGGGGGTGCCGACGCCGTCGGCGTCCGATTCGTCGGTCGGCCACTGCCCGGGCAGTCCGCGTCGGCGCACGCCGTACTGGGCGAGCATCAGGTCGAAGACGGTGGTCACCAACCGCTTGCCGATCCGGCGGGCAGGGACGCCGCGGCTCAGCACACCGGAGGTGCCGACGTGTTGGGCGTCCTCGTCGGCCGGGTCGGGGACGACGTCGAAGCGGCTGAGCAACACCTCGACCGACTCGTGCCTGGTGTCGGCCATCGAGAGCAGCGGGTCGATGCCGTCCAGCTTCAGGTTCCACTTGCCGAGCCCCTGGTCGCCCCAGCGGTGGCCGAGCGACCCGTTCGGCACCTTCGGGGTGCCGTCGCGGTCGAGCAGCACGGTACGGAAGGCCGCGTTCTCCTGGTCGGCGAACTCGGGCAGATCGGCGGCGGTCAGGAACTTGCCGGGCGCCAGTCCCTTGCTGCCGTCCGGGGCGGTCACCTCGTCCAGCCCGACCAGATAGGGGGCGTCGGTGTAGCGCGTCAGGTAGTCGATGAAGTACGGGGTGCGCTTGGCCAGATGGAAGTCACGCAGGATGACGTGACCCATCGCCATGCCCAGCGCGCCGTCGGTGCCCGGGTGGATCGCCATCCACTCGTCGGCGAACTTGGTGTTGTCGGCGTAGTCGGGCGAGACCACCACGACCTTGGTGCCCTTGTAGCGCACCTCGGTCATGAAGTGGGCGTCCGGGGTGCGGGTGACCGGCACGTTGGAGCCCCACATCATCAGGTAGCTGGCGTTGTACCAGTCACCTGATTCGGGGACGTCGGTCTGGTCGCCGAAGACTTGGGGCGAGGCCATCGGCAGGTCGGCGTACCAGTCGTAGAAGGACAAGATGACTCCACCCAGCAGCGAGTAGAAGCGGGTGCCGGCACCGTAGGAGACCTGGCTCATGGCCGGGATGACGGTGAAGGCCGCCAACCGGTCGGGTCCGTAACGCTTCAGCGTGTAGACGTGCGCCGCCGCCGCGATCTGGTTGGCCTCGTCCCAACTGATACGCACCAGGCCGCCCTTGCCGCGTTGCGACTTGTAGGACTGGGCCTTCTTGGGATCTTCGACGATCGACTGCCAGGCGTCCACCGGATCGGGGTGGCGTTGCAGGGCGTCTCGCCACAGCTTCATCAGCACCGAGCGGGCGTACGGGTAGCGGATGCGGGTAGGCGAGTAGGTGTACCAGCTGAACGCCGCGCCACGCGGGCAGCCGCGGGGCTCGTAGTCGGGCATGTCCGGCCCGGTGTCGGGGTAGTCGGTTTGCTGGGACTCCCAAGTAATGATGCCGTCCTTGACGTAGACCTTCCACGAGCACGAGCCGGTGCAGTTCACCCCGTGCGTCGACCGGATCACCTTGTCGTGCGCCCAGCGGTCACGGTAGAAGGCGTCGGCCTCCCGTTTGCCGGTCAGGAAGATCTGCCGCTTGTCCTGCGACGCGGTGCCCGGCCTGAGAAAGGTGCCCAGGTTCAGCAGGGCATTGGCGTCAGTGGTGGTCATCTGGTGCTCCTATCTTTGGGCGGACGAGCTCAGCCGGGGTACGGGGCCTTGGGTCGGGCGTACATGACCCAGATCAGTGCAGTGCAGAAGACGAAGAAGACCCCACACCCGATGAAGAAGGCACGATCGTCGAGGTTGGCCAGCGCGACACCGACGATGAACGGCCCGAAAGCCGCGATCGCGGCGGTGAACCCGATCACCCCGCCCGCCTGGCGGGGCGGCATGATCATCGGCATCTGCTTGAAGGTGCCGGCGTTGCCGATGCCGGCGAAGAAGAACATCGCGAACATCGCGGCGAGGAAGCCCTTGTAGTCGCCCATCTCGGTGGGGTTCAGGAAGCTTGCTGCCACGAAGATGGAAATTGTCATCCCGACCCCCGAGACGAAGGTCCAGATCGCGCCGCCGAACTTGTCACACAACGGGCCCCAGATGACCCGCACCGCCGAGGCGATCAGTGGCGGCAGGAAGGCGTAGGTGGCCCCGCGCACCACGTTGGGTTCGTGGGCGAACGGGGAGGAGATGCCGTAAGTGTTGTTGATGAGCAGGGCGAACTGGGCGGCGAACCCCGAGAAGGCGCCGAAGGTCATCAGGTAGATCAGCATCAGGAACCAGGTGTTCCGGTTGCCGAAGATGTCGATCTGTTGGCGGAAGTTCGCCTTGATCGGCACGTCGCGCAGCAGGAACCAGGCGAGCACCGCGGCCAGCACCACCCACGGGACGAGCACCAAGCCGATGTTGTGCAGGAAGACCGGCCCCTCCACCGTCATCTGCGGGGTCAGCGCCGCGGTACCGAGCAGGCCGAAACCCATCACCCACGGGCCGAGGATCTGGATGATCGACATGCCGAAGTTGCCGACGCCGGCCTGGGTGCCGAGCGCGGTGCCCGACTTCGACTTCGGGAAGAAATAGCCAGTGGACGGCATATAGCCGGAGAAGATGCCGCCGCCGATCCCGCAGGCCAGCGACAGCAGGAGCAGCACCGAGTACGGCGTGGTCGCGTCACGCACCGCGAGCGTCCAGCCAAGCATCGGAATCAGCAACAGCAGCGATGAGAAGGTGACCAGCTTGCGGGTGCCGATGACCGGCGGCAGGAACATCCAGATCAGCCGGAAGACGCCCGCGGCCAGCCCCGGCATTGAGGTCAGCCAATAGAGCTGTTCCTTGGTGAGGTCGAAGCCGACCTTGTTCAGGTGCGGGGCGACGGTGGAGACGATGTACCAGGTACAGAACCCCAGGATCATCGAGTAGGTGGTGACCCAAAGGGTCAACCATGCCCGTTTGGAGTCCCACGTCTGCGGGTCGTTCGGGTTCCAATTTGAAAGATCTGCTTTGAGTTCTGCTCCAACAGCCATCTTCGTCCTCGACATCCGGGTCGTGTGCTCGACCATGGGCACACCTCCATGGTGCCGAAATTTCCCGGAGAATGCCATGAAAATTGACGATTGCCACCCGCGGGGCGGCGTGTCGGCGTCTGGGGGCTGCCTTTGCGTCATGCCGGGAACGTGATTGAGTGTGCAGATGAGCAGCACCGAACCAGCGCGTCCCGCCTGGGGGTCCCTCCGGGTCGTGATGGTCTCCATGCACACCTCCCCGGTCGCATTCCCTGGATCTGCCGACGCCGGTGGCATGAATGTCGTCGAGGTCAACACGGCCATAGCGTTGGCCGCCCGCGGTCACCGGGTCGACATGCTCACCCGCCGCGACGACCCCGGCCTGCCGGAAGTGCTCGAGGTGGTGCCCGGCGTCCGGCTGTTCAACCTGGCCGCCGGGCCCGCCGACTCCGTGGCCAAAAGCCAGCAGGAAGGCCTGATCGAGCCGTTCCGGGCAGCGATGGCGCGGTGGTGGAACTCCCAGGGCGCCGGCGTCGACATCGTGCACTCACACCACTGGTTCTCCGGGGTGGCGGCGCTGCCGATCGTCCGATCGGCGGGTGTGCCGCACCTGCAGAGCTACCACTCGGTGGCGGCGCCGTTCGGAGCCTCGCTGGACGCCGGTGAGCCCCCCGAATCCGAAGGCCGACCGGCCGGTGAGCGGCTGGTGGCCGAGCAATCCCAACGCATCGTCGCCGTCAGTGCGGCCGAAGCGCGCACCATAATGCAGCGCTACCAGGCGCCGGCCGAACGCATCAGCGTGGTACGACCTGGGGTCGACCTGGACATGTTCCGGCCGCTGCGTCCCGGTGAGCAGCCGTGGGCCTGGCAGGGTGGCTACCTGTTCTTCGCGGCCCGGCTGCAACCGTTGAAAGGCCCTGACCTGGCGGTCCGGACGCTGGCCGCCCTGCCGCCCGGTAGACGCCCCCGGCTGGTGATTGCCGGGCAGACCTCGGCCGACTTCGGCTGGTACGCCCAAGAACTGCGTGACCTGGCCGATCAACTGGGTGTCGGCGATGAGGTGGTCTACATCGGCGCGCAGGACCGTGACCAGTTGGCAACCGTGCTCCGGGGCGCCTGCGTGCTGCTGAACCCCAGTCGTTCCGAGACGTACGGCCTGATCAATCTCGAGGCATCCGCCTCGGGCGTCCCGGTCATCGCGACCAGGGCCGGAGGCATGGCCGAGTCGGTCGAAGACCAGGTCACCGGAATCCTGCTGGACAGCCGCGACCCCGCTGTCTGGGCCGAAACGGTACGCGGCTTCCGCGACGACCCCGACCGGCGCGCCCGGTTCGGTCTGGCCGGCCGCGACTTCGCGTCCCGGCGCGGCTGGGACGTGGTGGCTGCCGAACTCGAAGCGGTATACCGCAAGGAGGTCCACCGATGAGGAGCCCTTTGGATGTGCTGGCCGCCGAGCCGGGAGCCCAGGTCTTCCCGCTGTTCGTGCATGCCCATCCAGACGACGAGACCTTGGATACCGGTGCCCTACTCGCCTGGCTGACAGCCCAACACGTGCATGTCGAGTTGGTGACCTGCACCCGCGGCGAGCGGGGTGAGATCGTCGAGGGCGTCTTGCCGGCCAACATCGCCCAGGCCGATCTGGTGCGCGTCCGGCAGCGTGAACTGGCCCGCGCGCTGGGGGTGCTCGGGGTACCTGACCATGACTTCCTGGGGACCCCGCCCGCCCGCGCCGCTGACCTGCAGCCGCGGGAGTACCGAGATTCGGGCATGCGCTGGGTCCGTGAGGGGCTGGCCGGGCCAGCCGGTCTGACCGACCCGCAGACGCTGACGGCAGCCCCGCTGGACGAGTTGGTCGCTGACCTGATGGTGCTCATCGAACGCGTCCAACCCACCGTGCTGGTGGGCTACGACGACCTCGGCAGCTACGGCCACCCCGATCACCTGCGTGCTCGGGAAGTCACGTTGGCGGTCGCCCGGCAGGCGGGGCTGCCGATGGTGGAGGTGGCCTCCAGCGAGGACGCGGCGGGTTTCGAGTGGTTCGACCTGTCGGACCAGCGGGAGACCGTCATCAAGGCGCTGCGCTGTTACACCACGCAGCTCACCGTCCACGAAGACCACATCGTGCACGTGGGCGGTCAGCGCGCGGAGATCCGGCTACGGGTCGGGCTGCGGCTGGCGCCCTGAGATCAGAACAGGGCTTCGGGAACCGTAGGCGGCGCGTAGACCGGGTCGACGTCGGCGAACATCTTGCTGACCGAGCGGCCGCGGTGGATCCGGTCGATCGCCTCGGCGAACAGCGGCGCCACGCTGATCACCTTGAGTTCTGGCCAGTTCTGAGGGGCGGGCACCGTGTTAGTACAGACCACCTCCGAGATGAATGCCAAGCCGCGCAGCCGCTCCACCGCTCGCCCGGCGAACAGGCCGTGCGTGCAGGCGACGGACGCCGACAACGCCCCGAAGTCCTTGAGCCGCTGGCACAGCTCGACCACCGAGCCGCCGGTGGCGATCTCATCGTCCAGCACGATCGCGTTGCGGCCCGCCACATCGCCGACGATCGAATCAACGACCACCTTGTCGTCGGCCAGGCGTCGCTTGCTGCCGGCCGCGACCGGCAGCCCGAGCAGCCGCGCGAACTGGGTGGCGTTCTTCGCATTGCCCAGGTCGGGACTCACCACGATCGCATTGTCGAGGTTGGCGCCCTGGAAATGTTCGGCAAGCACGCCGAGTGCGGTGAGCTGGTCGACCGGGCACTTGAAGAAGCCCTGCACCTGCGGTGCGTGCAACTGCATCGTCAGGACGCGCGAGACGCCGGCGGTGACCAGCAGGTCGGCCACCAGCCGCCCGCCCAGCGAGATCCGCGAGGCGTCCTTCTTGTCGGAGCGGGCGTAGGAGTAGTGCGGGATCACCGCGGTGATCTGGCCCGCCGACGCGCCCCGGGCGGCATCGATCATCAACAACAGCTCCATCAGGTGTTCCTGGGTGGGTGGGACGAGCGGTTGGATGATGTAGACATCGCGCTGGCGGACGTTGACCAGCAGTTGCACCTGCAGGCAGTCGTTGCTGAAGCGACTGATCCGAGTGGGGGAGAGTTTGGTGCCCAGGTGGTCGCAGATCTCCTGGGCCAGTGATTGGTGGGCCGACCCGGAGAAGACGACGATGTCCTTCACTCCACTGACCCCTTCCGCGCAGCTCGCGTTCCGACGCGACCAGATTAGTGCCTTTCTGCTGTCGGGCGCCCCCCGCCCGGGTGATGGTGCCGATCTGGGGTGCCCCGGACGCCCGGTCTGCCCCGGTGCGCTGTGGAAGAATCGCCGCATGGCCCATGACGTGACCCAGCCGGAACCCACCCTGCCACCGTGGCGGCGTACCACTCAGGACGGTGCCCCCTACTGGACGAAGAACTATCAACCCGGCGTCCCGATCGACATCGAGCTACCCACCGAATCGCTGTGCTCACTGCTCGACACCGCTGTGCGTGAAGCCGGCAACCATGTCGCGACCCAGTTTTTCGGTGCCGAGATGACCTACCGGGAACTGGGCGACCGGGTGGCTCGCGCCGCGGAGGGGTTGCGCCGTCTCGGCGTCCATGCCGGTGACCGGGTGGCGATCCTGCTGCCGAACTGCCCGCAGCACCTGATCGCGTTCTATGCGATCGTCCGCCTGGGCGCCATAGTCGTGGAACACAACCCGCTGTACACCGCCCCCGAACTTGAGAAGCTCTTCGCAGACCACGGCGCCCGCGTCGCGATCGCCCTGGACGCCAGCATCGACAAGCTCAACCAGCTGCCGATCTACGAGCGGCCGACCCAGATCGTGGCGGTCAACCTGCTCAACGCGTTCCCGCGGCACCTGCAGTTGGCGCTGCGGCTGCCGCTGCCCGGCCTGCGGGCCAAGAAGAAAGCGTTGACCAGCGGCACCAAGGGCACCATCAGCTGGGAGAAGCTGGTCTCGTCCCGGCCGATCAGCCGCCGGCACCCGCGTCCCGACGTGCACGATCTGGCCGCGATCCAGTACACCTCGGGCACCACCGGGCGTTCCAAGGGCGCCATGCTCAGCCACTTCAACCTGTACTCCAACGCCCGGCAGGGCGAGGCGTGGATGCTGGGTGCCCAGCCGCGTCGCGAGACCAGCTACGCCGCACTGCCGCTGTTCCATTCCTTCGGCGTCACCGTGCACACCACCTTCGGGGTGCTCAAGCAGTCGCGGCAGGTGCTGTTCCCGCGGCCGGATGTCGACCTGATCGTGGCGGCAGCGAAGAAGCGACCGCCGTCGATCTACTGCGCAGTGCCCGCGCTGTACCAAAGGACAGCCGAGAAGGCCATGGCACAAGGGATCTCGTTGGCGTCGGCACGATGGTGCATCTCGGGTGCGATGGCGTTGGTCGAGGAAACCCGCGAACTGTGGGAGTCGGTCTCCAGCGGCCTGCTGGTGGAGGGCTACGGCCTCACCGAGGCCTCCCCGGTGGCTCTCGGCAACCCCTTCTTCCCCAGCCGGCGACCCGGCACCATCGGGGTGCCCTTCCCGTCCACCCTGATGAAAGTGGTGGACGTCAACGACCCCGAGAAGGAGGTGGGGGTCGGCGAGCCGGGTGAGCTGCTGATCAAGGGCCCGCAGGTCTTCCAGGGCTACTGGCGAGATCCCCAGGAGACCGCCCAGACCTTGCTCGACGGCTGGCTGCGCACCGGTGACGTCGTGACCGTGGACGCCGACGGTTTCACGACCATCGTCGACCGCAAGAAAGAGATCATCATCACCGGCGGCTTCAACGTCAGCCCGAGCGAGGTCGAACAGGAGTTGTTGCGCCACGACGCCATCGCCGACGTGGCGGTGGTCGGGATGCCGACCGGGCAGGGGGACGAAGAGGTGGTCGCCGCGGTGGTGCTCGCCGATGGGCAGACCCTCGACAACGACGAGATGCGCACCTGGGCCAAGCAGCGGCTGACCGCCTACAAGGTGCCCCGACGCTTCATCAAGGTGGACGAACTGCCGCGTTCGATGCTGGGCAAGGTGCTGCGCGGGCAGGTCCGCCAAGATCTCGCCGCCCAGTGAACCGGACGCGCGGCGGCAGGCCGACCGAGTTCGACGATGCCCGGCTGCCGGTGCCGGTGGCTGGGCGTCCAGCCGCCGACCAGATGACCGATGTGGTGGTGATCGGCAGCAACCCCGGAGCCTTGGCCGCTGCGATCGCCTGCCGGCAGGCCGGTTGGGAGGTCCTGGTGGTAGAGCCCGGGCCGAGGCTCGGCTCGCGCGAGGCGAGCGGGCCGGGCCAGCTCTGGCTGCCGGCCCGCCACGGCATCGACGACGACTACGCAACCGCCCGTGACTACTTCGACCGTGTGGTGGGTGAGGGGGACGCGGCCAGCAGCGCTCCGCGCCGGCATGCCTTCCTGACCGGAACCGGGCCGCTGGCCGGTTGGTTGGCCGAACTGGGCATTGGGCTGCACGCCGATCGGGTGGGCGACCACTACCCGCTGCTCCCGGGCGGCAGGACGAACCAGCGGGTCGTGGTGCCGCAACCGATCGAGACCGCCGTGATCGGACAACTCGCCGAGGTGGTGCCCCACGGGGTGACGGCGGACGCAGACACGCTGGTCGACCGCCTGGAACACACCGCCCGCGCGGTGGGTGGTGCGGCCCGGGGCCGACGCACCGCGCACGGTGGTGCCGCCCTGGTGGTCGGGCTGCTGGCAGCCTGTCAGCGTCTGCAGGTGAACATCTGGTGGGATGCGCCGACGCGTCGGTTGCTGACCACCCGCGATGAGGACGGTGTCGCCGATCGAGTGGTCGGCGTCGAGGTCCGTCGGGGTGTGCGCCCGGTTCGGGTCTTTGCCGGGCGGGGCGTCATCATCGCCCAGGGCGGCTTCGAGGGGGACGCCGCGGCGCGCCGCGAGTTCCTGCCGTCGCCTTCCCGTCCGGCTTGGACGCTGGGCGAGCCGCGCAGCGAAGGCGTCCGGCAACTCGAGTGGGCCGCCGAACTGGGGCTGCAGTTGGCGGGCATGGGCAACGCGTGGTGGCGTCCCGGCCTGTGGTACCCCCAAGGCAAGGTTTGGGACGCCGAGCAGGCGCTGGCTGCGCCGCACGGTTTCGTGGTGGATGCGAGCGGCCGCAGGTTCGCCAACGAGGCGGGCCCGGGCAACGACTTCTGTCGGGCGCTGTATCGACGGGTCCGCGAACTCGGGCCGGAGTCGGTGGCTTGGCTGGTCATCGACTCCGAGCATCGGCACCGCTACCCGCTGGCCGGCTTGGCGCCGGGTCGGGTCCCGCGCGGCGCCGAGCGGGCGGGTCTGATCAGCAGCGCACGCACACTGCCGGAGTTGGCCTGGAAGATCAAGGTGGACGCGGCCGGACTGCAGGCCTGCGCCGACCGGTTCGACCAGATCGCCGCGGTCGGGGTGGACGACGACTTCGGACGCGGCGCGAGTCCAGCTGACCGGGCACGCGGTGACCGCGCGAATCGTCCCAACCCCTGTCTAGGAGCGGTGCACCAGGCGCCGTTCCAGGCGGTCCGGGTGGTGCCGGCCGACCTGGGCACCAAGGGCGGACTGCTGACCGACGAGCATGGCAGCACGCTGCGGGTCGACGGGCCGATGCCTGGCCTGTGGGCCATCGGTTCGGCGGCGGCCTCGGTGACCGGGGCCTACGATCCTGCACCCGGGGTGGGGTTGGCCGAGGCGATGGTGGCTGGGCGCGCCGTGGCGTCCGCCGTGGCCGGCCTCAGCCGCTGACCTGGACGCTGACCAGCCGGTCGGGGCCGTCTTGCGAGGTCAAAGCCCACAGACTGCCGTCCGGATGCTGTTCCAAGGCGGCCGTGGCGCCCACGGGCGGGACGGAATCCAGCGTCAGCGGCTGTCCGATCACCTCACCGGTGACATGCATGAAGAGCAGGCGAGGTCCGGCGAGGTTGCTGACTGCCAGATCGGAGTCGAACAGGCCCCACTGTGCACCCGCGACGAAGGTGGCCGCCCCCATTCGCTTGGAGCTGTCCCCCGAACTGTAGGCCGCCGGGCGTGCGCTTCCGATGGCCAGGTCGGTCATCGGTACGCCGTCGGTTCGGTAACTGGTTTGCGAGCGGGACGCCGGGTTCCAGCCGTAGTTGCCACCCGAGACGATCAGGTTGATCTCGTCCTCGCGGCCGGGGCCCCGGTCGATCGCGTACAGCTGGTGGCTGACCGGGTGCCAGGCCATCCCGGTGATCGCGCGGTGCCCGTAGCTGTAGATGATCTTGGTGATGGGGTCGGTGGAGCGGTCTGCGAACGGGTTGTCGGCCGGGGCAGCTGAGGTCTTGGGGTCCAGCCGCAGAATCTTGCCGCCGGCCGAAGTTAGGCTCTGTGGGGCGTTCGGGTCGCCGCCATCAGAGGTTCCCACGTACAGCAGGCCGTCAGGACCGAATCCGATCTGACAGCCGATGTCGGTGGGATCGACCGGCAGCGGCAGCCCGGTGAGCAGCGCGGGACCCGCCTTTGCGCTTGTCAAAGTGGCATCGAGGGTCATTGGCAGCACCCGGATGTCGGTGCTGGTGCGATAGCAGATGTACAGCTCGGGGTCGGCGGGGAAACCGGGGACCAGTGCGAGATCGATGATGCCGGGGGTCTCTGAGGCAGGCAGGTCGTGGGTGATCTCGGTCAGCGGCTCATCGGCCCGGTATCGCAGTAGCTGGTTTCCGGCGGCGATCAGCGCGGTTCCGGCGGGGGTGATGGCCAGGGCGGAGGGTGAGCGAAGCCCGGTGGCCAGCACGGAGAGGTTGGTCTTGGGGAGTGCGGACGGGTTGGGGCTGGCGCCGGTGAACCCTGCCGGCGAGCTCCCGGAGGGCAATCCGGACTCGGTCGTCCCGCAGCCCGCCAGCGCCAGCGCGAGGGCAGCCACGGCGCTGAGGGTGGATACCGCAGCCCGCTTTGCTGGACGGAGCCGCTGGGGGCTCACGTCCAGCTCGCCGGGCCTGCGTCCCACCACACTTGCCAGTGTGGCCCAGCCA
>ERZ1645187.2010-NODE-2010-length-18288-cov-4.904843_pt1 | contig 18288 bp, 15 predicted proteins | sample MGYA00575352_ERZ1645187 | MGnify/ENA primary metagenome ERZ1645187 (study PRJEB40837, sample SAMN11349314) | freshwater sediment metagenome | isolation source: river sediment | host: Sediment | place: India: Wazaribad , New Delhi | collected 2017-02-21 ... | reverse complement strand
GCTCGAGCCAGAACACCGCTGTCTCGGGTTCGCCCCGGTCCCGGTGGATCCGGGCCATGTGGAGGAAGTCCTTCTAAAGCTTCTTCACCAGGTCGGACAGCTCCCGGAAGGACTCCATCGCTTCGCTCGCCCTGCCGATCCTGAGCAGGGACACGGCCGCGAGGAGCTTTTCTTCGGGGGTTGCCGCGGCGTGGGCGGCCTCTGCAACGCTCAGGAAATCGCCCCGGTCAAAGGCCTCTTGCATATTCATCCGCGAATCCTCTGTATGCTTCCAGTACTTCGATTTCAGAAAGCTTTTCTACGCTAACATCACCTATGGACGGTGTCAACACAAAGTGGACCCCCTCCCCGGCGCTTTTCTTGTCCAGCGCCAGGGCCTCCCCCACCTCCCGGACGCCCGGGAGGGTGAGGCTCGCGGGAACGATCTCCAGCTGGCCGATGACCTGCCGTATGCGCCGGTAATGGGCCTCGGGCAGGATGCCCCGCTTGCGGGAGAGCCAGGACGCGAAGAGCATGCCCGCGCCTACGGCCTCGCCGTGCAAAACCGCGTAGCCCGTGGCCTTCTCGAGGGCGTGCCCCAGGGTGTGGCCGAAGTTGAGGATCCTGCGCAGCCCCCCTTCCCTCTCGTCGAGGGCCACCACCCGGGCCTTGTCGCGGGCGCACATCTCCACGATCATTTCGTGATCGAACGGGGGGCAGTTCTCGATGAACGAAAACAGGGGCTCGTCCATGACGACGCCGTACTTGACCGCCTCCGCCATGGCGCTGCGGACCTGGGCCGGTTCGAGGGTGTGGAGGAAGGCCCCGTCCGAGAGCACGAACAGGGGCTGGTGGAAGGTGCCCACGAGGTTCTTGCCGAAGGCCGTGTTCACCGCGGTCTTGCCGCCGATGGCCGAGTCCACCTGGGCGAGCAGGGTCGTGGCAACCTGGACCACGGGGATGCCCCGCATGAAGACGCTCGCCGCGAAGCCCGCCAGGTCGCCCGTCACGCCGCCGCCGATGGCCAGGCACACCCACTGCCGGTTCACCCGGTGCGCGAACATCTCAGAGAGGACCTGCTCCAGGAAAGGCAGGGACTTCGACCCCTCGCCCGGGGGCACGGCCATGAGGGCGTGGGGGGCGTTCCCGAGGGCCTGCTTGACAGCTTCCCCGTGGAGCCTCAGCACGTTGGCGTCCACCAGGGCGAAGACCCCCTCGGGCTCACTGAAGCGCCTGACCAGGGAGAGGACGTCGGTGAAAACCCCCTTCCCGATGTAGACGGGATATGGCCTGTCCTCGAGGATGACGCCCACGCGGGGCGAAAAGCGCGGGAGCGAGGCTTCAATCCCTCGGGCGACCTCCTCCACCGTGAGGTGATCCGTGTCGAGCTCGAGGTCGGCGTCCCCGTACGCCCGGGCCCTCGACCGGTGCAGGGAGCGAACGTCACCGGCCCACAGGGGGCGCCTGTCACCGCCGGGTATCCTGCCCCGGATGGTCTCGAACGAAGCGCCCAGGTGGACCACGACGCCGGAGGCCTTCATGACCCTGCGGTTGCGGGGGTCGACCGGCAGCCCTCCCCCCGTGGCCACGACGCAGGGGGCGCCTTCGGACGCGAGCTCGAAGAGCGCCTTGCGCTCCAGGGCCCGGAAGGCCTCCTCCCCGGCGAGGCGGAAGATCTCCGGGACCGGCGCCCGGGCCGCCTCCGCCATGCGTTCGTCCAGGTCGACGAAGGGCAGGTCCAGGCGGGAAGCGAGCACCCGGCCCACGCTTGTCTTGCCCGAGCCCATGAAGCCGGTGAGGTAGATCACCGGGCTCCCCGCTGGAGGGCGAAGGCCCTTTCGAGCGCTGCCATGTCCGGCAGGCCGAAGCTCGCGAGCACGGCCGTTGCCACGGCGATGACGAGCATGGCCTCCCCCACCACGGAGGCGGCGGGCACGGCACAGGTGTCGGAGCGTTCGTAGGAGGCCTGCACGGCGGAGCCGTCGCGAATGTCGATGGTGTCGAGGCCGTGCTTCAGGGTGGGGATGGGCTTCATGGTGCAGGTCACCACGAGAGGCTCGCCGTTGGAGACCCCGCCCTCGATGCCGCCCGCATTGTTCGAACCGCGCTTCGGGGGCGTGCCGGGAAGGATCGGGTCGTGGACCAGCGAGCCGGGAAGCATGCCGCACGCCGTGCCGAGGCCGATCTGCACCGCCTTGATCCCGGGGATGGACATGAGGTGGCCCGCCACGAGGGTGTCGAGCCGCTGGTCCCACTGCGTGTACGAGCCGATGCCCGCGGGCAGGCCGGAGACGACCGCCCTGAACTCGCCCCCCACCGTGTCCCCCCGGGACATGGCTTCGTCGATCTGCCCTTCCATGGCCTTCGTCGCGGCCGCGTCCGGGCAGAAGACGCTCGACCCGTCCCGGAGGTCCCGGCGACAGGGGCCGTCGAAGGAGGCCGTGCCGACGCGCGTCACCCAGGAGGATGCCTCGACGCCCAGCGCTTTCAGGAGCTGCCTGAGCAGCCCGCCCGCCGCGACCCGGCCCGCGGTCTCCCGGGCGCTGGAGCGCTCGAGGACGTTGCGCAGGTCCGTGTGCCCGAACCGGGCCGCCCCCGCGAGGTCGGCGTGTCCGGGCCTCGGGGTGTGGAGCTCGCGGCCCGGGTGGATGTCCCAGGGGTCCATGAAGCCCCTCCAGTTCTCGAAATCACGGTTCCACACCGCGAGGAGGACGGGGCCCCCCAGGGTGAGGCCGCCCCTGATGCCGGACAGCACGTCCACCCGGTCCTGCTCGATGGTCATCCTCCCCCCCCTGCCGTACCCTTTCTGGCGGCGGGAGAGATCGGCGTCGATGGCGCCGGGGCTCACGGGAAGACCGGCGGGAATGCCGTCGAGAAAGGCGAAGATCCCCCGCCCGTGGGATTCGCCCGCTGTGTAAAAGGTGAGCATCCGACCTCCTGTTCATGCAATGCCAGGGGATTATCAGGGAAATATTCCCGGTTTGTCAACATGGCATATGGCGCGGACGCGACCGGGAATGAGCGGGCCGAAGCAAAAGCGGCGTTGCATTCTCCGTGATTATGTTTATAATTATAAACACATATTCCCAAGACACCAGGAGCGCCACATGGGGCAGGAAACGCTGGAGGGGCTCAGGAACGAGCTGTCGGCGGCACGCAGGCGCATCATCGAGCTGGAAGCGGCGCTCTCCGAGCGCAGCCGGATCGCCGAGGCGGTCAGGGGGAGCGAGGACCGCTACCGCAGGCTCGTGGAGAACGCCCACGACGTGCTCTGGGTCTTCAACCTCGACCTGGGCTACACGTACGTGAGCCCCTCGGTCAAGCTCCTCAGGGGGTGCACCGTCGAGGAGGCCATGACGCAGAGGCTCGACGAGGTGCTCACCCCCGAGTCCGCGAAGAAGGCCCGGGAGCTCTTCGAGCGGGAGCTCCTCCTGGAGATCAAGGGCCGTCACCACGAGCCCGAGTGGTCCTACACCACGGACTTCGAGATGATCCACAAGGACGGGCACACCTTCTGGGCGGAGATGACCATGAACGCCCTCTACGACGAGAACGGGACGATCCGGGGCATCATGGGCATCACCCGGGACATAACCGACCGCAAGAGGGCCGAGGACGAGCTGATAAAGCACCGCACCCGGCTCGAGGAGATGGTGAGGGAGCGCACGGCCGAGCTCACGGACGCCGTCGACCTCCTGAGGAAGGAGATCGCCGAGCGCAGGGAGGTTGAGGAGAAGCTGCGCTCCAGCGACGAGCGGTTCCAGCTCTACTTTTCCCTGAGCGACGACGTCATGTTTTCCTACGACAGCCAGTTCCGGGTGGACAACGTCACGCCGAACGTCGAGCGGTACCTCGGGTACAACCCCGCGGAGCTGATCGGCAAGACCTTCCTCGAGCTGGGCCTGCTGCACCCGGACTACCAGAACGAGGCCATCGGCAACGCCCTGAAGGTGCTCTCCGGCAAGCCGGTCCTGTCATCGGTGTACGGGTTCGTCACCCGGGACGGGGAAACGAAGTTCGGCGAGGTGAGCGGCGTGCCCATCGTCCGGGACGGCAAAGTGACGGGCGAGATCTCCGTGGGCAGGGACATCACCGAGCGCATCTCCATGCAGAAAGCACTCCAGCTCAGCGAGGAGAGGTACCGCACCACGCTCGAGACCCTGCCCGACGCCGTGGGCATCATGAGCGCGGAAAGCTTCCGGTACATCTACGTGAACGACACGTTCACCAGGCTCACCGGGTATTCCGGGGCCGAAGTCATCGGGAAGACGCCCCTCGAGCTCGACCTCGCGGTCTCGCTTGAGGACTGGGAGGTGTGCGCGGCCGGGCTCAAGGGGGGCGAGCCGGTGAGCTACCGGTCCCAGAAGATCAGGACGAAGAAGGGGGCCCTGCTCGACACGGTCCTCTCCGCGAGGGCCGTGGAGTATGGCGGCAAACCCTGCGTCGTCATGATCATCACGGACATCACCACCATGAGGCAGATCGAGGAAGAGAAGCACCGCATGGAGATGAAGTCCCAGAAGATGGAGGCCATCGGGACGCTGGCCACGGGGATCGCCCACGATTTCAACAATATCCTCACCACCATCCTGGGATACGCAAAGATGTCCATGAAGGATTTCATGGCCGCCCGGGAAGACGACGACCTGAGCGCCGTGCGCAGCGACCTCTCGGAGCTGCGCAGCGCGGCGTACCGCGCCCGGGACCTGGTGAACCACATCCTGGCCTTCAGCCGCCACTCGGGGAAGGAATACTCGTCCGTGCCCCTGGGCTCGTCCGTCCGGGAGTCGCTCAAGCTCCTGCGGCCGTCCCTGCCCCCGAACATCAGGATCGTGGAAGACATCGAGGACGCCTGCTGCGTTCTCGGCGACCCGGCGCAGCTCCACCTCGTGATGGCAAACCTCTGCACCAATGCGGCTCACGCCATGGACAAAACGGGCGGGACGCTGGAGGTGAGCGTCCGCCAGGTGCCGGCGGACGGCGTCCCCGAGGACGTGGACGCCCCCGCGGGGCCCTGCGTCAGGCTCACCGTCAGGGACACGGGAAGCGGCATGACGCCCCAGACCATGGCGAGGATCTTCGACCCCTATTTCACCACCAGGGGCAAGGGCACCGGCACGGGGCTCGGCCTGTCGGTCATCCACGGCATCGTCAAGAGCCACGGGGGCTCCATCGTCTGCAGGAGCCTGCCCGGTGAAGGGACCACCTTCGACATCTTCCTGCCCCTGCACGAAGGCACCGGCGAGAGGGGCGAAGACGGGGACGCGCGGGTCCTCGACCTGGACAGGGAGCTTTCGCCCGGCGGGGGCGGACAGGCGGGAACGCGGGCCGACGGCTTCCGTACCGGCACGCCCTAGAAGGTCAGCTGCAGGGAAGCCCGGCAGGTCCTGCCGGGCACCGGGTACCAGAAGTCGCCCGAGGCGTACTCCGGCGTCCGGTCGTCTCGCAGGTTGCTCACCTTGAACGCCGCCACCGCGTGGGGCACGACCTCCAGCGAGGCCCCCAGGTCGAGGATGTTCCGGTTGCCCGTCTTTTCCGTGTTGGCGTCGTCCCGGTACACCCCTTCCCGGAACTGGTAGGACAGGAAGAGGTCGGCTGGCCTGCCCCACACCGTGGGGAGGAGGTCCGCCCGGACCGTGAAGATCTGTCCGGGCTTGAGCGGCAGGGTCTTGCTCTCGAAGGGCCCGCTCCTGTTCACGAACCGGCTGTGCACATACCCCAGGGAGACCTTGAGCGCATTCACCGGGCTGACCCAGGCCTGGGAGTCGATGCCGGAGACCGTGGCCTCGTCGACGTTGACGCAGGTGCTCGTGTTCGTCCCTTCATCGTAGGACCACGTGATCAAGTCGTCGTAGGAGGTGAGGAAGTACGCCGCGCCGAAGCCGAACTTCTCGAAGAGGAACTCCGGGCCGACGTCGAAGCCGAGCGACTTTTCCGGCCTGAGGCCGGGGTTGGTGACGAAGAGGGTGAAGGACGAGGGGGAATAGAGGTTGCCCATGGTGGGCTCGTGGTAACCCGTCCCCGCATTGGCCTTCAGCTTCGCATGCGGGGCGATGCTCCAGAGCAGGCCCCCCTGCCAGGTCCAGTGGCCGTCGAACCGGGTGCTGTGGTCGTACCTGAAGGCGCCGGTGAGGGTGAGCGGGTCAAGGTCGAGGCTCGTGCCCAGAGACCCCGATGTTGTGGACCTGCGGTGCACCCCGTACTCGTCGGAGCTCAGGGCCTCTCCGCGCCAGGCCAGGCCGGGGCTCGCGGTGATCCTGCCCGCCTTGCCCGTGTACCCGAGTTCGAGAAAGTCGCTGGTGAGCTTCGTCCAGGAGTCCCCCGCCACCCAGGCGTTGTCGTTGATGTGGTGGGTCCGGTTGTGGATCCGGGAGGCCTTGAAGACCAGGCCCTGCTCCGCGTCGATCTGCCGGGCGGTGCTCAGGGCGAGGAAATACTGGCTCGCGTTCACCCGGTCGTCGGGGGTGAGGTACGCGCCGCCGTACCCCTCCCCCCCCGGGCTTCCCAACTCCTGGGTCACGAGGTTCCCGGTCAGTGTCGTATCCCACCCTGCGAGGTCCGTCCACGCTTTCGAGAGCAGCGAGAGGCTCTCGAAGTCGTTGTTGACCCGGCGCAGCTCCGTGCCGTCGGGCCGTTCGTAGCGGTAGTCGTTGTCGCCCGAGCTCCGGGTGATCCCGGCCATGAAGCCCCCATCGTCGCCCCCCCGGTTCAGGAGGATGTTGAAGAGGCTGTTCCCGAAGCTCCCCAGGGACGAGGTGAATTCCGCCGCATTCTCCGGCGCCGGGTTTCGGGTGACGATGTTCACCACGCCCCCCATGGCCGACGGGCCGTAGGTGGCGGAGGTGCTGCCCTTGACGATCTCGATGCGGTCGATGTCCGTGACGGGGTACAGCGAAAGGTCCACGGGGTCGCCCAGGGAGGAGGAAAGGGGCACGCCGTCGAGCATGATCAGGGTCTGCTGGTCCTTCGATCCGCGCAGGGAAAGGGTGGAAGGCAGGTAGGACTGCCCGTACTCGGGCAGGTCCACGGAGCCCGAGAGCCTCAGGGCGTTGAGCGTGCCCGTGAGGCCGCGGGCCAGGGGGTTGACCTTCACGGTCTGGGTGAACGACGTGGGGGACTTCCCGGCGACCGTGGCGGGCGTCTCGTCCGCCAGGGGCGAGGCCGTCACCACGATCTCCTCCCCGCGCACGGGGCTTGAGGGAAGGAGAGGGAAGAGCAGGAAAAGAGCCAGAAGGGCGTAAACACGATGCTGCATGCGGACACCTCCACGGTTTTCATTCCCTTGGAGTCTCCATCCAGACACGCGGATGTAGTCCAATACGGCGGATAGGTCTTCTGACTCACGGATCGTCCCGGCGCCCGTGCCTTCCCGCTCGCGCAGTGGCCTGTTCGGTGGGCGCCCGTCACCGTTCACAGCGGCGGCCCCGTCCCGGAATCGCACCGGGTTCCCTTGAATCCGCAGCAGGGTGTCCCATACCTACCAAAGGGAGACCCCCCTGTCAATGAACATGCCGGGCGGAAGAAAGCCATTTGAGCGCCGGTGCCCAAGGGTCCCCCGCGCACGGCGATCTCGCGGCCGGAAACGGCACGCCTCCGGGCGATAGACGCCAACCGGCACGCTGAAAGAAAATTCTCTTGATAAACGGCTCCTTCTCTGCGATAGAGGATTCATGAAGAACACGATCGACTGCAGGTATTTCGGTTTTTATTTCTGGTACCGCACGGGAGAACCGCCTGTGGGCTGATCTGTTCACCAAGCTGAACACGAAGGCCGTGGGTGGTTCCCCCCCACGGCCTTTTTATTTTCCGGGCCGTGGAAGACCCCGGCGGCCGGGAAAAGAATAGGAGGCACGATGATAATCTCTATGAAAAGAAACGCCACGCCAGAACAGATCGACCACGTGAAGGAACTCATCGAGGGGTTCGGCTACCGGGTGCACGAAAGCAAAGGCTCAGAGCGGGTCGTGTTCGGCGCCGTGGGCGACGAACGGGGCAAGGAGCGGCTCACCTGCCTGGAGGCACCGCCCGGCGTCGAGAAGGGCATCCCCCTCCTCGCCCCCTACAAGCTTGCCTCCCGGGAAACCAAGCCCGAAACCTCCGTGGTGGACCTGGGCCTGGGCGTGCACATCGGCAACTCGAAGATCGTGGTCATCGCCGGGCCCTGCGCCGTGGAGAACGAGGCGCAGATCATGGAGGTGGCCAGGTCCCTGAAGGAGACCGGGGCGCACATGCTCAGGGGCGGGGCCTTCAAGCCCCGGACGTCGCCCTACGCGTTCCAGGGCCTGAAGGACCAGGGGCTCGTGCTCCTCGCCCGGGCGCGGGAGGCCTACGGCCTGCCCATCATCACTGAGGTCATGGACATAGAGAGCATCGAGCTCATCTCCGAGTATGCGGACTGCCTCCAGGTGGGCGCCCGCAACATCCAGAACTTCCCGCTCCTCAAACAGGTGGGCAGACAGCGCAAGCCCGTGCTCCTGAAGCGTGGCATGTCCACCACCATCGAGGAGTTCCTCATGTCGGCGGAGTACGTCCTCGCCGGCGGCAACGAGCAGGTCATCCTCTGCGAGCGGGGGATCAGGACCTTCGAGACCGCCACCCGGAACACCCTGGACCTCTCCGCCGTGCCCGTGCTCAAGGAGAAGACCCACCTGCCCGTGGTGGTCGACCCCTCCCACGGGACGGGGCATGCCCGCTACGTGGAGCCCATGGCCTACGCCGCCGTGGCGGCCGGGGCGGACGGCATCATGATCGAGGTGCACCCCAGGCCGGAAGAGGCCCTCTCCGACGGACCGCAGTCCCTGAGGCCGGGCGAGTTCAAGCGGGTGATGGAAGGGATCGGGCGCATCGCCCGGGCCGTGGGGAGGGAGATCTGAACCCTTTCAGATTCATCCGCAGCATTCGTGGCCGGAAGCGTCGCGGCAGCGGCAGGGAGAGGGAGATCCGAACCCCTCGAGACTCGTTTGTCGCATCCGGGGCCGGAGACGTCGCGGTAGCGGCCAGGAAAGGGAGATCTGAACCCCTTGAAATTTTCACCGCGAGGTACTAAGATTGGCGCATGGGATATTTTCTGCCTGAACACAGGGGCCTGCTCAGAAAGAGCGCCGCACTGGCCGAGCGCATCGTCTCCCGGGAGACGAAGTGGGACGCCCGCGACTCCTACGACGTGACCACCCAGCAGGAGATTCCCGAGGGCGAGCGCGAAGACGGGGTGTTCGCCAAGCTCGTGCTGCTCGAGCCGGGAAAGACCCTCGACCCCGGGCTGTACCGCGTCTGCGTCCAGGACAGCCAGGTCATCGAGTTCATCAGGTCCCGCAGGGAGGTCGACCTCTTCTCGCTTCTGACCTTCATCATGACCCACGAGCTCGTCCACATCCACCGGTTCGCCACCGGCAAGGCGGACTTTTTCGACACCCGCAGGGAGGAGGAGGAGATCTACGTGGACAACCTCACCCGGCTCTTCCTGGCCAAGAATCCCCTCACGGGGCTCAAGAACGTGCTCACCCTGCTGGACAGGGTCGAGGCCGCTCCCCTGGGCAGCTTCACCGTTTTCGACGACAACAGGAGGTCTTACCATGCCTATTTATGAATACAAGTGCACCACGTGCAGCCACGAGTTCCAGGCCATGCAGAAGTTCAGTGACGCCCCCGTGCGTCAGTGCCCCGCCTGCGGCGCGCCCGTGAAAAAGCTCATCTCGCGGTCCTCCTTCCACCTCAAGGGCACCGGCTGGTACCTCACCGACTACGCGAAGAAAAACAGCCCGTCGGCTTCCGAGGGCGAGAGCTCCTCAAACTCCTCGAGCCCGTCCGGCGACAAGGGCCCTGCCTCCCCGTCGGACAAGGACTAGGGAGGGGGCCGCTCATGGGGCTCACCCATCTCGACGATCACGGCCGGGTCTCCATGGTTGACGTGGGAGACAAGGAAATCACCCGGAGGATCGCCCGGGCGGGCGGCACCATCACCATGACCCCGGAAACATACGCCGCGGTCATGGACGAGCGCATTAAGAAGGGCAGCGTGCTCGCCACCGCCAAGATAGCCGCCATCATGGCCGCGAAGAACACCGCGCACACCATCCCCCTCTGCCACCCCCTGCCCGTCGACCACGTCGTGGTGGAGTTCTTCCCGGACGAAGAAAGGCACGCCATCGAGGTCCAGGCCGAGGTCAGGGTCACCGCCAGGACGGGTGTGGAGATGGAGGCGCTCCACGCCGCGAGCGTGGCCCTTCTCACCATCTACGACATGTGCAAGGCCATGGACCGCACCATGGTCATCGGCGGCATCTGCGTCCTGGAAAAGTCCGGTGGCAGGAGCGGCTCCTACGTCAGGACAGGAAAAGAGTGAAGACGGCCGTGCGGGTTTCCTCCCTGTCGGCAAGACCCTTTCCCCGCCGCGAAAAAGGCCGGGTGAACGCCCTGAAGAAGACCGTTTGCGCCATCGTGCTCGCCCTCGTTCTGTACGGGTGCGCGGGCTCGCAGAAAGAGCTCCTGGAAAAGGACTACCTGCCCATGACCAATGCGGAGCTCCTCACCTACTACGACAACCTCACGGCGGAGATCGCCCGGTGCCAGGGCGGTCGGGACAGCGCCTCCGTGGGTCTGGGCACGGGAGGGTACCGCGGCGGCGGGGGGCTGTTTCTGGGCCTGGGGCTTTCCCACAGCATCCCCCTGTGCGATCCTGGTGAGCTCATCGAACGCAGGAGCGAGGTGCGGGTGGAGCTGGACCGCCGGGGCTTCAAACCCTGACGGTCGGACGGGTTTCCCGGGCGGCGTGGAGGGTGATCCCGGGGGACGCGCCCAAAGGTCTCAAAGCCCGCTTTCACGCCCCTTCGGGCTCTGACGGGCGGTCACCACTTCACGCCGGATGCCCAGAGCCGCTCCCCGTGTTCGCCAGGAACAGATCCGCCTGGGCGATGATGTCCCTGCTCACCTCTTCCTTAAGCCTGTCCGAATCGATCACCCGGTGCCTGTGCTCACCGGCCAGGTCGAGATAGGCCTGCCTGAGCCTCCGGTGAAACTCGATGCCCTGGTTCTCGAACTTGTCCCCGGGGACGATCCTCGCCAGGGAACGCTCCGGCGGTGCATCAAGAACGAAGGTGAGGTCGGGCACCACCCAGGTGCCGGACGCCTCCATGAGGCCCCTGACCTTCTCCACCCCGAGCCCGCGGAGCACGCCCTGGTACACGAGGGTGGAGTCGATGAAGCGGTCTATGACCACGATCATGCCCCCGGCGAGGCCAGGCTCGATCATCTTCCCGATGTTTTCCCGGCGGGACGCGAGCACCATGAGGAGCTCGGTCATGGGGTCGATGCCATCCCGGAAGAAGAGCCCCCTGACGAGCTCGGAAAAGGAAGAGCCGCCAGGCTCCCGGAAGGAGAGACATGGCAGCCCTTGTGCTTCCAGATGACTGCATAAAAGCTTCGAGTGGGTGGATTTCCCCACCCCCTCGCCGCCTTCGAAGCTGATGATCATTTCTTTTTGCCGTTGAGCGCCGCGTGAGCCGCTGCGAGCCGTGCGATGGGCACCCGGTACGGGGAGCAGCTCACGTAGTTCAGGCCCGTCTTGTGGCAGAACTCGATGGACGACGGCTCGCCGCCGTGCTCACCGCAGATGCCGACCTTCAGGTCCTTGCGCGTGCCCCTGCCCTTTTCCACCGCGATTTTTATGAGGGCGCCCACGCCTGTCTGGTCGAGGGCCATGAACGGGTCTTTGGGGAGGATCTTCTGCTCCACGTAGAAGGGCAGGAACTTGCCCGCGTCGTCCCGGGACAGGCCGAAGGTCGTCTGGGTCAGGTCGTTGGTGCCGAAGGAGAAGAACTCCGCTTCCCGGGCGATCTCGTCGGCGGTGATGGCGGCCCGGGGCAGCTCGATCATGGTGCCCACCTTGTAGTCGAGCTTGACCTTGTACTTCTTCAGGGTCTCGTCTGCCACCCGGACGGTCATCCTCCGCATGCTCTCGAGCTCCTTCACGTGGGCGACCAGCGGGATCATGATCTCGGGCTTGACGTCGACCTTGTCTTTCCTCACCTCGCAGGCGGCCTCCATGATGGCCCGTACCTGCATCTCGTAGATCTCCGGGAAGGTCACGCCCAGGCGGCAGCCGCGGTGGCCGAGCATGGGGTTGGCCTCGTGGAGGGCGTTGCGCTTGGTCTTCACCTCGGCCGGGGTCTTCTTGAGGGCTTTGGCCACCTCGGCCACCTCGGCGTCGGTGTTGGGGAGGAACTCGTGGAGCGGCGGGTCGAGGAGCCGGATGGTGACCGGGAGCCCCGCCATGACCTTGAAGATGGCCTTGAAGTCGCCCTTCTGCATGGGCTCGATCTTCTTGAGGGCCTTGACCCTGCCCTTGAGGTCGTCGGAAAGGATCATCTCGCGCACCGCGAGGATCCGGTCGGCCTCGAAGAACATGTGCTCGGTGCGGCACAGCCCGATGCCCTCGGCGCCGAAGTTCCGGGCAACCTGGGAGTCTTTCGGGGTGTCCGCGTTGGTGCGCACGCCGAGCTTCCTGAACTCGTCGGCCCAGCCCATGACCGTGCCGAAGGCTCCGGAGAGCGTGGGTTCGACGGTCTTGACCTGGCCGAGCATGATCTCGCCTTTCGTGCCGTCCAAAGAGATCCAGTCGCCCTTTTTGACCTTCTCGCCGCCGATGGTGCAGGTCTGCTTCTTGTAGTCGATGACCAGGTCCTGGCAGCCGGACACGCAGCACTTGCCCATGCCCCGGGCCACCACCGCGGCGTGGGAGGTCATGCCGCCCCTGGCCGTGAGCACGCCCTGGGCCACGTTCATGCCGTGGATGTCCTCGGGGGATGTCTCGAGCCTGACGAGGATGACCTTCTCCTTCTTCTTCGCCTCCGCCTCGGCGTCCTCGGCGGAGAAGACCACCTTGCCCACGGCCGCGCCCGGGGAGGCGGGCAGTCCCTTGGACAGGATCTTTTTCTTCGCCTTGGGGTCGATCTGCGGGTGGAGGAGCTGGTCGATCTGGTCAGGGCTCACCCTGAGGACGGCCTCGTCCTTCTTGATGAGCTTCTCCTTCACCATGTCCACGGCGATCTGTACGGCGGCCGCGGCGGTGCGCTTGCCGTTCCGGGTCTGGAGCATCCAGAGGTTGCCCTCCTGGATGGTGAACTCGATGTCCTGCATGTCCTTGTAGTGCTTCTCGAGGCTCTCGTAGATGCTCACGAGCTGCCGGTACTGTTCGGGGAGCGCCTCTTCCATGGACTCGTGGGACTTCTCGCGCTTGCCCTTGATGTTGATGGGCATGGGCGTCCGGATGCCCGCCACCACGTCCTCGCCCTGGGCGTTCAGGAGGTACTCGCCGTAGAAGACGTTGGCCCCGGTGGAGGGGTCGCGGGTGAAGGCCACGCCGGTGGCGGAGTTCTCACCCATGTTGCCGAACACCATGGCCTGGACGTTCACCGCGGTGCCCCACTCGTCGGGGATGGCGTTCAGCTTGCGGTAGGTGATGGCCCGGGGGGTGTTCCAGGACTTGAACACGGCCTCGATGCCCCCCCAGAGCTGGTCCATGGGGTCGGAGGGCAGGTCCCTGCCCGTGAGCTTCCTGACCTTCTCCTTCATGGATGCCACGAGCTTCTTGAGGTCGGCCGCGGTGAGGTCGGTGTCGAACCTGACCTTCTTCCTGTTCTTCATCTTCTCGAGCTCTTCCTCGAGCACGTGGGAGTCGGCCCCCATGACCACGTCGGAGTACATCTGCACGAACCTCCGGTAGCAGTCCCAGGCGAAGCGCTCGTTGCCGCTCATCTTGATGAGCCCGTGCACGGTGTCGTCGTTGAGGCCCAGGTTGAGGACGGTGTCCATCATGCCGGGCATGGAGGCGCGGGCGCCGGAGCGCACGGAGAACAGCAGGGGCGCTTCGGTCTCGCCGTAGCCGAGCTTCATGATGCGCTCCACCTTCTTGACGGCGTCCTTCACCTGGGTCTTGAGGTCCCTGGGAAGACCGCCGGCCTCGTAGTACACGGAGCACATTTCCGTCGAGATGGTAAAGCCCGGGGGAACGGGGATGCCGATGTTCGTCATTTCCGCAAGGTTCGCCCCCTTGCCCCCGAGGATGTCCTTCATGCCTGCGCCACCCTCGGCCTTGGTTCCCCTGCCTCCAAAGAGAAATACGTATTTCTTCGCCATGACAGTCTCTCCCTCTTTTCGCGATAGGTGTGGGTTAACAGAGTGAAGATAGTATAAATAAAGATTTACAATCAAGTTAAAAATAGGGAGCGAAAGCCCGCGGCAAGGGCGGAACAGGGGAACGGAAAGGGGCGATCCCCCCGGGGCTTCAGGGCGCGAGCTTCCCGAGCACCGAGCGCGCCGCCACGAGCCCCGAACAGCTCGCCTGGATGAGGCCGCGGGTGATGCCCGCGCCGTCGCCCACCACGTAGAGGTTTTCGAGCCCCGACTGCAGGTCCGGGTCAAGCGTGACGCGGTTGGAGTAGAACTTCACCTCGATGCCGTAGAGGAGCGTGTGGGCGGAGTTCACCCCGGGGGCGATGCGGTCAAGGGATGACAGCATCTCCATGATGTCCGACAGGATGCGGTAGGGCAGGCAGAAGCTCAGGTCGCCGGGGGTCGCCTGCTTGAGCGTGGGCTGGGTGACGCACTTGAGGAGCCGCGCGGGGTTCGTCCGCCTGCCGGCGCGGAGGTCGCCCAGGCGCTGGACGATGACGCCCTTGCCCAGCATGTTCGCGAGCCGGGCCACTGACTCGCCGTAGCCGATGGGGTCGTCGAAGGGCTCGGTGAAGTCCGCGCTCACCAGGATGGCGAAGTTCGTGTTCCCGGTTTTCTTGTTCGCCCAGGAGTGCCCGTTCACGGTGACGATGTCCCCCAGGGTCTCCCGCACCACCTCGCCGTAGGGGTTCATGCAGAAGGTCCGCACCCGGTCGTCGAAGGTTTTCGAGTAGGAGACGAACTTCGTTTCGTAGGCCTTCTTCGTGAGGTCCTCGAGGACCACGGCGGGGAGCTCCACGCGCACCCCCAGGTCCACGGGGTTGGGGCGGGCCTCGAGGCCTATGGCCTTCGCCTGCTCCTGCATCCAGGAGGAGCCGACCCTGCCCGGGGCAGCGATGACGAACCCGGTGTCGATGACGGTCCCGTCGTCGAGCCTCACCCCGCTCACGCGCCCGCCGGACGCCACGATCTGAAGGGCCCGGGTGTTGAACCGCATGGTCACTGCGCCTGTGAGCTCATCGCGCATGCGCTTGAGGATGGTGTAGCAGTTCTCGGTGCCGATGTGGCGGACCCGGGTGGGGACGTAGACCAAACCCGCGAGCCTGGCCTCGGCGGAGATCCTGGCCGCGTCGTCGGCGGTCACCTCGTAGACGCCGCCCTCTGACTGGTAGCCCGCGTAGATCCCGTCCACCTCCTTGAGCAGCGACAGGAGACGTTCCTCCGGGAGCAGGGTGGAAAGCTGGCCCCCCACGTCGGTGGAGATGGTGAGCTTGCCGTCGCTGTACGCCCCTGCCCCTCCCCAGCCGACGAGCATGTCCCTGCCCGACCGGCTGCGCTCGGTGATGTCCCTGCCCTGCTCCACGATGAGAACGTCGAGGCCCGGCGACTTGCGCGACAGCTCCAGGGCGGCGAAGATCCCGGCAGGCCCGGCGCCGATGATGACCACGTCAGCCATAGACGGCCCTCCTTTTCCTGAACAGGATGACGAACGAGAGGGCCAGCGCGGCGATGTTCGCCCCCCAGGACGCAAGGAGTGGGTTGACGATGCCCGTGGAGCCCAGCCCGGTCAGCGCGGAGTGGAAGCCCCAGTAGGAGAGCCCGAGAAACAGGCCCAGGCTGATGCCCTTTGCGATGCCCCCCGCCCGGGGAAACCGCATGCCGAAGGGGATCACGAGCAGGGTGATGACCAGCGGCGCCAGGGTGAAGCTCACCCTGCCGTGATAGACCGTCTCCACCGTGGGTGAGGAGTTCCCCGAGTCCCTGAGCTGGTGGACGTAGTTTCGGAGGTCCGGCATGGGGAGGATCTCGGTGTTCGTCTGGGCCATGACCAGGTCCACCGGCCTGCGGTCGAGGGGAAGAAACGCTGCCGTGCGGGGCTCGGAGATCCCCCGGTCCCCCAGGGAGACGGTTTTCAGCCCCCGGGCGGCCCATCTTTTCCCGTCCCACCCGGCGCTTTCCGCCTTGACGACCTCGGTGAGCCTGCCTCCGGTGAACCGGTAGCAGGTGACGCGGGTCATGATCCCCCGGGTGACGTCGAGGTTCTCCACGCCGTAGATGTCATGGCCCACCTTGAAGCGCCCCCCGGAAAGGGTGAACGACCCCGTCACGTCCTTTTTCTTGATGCTTAAGTTCTGGATCTTCTCCGCCTCCTTCTGCCCCAGGGGGTAGAGGTAGAAGCTCGTGGCCCCCATGAGGGCCGTGGCGAGGAGGCCCACCACGACGAACGGGGCGTAGATCCTGACGAGGGAAACGGAGAGGGACTGCATGGCAATGATCTCGCTGTTCCGGGCAAAGACCGCCTGGGAAGCGAGGATGCCGAGGCACACGGAGAACGGGAGCACCAGGTGCACGATCTTGGGGGTGGAGTAGGCCAGGAACTTCATGATGGTGAGCAGGCCGGTGTCGTACTCCGCGAAGGTGGACAGGTCGCCGAAGAGCTGCACCGTCACCAGGAGCAGCACCAGGCTCGCCAGGGCGGAAAACGACATGAAGAGCGCCTTTCTGAAGAGGTAGGCCTGGACGGTGGAAAAGATCAGGAGCCTCCTTTCCGGCCGGGGAGCCGGTCCTTGGCCCAGAGTGCGGCGAGGATGAGGCAGAAGGCGGCGTCGGGCAGCCACGCGCCGAGCACCGGGTCCAGGGACCTGCCCTTCACGAGCCGGTCCGCCATGAGGAAGATCAGGTAGTAGCACACGATGGTGCCGATGCCCACGACCATCCCCGTGTACCGGGGCGACCGGGGCTTCTGTATCCCGAACCGCATGCCCACCACGGCCAGGATCAGGGAGATGAGCGGGAAGGCGTACCGGTTGTGGTATTCCTTCACGTACTTGGGCTGGGGGTTCTCCCGGATGAGCCGGGCGAGCTGGGGCTGGGTCGCCACCTCGTTCTTCCGGATGGAGAGCTCGCGGGAGAGGTCAGCGTCGAGGAGGAAGTCGTACTCGTCGAAGGTGATGTACGTCGTGGTCTTTTTCGCATCCATGAACACGCTGCCCTCGGAGAGCTTCATGAGGATGCCCGTGGGCCTGGCCTCGAGGGTGCCCTTCTGCGCGGCGATGACCGAGTGCGTCCTGCCCGTTGTCTCGATGAACACGGTGCCCAGGGTCTTCGTGCGCTGGTTCACCGACTCGATGTAGAGGGTGATGCCCTTGAAGGTGTCGATGAACTCCTTTTCGTTGAGGAAGGCGAAGACCTTCTCCGGAGCCCTGGCGGCGAGCCGCTCCTTGATCTGCTGCATGGACAGGGGGCCCAGGAAGGTGGCGATGCCCATGTGGAGGAGCATGCATGCGAAAGAGAGGGCAAGGATGGGGACGTAGAGGCTGCGCTTCGGGATGCCGCAGGCCTGCATGGCGATGATCTCGGACTCCACCGAGAGCTTCTCGAGGACCATGAGAATGCTGAAGATCAGGGCCATGGGCAGGATGATGGAGGCCATGGGCACCAGGGCCAGCGCCAGCACGTCCACGTCGCGCAGCGTGATGAGACGGCCGAGCTTCACCAGCTCGACGATGAGCATCACCCCGTAGAGGACCAGGCACGCCCCGAGAAAGAGCTTCGCCAGGTTCCCCAGGATGTATCGGTGTATGAGCATCTTAGGGGATTATACCCGCAGTGCTCTCCCCTTGTCCACCACGGCCTTTCCCGGCGCCTTGCCGGGTGAAAAGTCGCCCCGGACGTCTCCGGAGGATTGACAGCACGGGGAGAACGCGGTATGCTCGGCCCCAATGATCCGTAAGCTCCCGCACATTTTCGTCCTGCTGCTGTGGTGCCTTGCCGGAGGGTGCGCCCACACGTACAGCGAGGCAGAGTACAACGCCGCGACAGCCTCCGCAAACGAGTGCAAGGCCGCGATGCAGAAGCTGCTGGACGAAACGAAAAACGCCGCGAAGAACTCCTCCCAGGTCCAGGGCAAGCTCGACCAGACCTCCCGGGAGCTGGCCACGGCCCTCATGGAGAAGCAGGATCTCCTGGACAAGAACATCCAGTGCCTCGAGGAGAAGAAGATCCTCATCAGGCAGATCTCCCAGTCGAGTTCGCTCAGCCAGGAAAAGAAGGACGCCCAGCAGAGGGTCGGCAAGAGCTACGACCACGTCATGAACCTGCTGGAGGCCGAGAGGCGGGGCGACCAGCTCTACATCATCA
>ERZ1645187.2009-NODE-2009-length-18289-cov-13.001097_pt1 | contig 18289 bp, 21 predicted proteins | sample MGYA00575352_ERZ1645187 | MGnify/ENA primary metagenome ERZ1645187 (study PRJEB40837, sample SAMN11349314) | freshwater sediment metagenome | isolation source: river sediment | host: Sediment | place: India: Wazaribad , New Delhi | collected 2017-02-21 ... | reverse complement strand
CGCCCCGCGAGCGGCGGATTCATCCACCGACCTATCGGAGTTCCATGGATACGATGAACTGGCAGCACCCGACCGGCGCCGCGCCGAAAACTGTGACCCTGGTTTGTCTCGGCCCTTCCCGCAATACCTACATCGGCGGGCTGTTCGAGCACGATCTGTCCGAAGCGTGTATCGGCGCAGATGAAATCTGGACGCTGAACCGGGGGGCGAACGTCTTTCACCATGACCTGCTCTGGGTAATGGATCATATCCAGGGCGAAGCCGACAAACATCCGCGCTATGGCGCGTCGCTTTGGAAGCACGACAAACCGATCATCACCAGCGACACCCTGGACGGGTGGCCGGATCATGTGCATCCGTATCCGTTCAAAGCGGTCTGGAACTGGCTGATTGACAAGGTTAATCCCATGCACGGCGATTGGTTCCACAACTCGGTTGCCTACATCGTGGTTTATGCCGCGTTTATCGGCGTCCGGGAGCTGCGGGTTTTCGGCGCGGATTACGCGAACCATGTGAACGGTGTGGTGGAGGACGGTCATCCGTGCGTCGCGTACTGGGTGGGCAAGATGGAAGCGGCTGGGCTAATCGTGAAAGCGCCAGGGGACAGCCAATTTCTCGGCATCAATCAGCGCGGCTGGATTTATGGGTATCGGCATGACCCGCGTACCATCCCCAGCAACCGCAAGCGGTTTCGCGATTTAGTCGGGTTGCCGCCGGAAGCGGACAGTGTGAGTTTGCGCAGCGGTGAACGGCAAGTAGCGCCGACCCTGGCCGGGATTCAGCCGGATCATGTACATCGCTATCAATGGGCGGCGCAGAAGGTCCAGGGCACGGTGTATGATCTGGGCTGTGGCGTGGGCTACGGATCGGCGGTGTTGGCGGATACTGAAGGGGTGGAACGCATCTTTGCAATCGACCGGTCGGAGGAGAGTCTGGCGTATGCTCAGCAGCATTATGCGCGGGAGACCATCCAACATGCAGTGGCCGATTTAAGCCGGCCCGGTCAGTTTGTCCATCCCGGCGATTGGGCGGTGGCGTTTGAACTGATTGAACACCTGGTAGACCCGCTGCCGCTGTTGCGGGATTTGCCGGTCAAGCGCCTGATGCTCAGCGTGCCGAATGAAGCCGCTGTTCCCTATTCCCCAGATACCGCGCCGCATCACCACCGCCACTATACGCGGCTGGAATTGGTCAACCTGTTGAATGCGGCGGGCTGGCGGCCGGTCTGCTGGCGCGGCCAAATGGATCGTGAAGGGCCAGTGCTGGATTATCGGGAGGATTGCCGGACTATTCTGGTCGAGGCGCAGCGATGCCCAGATTCATCCATTACGACGACCGCGATTGGCGATTGAGCGAATTAGCGCGGGCGTATCAGTTAGCGCCCGCCACGCTCTATCGCCGGATCGAGCGGTTTGGTGATTCCGCCAGCGGTCTGGTCCGGGCGTTGACGACCGGACTGGTCAGCCGGGAAGCGGCGGGCCGAATGGGCGCCGCGCGCAGTCCGTGGCGGTATCAGAGCCGGGTGAGCGAACCCAAATAATTCAGCACCGCCACCAATCCCTCCCGCTGCCCGCGCAGATGGAGGCGGGTGGCGCTGAATGGGCTTTGGCTACTCGCCGCCTGCAACAACGCCTCATCGCACTCGGCAATGGCGGCGGACAGATAAGACCGTAGTTCAGCATACAGATCGGCTTTATCAGGGAGTTCACTCTTCGCAATCGCGGGTTTCATGGATGAGCCTCATGGTTGTATTGGCCAGATAGAATACCCTATAATTCGCTTTCCGCCATTCACCCATGAGTTTCCGATGACTGAAGATTCGTTAGACGATCTGATTGAAGTCAAAGCCCGGGTTGAGCAGGAAATCCGGCAGCGTGCGAAAGCAGAACTGGTTGCGCTGGAGTCACGCCGCGCGGCGTTGCTGGCGCTGTTGGGAGAGGGTCCGGGGGTGCCAGTTGAGAAGTCGGAGAAAGCGCCGGTCGTCTCTTTCCCGAAATACCGTGATCCGGCCACCGGCAAAACCTGGAGCGGCAAAGGCAAGCGCCCGCAGTGGTTTGATGCGGACCGCGCTGAGGATTTCCTGATCGCCCAGAATGATCTGCTTGCGGCCTAATAGAAGCCCATATCAAGACCCGCCCGCAAGGCGGGTTTTTTGTGCTTGACATTCTTGATTTTGCACGCTTTACCCAGTGCATGAGCGAATTTACTGGAATTTCCCTAGCAACCTTGTCTGCAAGGCTGACGGAAGCGCAGACCGCGTTGCACGATTTGACGGTCGGAAAGAAGGTCGTAAAAATCGGCGCGGGAGACAAGCAGCTTTCTTTCACGCAAGCGGATATTAGGCAACTGCGGTCGTATGTCGGGCGGTTGCAACTGGAAATCGCCATTCGCGCCGGCCAAACCACGGCTCAACCTTATTCGGTGGCGACATGGACCCGTTAAGCCGTTGGCTGGCGCCTTTGTTTCCGGGCTGGGCGGCGGCGCGGATGGCGGCGCAAGCCCGCCTCAAAGCCGCTCAACGCTATTACGAGGCGGTTTCCATCACGGCGCAGCGCCCCCGGCGCGGTAACAGCGCCAGCGCCGATTCGGTGATGGACAATGCGCGGGGCAACCTGCGCCAGTTCGCCCGCTGGCTGGACGAGAACTCTGATCTTGCGGTTGGCATCCTGGATGATCTGGTAACCAACATCGTCGGCTGTGGCGCTGGGATGGAACCCATGGCGGTCAAGGGGCCGGAGCGTGAACCCGCGACGGACCTGAATCGGCAACTGGCCGACCTGTGGGCGGAGTTCTGGCAGGCGCCGGAAGTGACCGGCGAATTGCCGGGCGCTGAAGTCGAGCGGTTGTTGTGCCGTTCCTGGCTGCGGGATGGTGAAGTTTTCGTCCATCACATCACCAAACCCATTGCGCCCTTCTCATCGCGCGTGCCCTACGCCCTGGAATTGCTGGAAGCGGATTTTGTGCCGTGGGACATGTTCCAGCCCAAAAGCAATGTGACGCACGGCATCGCCAAAGACGGTTGGGGCCGGCCGGTCGGGTACTGGGCGTATCGCCAGCATCCGGGCGGCAATGCCTGGATTCCCAGCAGCGACATGATTTGGCTGCCGGCGGATCAAGTGTTGCACCTCAAATTTGTGCGCCGCCTGCATCAAACGCGCGGAGCGTCGCTGTTCCATGCAGTCCTTTCCAGGCTGGACGATCTCAAAGACTACGAGGAATCCGAGCGCATTGCCGCCCGCGTCGCAGCCGCTCTGACCGCGTATATCAAGCGGGATTCAGCCTTGAGTGACGTGGTGGCCGCCACGACCACGGACGGCGAAGACAGTACCGCTACAGACCGCAGTTTTAGCATGTCGCCGGGGCTGGTCTTCGATGGCTTGTTGCCGGGTGAGGACGTGGGCGTGATTGACCCGAAACGGCCTAATCCGAATCTGGAGACGTTCCGCAACGCCATGCTGCGCGCCGTCGCTGCCGGCACGGGTACGCGCTTCAGTAGCATCGCAAAAAATTACAACGGCACCTATAGCGCCCAGCGCCAGGAGCTGGTGGAGGCGGTCACGCACTACCGCCGCCTGTTTGGCTATCTTAGAGTCAAGCTGTATCTGCCGGTCTGGCGGCAATTTGTAGATGCCTCTCGGTTGGCCGGCTTGATTCGCATCCCTGCCGGCGTGGATGAAGCCAGTCTGTACCGCCCGGAAGTGCGCGCGCCGAATATGCCCTGGATAGACCCTTCCCGTGAGGTAAAAGCCTTCGCCATGATGGTCGAGAATGGCTTCCGGTCGCGTTGGCAGATCATCCGCGATTTGGGTGGCGATCCCGCGACGGTGGATGCACAACTCGAAGCCGACCCGCTGGATATTCGCCCGGTTCCTGGTCAGCCTGCCACTATGTCATCGTCCACTGAAAAGCCAGAAGCAAAGGATGATGAAGAGAATGATGAAGAGGATGATGAAGTAAATACAATCCAGAAGAAAAGCGACAAAGAGGCGGCTTAAGAGATTGATTTTATGATAAAATAGCGGCACTGGATACGTTTACGAGACGCATCCAGCACCTAATCACCCCAGTATAAGTGAGATACCGCGATGACTAACTTAAGTCTATTCGATTTGCCTGATGTAAGCACGAAATTTTGCATTAGTTGTAAAAAAGTAAAACCGTTTAACGAATTTGGCAATGAAGCTAAGCGGGCAGATGGGAAAAGTATTTATTGCAAACAATGCTTTAATGTATTAAGAGCAAGATGGAACGTAGAAAACAATGAAAAAATAAAACAGATAGCAAAATCATATAGGGAAAATAATAAGGAAAAAGTACGCAAATCATCAAGAAACTGGGAACGGAATAATCCAGAAAAAGTAAAACAAAAGCACATTAGGATGTATGAGAAGCATAAGGAAAAGCGGCTTGCTTATGCAAAAAAGGTTAAATTAGAGAATAGAGAAATTTACACGCAACTGGAAAGATTGAGGTGCGCGAAGCGGTCTCAAGCATTTCCGAAGTGGGCTGATAGAAAAAAGATGAACGCGATTTACCGAGAAGCGAGACAACTAGAAAAATCAGATGGCATTAAACGCCATGTCGATCATATTGTTCCGCTTGTTCATCCTTTGGTTTCTGGACTACATTGCGAGTTTAATTTAAGAATTTTGACCGCAGCAGAAAACATGATCAAGCATAACAAATTCGAGATTTCAGCATGAGCGCCGCTTGTGGTGGCAAGAAAAAGAAGGGCAAGCCGAAATGACGACTCGTGACTTTACCGGCCTGGCGGGCGCTCGCTTTGAGCGGGAGGCGTCGTTAAGTCTCCGCGAAGCCCATGCCGAAACCCGCACCGTTCCCGCCGCGCTGTCCAGCGAAACGCCGGTCGCGCGCTGGTTCGGAACAGAAGTGCTTTCGCATGAAAAGGACGCAGTGGACCTGAGCCGCGCCGCTGAAGGGTTGCCGCTGCTGTTTGGGCACAACCAGGATCAGCCTATTGGTATTGTGGAAAACGTGCGGCTTAAGGATGGGCGGCTGCGCGGCCTGTTGCGTTTCTCGAATAACAGCCGCGCCCGGGAAATCTTTCAGGATGTACAGGATGGCTTTCTCAAAAACATCTCCATCGGCTACACCGTAGACCGCTGGGAAGAATCCGCCGATAGCGATGAAATCCGGGTGACCGGCTGGACTTTGCTGGAAGCGTCTGTTGTGACCGTTCCCGCCGATGCTTCGGTGGGGATCAATCGCTCGTATGGAGCCAAGACCATGACCGAAGAAGTGAAAGCGGTTGAGACCGCCGACGCCGCCCCTGTGGTGGACATTACCCGGATGAAGCGCGATCACCAGATCGCCAAGAAAGCCGGCAAAGCCGAAGCGATCCGTGAGGAACGCCAGCGCATTGCGGATCTCCATGAACTGTTTGACCTGGACATTGTGCCGCGCAACGATTTTTATGCTGGCCTGCGCGCCCGCGCCGTAGACGAGGGATGGGGCGTAGAAGCCGCCCGCAAGATTTTGCTGGACGTGATGAGCGGCGAAACCGAGCCCGCCGTCGAGTGGAACAAGGTCAGTGATGACCCGTGGGCCGGGCGCGGGGTGCGTACCCATGAGGGCCGCCTTCCGCCAGTAGTCATTCCGGCCAAACCCAGCAATCAGCCCCGGTCACTGGGCAGCAGTGTCCAGCTGGGCGAGGATGAACTGGACAAGTTCAAAACCGGCGCGGAAGAGGGCTTGCTGGTTCGGGCCGGGTTGGTGACGGATAAGGAAACACTGAAGCGGGCGCGTGAAGGCGGGATTTACGGCAAGAGCCTGCGCACCCTGGCCGGCGATTTCCTGCGGTTCAAAGGCGAAACGACCGCCGCGCTACCGGATGAGGAAGTGGTCACCCGGGCGATTATGACCCGCGCGGTCGGCCAGACCACCAGCGACTTCACCTATCTGCTGAGCAATGTCGCCAACAAGGCGCTGCTGACCGGGTTCGATGAAGCGCCGGAAACCTGGCAAACCTGGACCCGGCGCGGCCAACTGCCCGATTTCAAGACCGCCGAGCGCATCAACATGTCCGGCTTTACCGGGCTGGCGGAAGTCGCTGAAGACGGCGAAATCACCTACGGCAAGTTCACGGATCGCAAGGAAACGATCAAGCTGGTGCAGTACGCCAAGAAGTATCGTATGAGCCGGCAGTTGATTATCAACGACGATCTGGGCGGACTGACCCAGGTTCCGCGCATGATGGGCCGGGCCGCCAATCGCAAGATCGGCGATATTGTCTATGCCCTGCTGAACACTACGGGACCGACACTGACCCAGGACAGTACCGCGCTGTGGGATACCGCAACCCATAAGAACTACGTGGCGGCGGCTACGGCGCCCACCGTAGCCACCCTGACCACCGCCACGACGGCGATGGCGAAGCAGACCGACCCCAACAGTGGGGCCGTGCTCAATATCCGCCCGCGTTATCTGGTCGTGCCGGTGGCGCTGGAAACGGCCGCCCGCGTGCTGATGGCCGCTCAGGACGACCCGGCCGGCGCAACCATTCGTACTCCAAACCCGTTTGCCGGCCGGTTTGAGGTGGTCGCGGATGCGCGGCTGGATGGCCAGACCTACGGCGCCTATGCCTGGTATCTGTTCGCGGACCCGAATGTCTATGACACGTTTGAAGTGGCGTTCCTGAACGGCATCGCGGAACCCTACTTGCGCGAAAATCAGAGCTGGGATTTGCAAGGGGTCGAATACGTCGTCGGCATTGATTTTGGCGTGTCCGCGCTCGACTTCCGGGCGGTCCACAAGTATCGCGGCAACTAATGATTGGGCGCCGCCCCGTCTGTAGGCGGGGCGTTCCACGATTCTGTTATTGGAGGTATCTGATGTCTCAGTCGTTACAAGAAGGGGCGGTGTATCAGTACACCACCACCGGAGCCGTCGCCAACGGGCAGCTCCTCATTCTGGGCCGCACGGCGGGCGTCGCCCTCAATGCCGCGACCGGCGCCGGTCAGAAGATCGGCGTGGCGCTGGAAGGGGTGTTCTCAATCAACGCGGTCGCTACAGGCGCGAAGACGGCGGGCCTGCGGGCCATGTACCGCGCTACCGGCTCGACCCCGCAGATGAAAGTCACCACCGTCTCCGGCGAAGCGGGCACGGGAAAGTATACCATCGGCACCATTTGGGAAACCGCCGCCACCACCGCGACCACCGTCAAGGTCAAGCTGATCGGCGGCCCCATCGCGGCGATTTAGGAGACGGTCATGGCGCAATCACTCCAAGCAGGTGAGGTGTATCAGTACACCACCACCGGCGCGGTTACCGCCGGGCATGTTGTCCGGCTCGGGGCGCGGATGGTCGGCGTCGCGTTGAATACCGCGACCGGCGCCGGTCAGAAGATCGGCGTGGCGCTCAAAGGCGTGTATTCGCTGACAGCGGTCGCGACCGGGGCCAAAGCGTATGGTGCGCTTTGTTACCTCCGCGCTACGGGCGTGCCGTGGTCGGTAGCAATGACCGCGACCGGTTCGACCGGGGCGACCGGATCCACCGGGTCACGAACCGCGTATGTCATCGGGACCGTCTGGGAAGCCGCCGCCACCACCGCGACCACCCTGAAGGTGCGGTTGGCCGGCCGGCCGATGCGCAAACTGTAACCCGCGACCCTGCCGTCAGCGGGGGGGGGAGAAAAGCCTATGTCGGCACTGGTTTTGACGCAACACATCGCGGTCGCTACGGGAACCCCGGTCACGATTGGCCGGGAAACCCTGCAAGCGACTCCCTGCACGCTGGCGGCCATCCCCACGTCCGGCGGTACGCTGGGCGTGGAATACCAACTGGTTGCAGACGGCACCTGGATTGCGTGGCCCGCGGGCGCCGTTGCGGCGACGACCGTGTATGTGCTCAGCGGGCCGGTCTACGCGCTGCGGTTTACCGCCACCACGAAGAACGGGGTGATTGAGTTGACGCAGTAACGCCGGGAGCGGTTTTGTGGATTCAGCGTTTGATACTTTGATGCGTACAGTGGCCGTGCCGGCGCTGGAAACCGTCTTCGGCGTAACGGCCACTCATATCACCGCCGAAACCATCGGCGCGGAGGCGCTGGCGGCCGGGGACTGGACGGTCGGCGCGGCCTGGACGCAAGCCCCGGCCGGTACGTTCGCCCACGAAGCCGGGACGGGCCACACCGCCACACTGAGCCACGCGGCTACCGTTACGGCCGGGGTGACGTACCTGCTGGTGTGGACGATGGATTGGCGCACCGCCGGTAGCGTGACCGTGACCCTCGGCGGGCAAACCAAGGCCGGCGTGACGGGAAGTTTTGCGTGGCGGGTGACGGCTACCAGTACAGCGGGCCTGGTCATGACTCCGACGGCGACGTTTGACGGCACGCTCTCCGGTTTGTCGCTGAAACCGATCAGCGCCGGGGTGAGCACGGCGGGCGTGACGGTGCTGCAAGGGATGGAATTATTGGCGACTGGCGAACTGGGGGAGCGGATGGAAGAGCGCCGCACGCTGGAACTGGCGGCCAGCCATCAAGCGGCGGTCGGGGATACCTTTGTGGTAGACTGCACCACGTGGCAAGCCACGCAGTTGGTGGCCGATGACGGCTATCTCCAACGCTTTGCGGTGATGGTGCTATGAGTGCCAAGGCGGCCCTGGCGGCCCTGAAAGCGCAACTGACGACGATCTACCCGACACAGACCGGGCGGGCGGCGCTGGAAACGACCAGCGCCACATTGCCGGTGCTCACCCTGTACAGTACCGGCGACGGCTTCGCCAGCGAACAGGATTACAGCGATCAGACCTTTACCCGCCGGGTCACGCTGGAGCTCAAGGTGGCCGCCACCGCCCTCTATGACGAAACCCTGGATGATGCCCTGGCCGCTCTTCGCGCCGTGATTCAACCCGACGCCGTGACCGGAGCCTGGTGGGGCGGGCAGGCCTTGCGCGTGCAAGAAACTTCAGCGGCGTTTTTTGCCCCGGCCCCGAACAGCAATGAAGCCGTTTTGCAAATGACCCTGGAATTTGACTATCGCCCATGATTTCTCTCAGCGTGTGCACACCGACCTCAGGCCTGTTGCGGGCCGAATATGCACTTTCTCTAGCGCAATTCTGCATGACCTTTATGACGGATGCGGTAGACCCGGAGGAGCCGCGTCAGCATATCGTGCTGCGTCAATACCAATCGTCCAGCATCAGTAATGGACGGGAGTATCTGGCGCGCACGGCGCTGGATGAAGGCGCGACGCACATCCTGTTCATTGACGACGACATGAGCTTTGCGCCCGCTGTACCCATGATGCTGTTGCGCCGAAACCTGCCCCTGGTCGCCTGCAATTACCGCATCCGGTTTCAAGGTATGCCGTTTTCCGCCTTTGCCCCGGACTTTGCGACACGATTGGAAATGCGGGCGGATTCGCCCGACCTGGAAGAAGCCGGCGCAGCCGGGTTTGGGATGTGTTTGATTGCGCGGGAGGTCTTGCAAGCGATACCGCAACCCTGGTTTCCGATCCAGTGGGATGCGCAGTCGGGCACGTATTCGACCGAGGATTTGCCGTTTTTCTGGAGCGCCCGCGCGGCGGGGTATCCGCTCATGATTGATCAGGCCGCCAGCCGTATGCTGGGGCATCATGGTAGTTATTGTTACCGCTGGAATCAGCCCAGTTGAATCGAGGAGTTTTGCCATGGCCGTTTTAAGTTCTGCCGCTGTGTACTACGAAAGCGCGCAATCCCAACAGGCGTTTGCCGCGATGACCGGCAATACCGCCCGCACGACCTACAGCCTGACCAGTAAGCCCTGGTCGTCGGTATCCGGGTATGAATATGTCGTTGCGCCGTATGGGCTGATGACCGGCGGCGAAGTCACGGCGGGCGTAGCGGATAATGCCGTGCGCCTGGCCGCGTTGACCGCCATGATGCCCGCCGCCACCGGCGCCAGCGCCACCACCGGAGTGCTGACGGTCAATGCCGTGACCGATGACTCGCTCACGGCCACGCGCGGTTCCAGCGCCGGCACCGCCTACCGGATTTCATCGGTGACGATCACCAGCGCCGGCGCAGCGGCCATGGTGGCGGCGGACGGGTCAACCGCGTTTGTAGCGACGCGGGGCGCGGCGGGCGGCCCGCCGGCGATCCCGCTGGGCAGCATCGAACTGGCGCAGATCAAGCTGACCTCTGCCAGCGCCGCCCCCGTGAGTGCTACCGAAATTTTTCAGGTGGTCGGTGACAGCCAGGAACGGTACGATTACCCGGTGTACAGCACCGATCCGATCCGGGGACAGATCACGTTTGTCGCGGCCCTGCCGCTCGTGCATGGCTCGAGCGCCACCGTCGCCGCCACCGCCGCTAAACTGGTTTATGCCCGGGTTGCGACTCCGGTGTTTGCCGAGATTAGCCGCGCCCGGAATTGGACGCCGGCCGAAACCTCGAACAGCACCAACTCCGAACAGTACTACGATGGCACGCTGGGCAGCTTCAGTTCCAGCCTCGGCCAATCCTCGTTTGAGGCGGCGCTGGGGGATGGCGTGACGGATGCGTTGCTGGCCAAACGGGGCGCTAATCTGCTGTTCAAGTTCATGCCGGACAAGAATAAAGCGCCGTACCAAATTACTCAGGGTGTGCTGGGGGTGGCGCGGGTTTTTGGGGTGGGCGCGAATCCGACCGCCACGTTCTCGGTATCGCCGCTGCAAGAAAGCGTTGATTTTGCCTCATGAGCTTTGACCTCAACCGCTTTCGAGGCGCGGCCTTAACCCCGCGCCAAGCCTCTGTTCCGGTTCCCGACCTCAGGTTTTTCTTTGCGGCGGAGGAAGAGCCGGTTTGGGTGGTGCGCGGCCTGACCGGTGAGGAACTGGCGCGCGCCAATGAAGCCAATGCCCGCACCGCCACGATTGCGGCGGCGGTGCAAGCGCTGGCTAATGCCGCCGCCGCCAAACCGGAACAAACCGAAGCCCTGCAAACGCTGATCGGCTATGGCACAGAAGTGCCCGCCGATCTGGCAAAACGATTTGATCATCTGGTCTTCGGCAGCGTAGAGCCAAAAATTGACCGGGAAACGGCGGTACGGTTGTTTACGGGCTATCCCATCGTCGGGTACACCCTGACCAATCGCATCCTGGAACTGACCGGTGAAGGCCCCGATCTGGGAAAAGCGCCGCCCTCTACGCCAATCCCCGAGTCCTCGTTGCCCTGATGCTGTGCGATCTCCGGGGGCGGTTTCTGTTCGAGGCGCTCCCGGATTTGTTTCCTGAAGGGCGGCTGACCGACGTAGAAGCGGCGTTGTGGGGCCTGTACTACGAACACAAGAGCAAACCACGGAAACTGTAAATGGCAACTCTCCAGCAAGTGGTGCAACTGGTCTTTGATGGCGTAGACAACGCCAGTCAGACCACAATAACGATTGCCAACAAGCTGGAGGCACTGAATCAAGCGGCGCTGGGGGCGGTGACCCCGCTGGCCGATGTCACGGCCGGCCTGCTGAAGCTGGAAACCGCGACCCTGGTTGCCGGCGCGGCCCTGGTCAAGGTAGCGATTAACGACGCTGGGCAATTTCAAAGCTCCTTCAATTTTATTACGACGCTGTTTGACGCAACCGGGGCCGCCAGCCAGAAGTTTCGGCAAGACATCCTCGAATATGCGCAAACCAGCACGCAATCCATCGAATCCATCAATGCGGCACTGCAAAGTGCGATTGGGCAAGGCATCGCGTACAGCGAATCACTGAAGCTGCTGGCTGTTGCGGAACAGTTGGCCGTGGCGCAGGGCGGGGAACTGGAGGACACCACCAGGTTGCTGGTCGGTACGTTGAATGCGTATGGGCTGACGATTGATGAAGCGGGAAAACTCTCTGATGTGTTCTCAGTCACGATCCGCGATGGAGCAATCTCCATCGCGGAGTTGGCGGGTGGGTTGTCTGAAATCACTCCCATTGCGGCGGCGGTCAATGTCGGCGTAGACCAGATTGGCGCGGCGCTGGCCGTACTCACCGCAAACGGCGTTCCGGCTAATGCGGCTATTACGGGCGTCCGCAATATACTGGAAGCCATTATTAACCCTACGGATGCCGCCGCTAAAGTTGCGGATCAGTTAGGGATTAAGTTCAACGCCACTACGCTCCAGTCGAAAGGGCTGGCCAGCATCCTGGAAGCGGTGCGTACCGCTACCGGGGGCAACGTAGAGACCATGGCGCAGTTGTTCACAACCACGGAAGGGCTACAGACCGCCTTGTCGCTTACTACCGGGGGTGGTGGCCAATTCCGGGCTGAACTGGAGAAAATGGGGCTGGCCACCGGCGCTACCAGTGAAGCGTTTACCAAAATGGCCGACAACATCGCGCTGGGCAGTCAAAAAATCAGCAATGCGATTCAAATCGCATTTATCAATTTGGGAACGCCGCTGCTGGATGAGTTTTCAGGAATCCAGCAGGCCATTGCGACGATTTTTAACGAGATTGGTCAATCCTTTCAGTCTGGGCCGCTACAAGTCATTGTCGCCGCCCTGGAGCAATTTCTCGGAAATTTCGCCAATCAATTAACGACCATTGCCCAAAATATTCCGGCCGCGCTGGCGCAGGCCGACCTTTCCGGGTTTTTGAACGCCATCAACGCTGTTAGCCAGGCCATCAGTAATTTTATTGGTGCGGCTAATCTTGATACAGTGGAGGGGCTGGCGCAGTTTATTACCGATCTGGGCAATGGATTCAATGCGTTAACGGAATTTAGCATTGCTACTGTGCAAGCATTAGGCCCTTTACTGGAAAAGCTGATCGAGCTTGGGCGTTGGTTGATCAATCTGGATCCTGAGACGATTCAATTTGCCGGCACGGTCGGCGGGTTGGCGCTGGCGTTTACCGCGCTCTCCCCGATTCTAACGACGGCACTGATTGGAATACAGACTTTTGGCGGCGCCGGAGGCGCGGCCATCGGAGCCTTAAAAGCGGAGGCGCTCGCGCTCGGCGCGGTTTTGCAGTCCGGGGGGCTGGCGACGGCGCTAGGGACGGCCGGAATTGCGGGCGCGGTGGGCGTACTGGCTTTTGAAATTACCCGGCTGACCGGGATGGATCAGGTGCTCAACGATGTTTTAGCGCCGGACTGGTTACTGGGTAATGGCGCTACTCTTGGGACTGCCGCTGCGGATGTAGCGGAAGCCATGGGGTTGCTGGGGCCGGCCGCGCAGACAGCGGCGCAGGAATTTAAGGTATTGCCCGTTGCGTTTGCCGAAGAAGCGGCGGCCGCCCAGGCCACTCGCACGGAAATCAACGCCTGGCTGGATGCGCAAGAAGCCGCCACCAAAAAAGCCGGCGATACCAAAGCCGAGATGGAGGCCCTGACCAATGCGTTTGCAGGCCAGGGCTATGCGTATGACACACTGACTGGGAAAGTAACCCGGTTGAAGGAAAGCTTTGAACCGTTTGCCGACATCAAACCGATACCTGACAATGTTGTGACCGGCGCCTATTTGGCAGATATAACCGGTGCGGTAGCCATCAACGGCGCGCTGGTCAAGTCTTATGAACAAGTGGGCGGCGGTACGGTTAAGGCGACCGGGGCGTTTAAAGCCGTTGGGGATTCGGCCAGCGATTCAGCGAAGAAAGTTGAAGAAGTCACCAAAAAATCAGATGAATTTTTAATCAAGATGGAAGAAATTGCTTCTAATGAACGGATCAAATTGATTGAAGCGCGGGTTGAACTGAATATCGCAGAACTGGAAGCCGATACTAAAAAAGTTGAAGCGGCGTTTGATTCAATCAATACGACTATTGAAAGCACCGGGGACGTGCTGGGCGATTTATACGGATTGTTTGGCGACGCAAAGGACAGTTGGAGCCAGGCAAAAATCGAATCGTGGATTGATGAAGAAAACGCGCGCCGCGACAAAGCGCTAGAAATGCAAAACAAGTTGATCGAAACTCAGATCGAACAGATTAAGGCCAAAACCGATGCGCTGAATCGCGGGGACGCGCTGATTCGGATTGATGGCTCTGGCCTGGCGCCGCAACTGGAAGCGTTCATGTGGGAAGTGCTCAAAGCAATCCGGGTGCGGGTGAATGCCGAGTTTGCCGATTTTCTGCTGGGAGTCACCTGATATGATTGGACTGGCTGCGACGACCTATGACCCGGATGGGGCGATCATTGTGCCGGCCCGGCTCAGCAATCCGTATGCGGCCCAGCGCCGGGGCAGCATTACCGCCACCCTCGACGGCGGTGTGTCGGTCTACGATGGCGGCTATTCGATTGCTGACCAGACTTTGGAAGCCACCCTGTCGTATCCTTCCAAAACGCTGCTGGAAACCTTGCGCTACCTGGTGGCCTATTACGGGCAAGTGATCACCGCGACCGAGGTCGGCATCTACAACGCCGTGCTCAGCTATGCGCTGATCGGCAAGAATCTCAAAATTTCGTTGCGGCTGGTGAGCCGCCTGGATAGCTGACATGGCCGCTTCGATTACCGCTTATGATAATCTGTGGAAACTGTTATTGACGGGTGGAATCGACATCGATACCGATACCCTCAAGTTGGCGCTGGTCACATCCAGCTATACCGTGAGCACGGCTCATGATGAATGGGCGGATGTCTCTACAAATGAAGTGTCCAGCGGGTCCGGCTATACCACCGGGGGAGCGACGCTGGCTAATCCAGTAGTAACAACCACGACCATTGATTTTGATGATGTCACTTGGAGTTCACTGACTAAGACTTTTCGCTATGCCGTTTGCTATAAATCCGGTAGTGGCGGCGGTCTGACTAATCCGTTGTTATTCTATATTTTATTAGACACGACTCCGGCTGATATTGTGAGCAGCGGTTCTAATTATACTATACAATGGAATTCAACAAACAAGCTGTTTTATAAGCCCTAATTATGGCCGCTCCGATTATCGCAGTAGGCGCTTTAATTGGCCTAGGAAATTCGGCATTATTAAAATATGATAGTGCCGGAAATAGTTATAAGCACGGTAGTTCTTATGTATTTCCGTGGCAATCTGTCATATCCTGCATTGCGCTGGATAGCATAGGAAATGTTTATTTAGGATGTATTGGTCGGTTTGATCTGACTCAGACATATACGACTTATAAACTTGACCCTAATGGGAATTTGTTATGGACGGCTAATCACGGAACCAATGTGTATGGAATTACTGTAGATGATTCTGGAAACGTCTATACCGTTGGAGGAGCCGTAAATAATTCAGGGAACGTCTTTCCTCTCGCATCTGCTTATGGTGGAGGCGCTTTAGGAGATCGGACAGGTTATTATACACTTCGCAAATATAATAGCATTGGCGTCTTGCAATGGTCATCCGATCACGGAATGGGGTATCCAGCAGCAACATTTTTCTCTGGAACAATAGATATTTATAAAATTCCGATAGTATACGATGACGGTTATTTGTATATTGGCGGAAATACGTTTAATTCATTTATAGATGAATTTACTTATTCTCAATGGGGAGCATTAACAAAAGTTAATGCAACGACAGGTGCCGTAGTCTGGCGCGCAGCTATACAAGACCCGTTTGATTTAAATCAAAACTTTTATTATGGAGTTAACGATATTGCTTTAGATGGATCAGGCTCTATTTATGTAACTGGCTATTTGGGTCCGGATTTAAGTCTTGAATCAATTAGAAAATATGATACAGACGGCAATCAGCTTGCTTCTGCTTCTTTAATCAAAGAAGGTATTTATTATGGATATGGAGTAGGAATAAAAATAACGAGCGGAAATAAAATTATTTTACTAACACACCCATATAAAGCGGCTGATGAAAAATATTATTACCTGCATCGTTATAGCTCATCATTAGCATTAGAAGAAACATACAGCGTTGTTTCTTTCGATGTCGGGAAAATTATTAGTACTGGATTATGTTTAGATGATGATGATCGGGTCTATATTACAAGCAATAATACGCATTATGATTCTCTATGGTGTTATCCTGCTGATGTTAGTGCATTATCCTGGTCTGTTGATGTTGACCAAAGTTCCAGTATTGCAGGCGCTTTTTGTATTGCTTTATCCGAAATAGAAACCCCTCCACTAGAATTAAAAATTTCTTTTGGCGTTCCTGTTTTAATCGGTGATTTATATTCAGTAATCCCTGGTTTGCCTGTCCCATTATCTCTTAAAGTTCCTTCTTTATATCGTGATTATATCGGTAGACAATTGCCGCAAATCTACCGTGTTTATTTAACTGGAGGAACAGGGCCTATAGAAGTTTTAGCTTCATTTATCAATATTCGTAAGACCAGCGAAACAATATCTACTACGGTAGTAATCCCTGCTTTTACTGAAAGCACCTTAGCTGAAATTGAAGATCGAGAAGCGGGAACAATTCTGATAAAAAAAGGGATTCGATTTGCTGATGGAAGAGAGCAATTGGATATTTTGGCCGAAATTCCTTTCAATGGATTTGCTTATGACGCGGGCAGTTCGTCTCAGTCACTTACATTGCGCGGAAACGGACCTATAGATATTAGCAATAACACAACGCGCATATTAAATAAAATAAGCTATCGCAACAGTAATAACGGACTTCGTAGATTGCGCTGTGAAATAGATACTTATATTCAACCCGGAGATACAGCAGATTTAGGAGATTCAGAAACATTAAGCGTTGGTGAAGTGGTTATATCAATTAGCGCAACACAAGCCATTATGGAAGTTGTCGAGGTTACTCCATAATGCCTAGTTATGTTTATACTGCCGGAGAACCTATTTTATATACTAACTACAATCTGCGTGGTTATAATGCAAGTTCTGGATCAACCGGAATTACCGTTGCACACTCGCGTTATATTTATGGATTAGCTGTAGATGGATTAGGAAATATTTTTGTTGGGGACGATGGCTCTTCCGGCAATGGAATGCGTAAATACACAAGCAGCGGTTCTCTTTCCTGGTCACAAACGCATTTCGGAAAGGCTATTTTTGCAGCGGCGGGTGATTCGGCAGGAAATGCCTATTTTGCCGGAGCGAAGACAACTGACCCAATTACAACCAGGAAGCTCAATAGCAGTGGGACAGAGCAATGGAACGCAAATCATGGAGACACGGTTCTAGCAATTGCCGTTGATTCATCGGGCAATGTGTATACGGGAGGAGTAGTATCAAGCAGTATTACAACAAGAAAATATAACAGCAGTGGATCACAGCAATGGACGGCAAATCACGGCGCGAGTGTTCGTGGGATTGCCGTAGACTCATCAGGGAATGTCTTTACCTGCGGGATTTCCGATGGAAGTTATACTGTTCGCAAATACAACAGCAGCGGGACATTGCAGTGGTCAGCGGATACAGGAGGGGATGATTACGGAATTGCTTTAGACAGCTCAGGTAATTGCTACGTTTGCGGTTTTGAATACGTTAAAAAGTTTGATTCATCAGGAACAGAGATAACAACGGGCGGATTCCCGATTACTGTCAGTTATATGACATTGCGTGGAATTGCAGTAGACAAATCTGGAAATGTTTTTGTTTGCGGACCAGAATATAATAGCAAAACTCTAATCAAATTTAACAGTAGCGGTGTAGAGCAGTGGAGTAAAAACCACGGATCAAGTTATAACGTTTTCTGTATTGCCCTATATGAACCTGTTGAAGTTCCAGGATTGCCAATTGGACTATCTCTTGGTGTTCCGATTAGTGTTGTTTCTACATCAATCCCTGGGCTTTCTGTTCCGTTATCCTTGGCTATTCCGACACTTTCTAGTGCCCCGGAACCAATCGATATAAGCACGCTGGACACTGGACAGGCATTAATTTATCGTTGTTATCTAGGAAGTGATAATGGGTCATTATTAGAATATCCATTGCATTCTCTGCAATATCGGAGGAGACGGAATGATTCAACGTGGCTAAACGTAAAATTATCTGGACTAACTTCCAGTCAAGCTGATACGATTTTAAATTGCATCAATAATGCCATTGTTGTTTATGTAGGAACATATCAAAACAACGTTGAAACTTTAGGAGAATTTATTTACGCTATTCTGACTGATGTTGAATATGAAAAAACTCCATTTGGCGGGGATGCTTATTTAACAGCCCGCGTTGATGCGGTTAGCGAAACATTACAAAGTCGCTCACTAACAGGTGTTGTTCGTGTTCAAAATGAAGATGGTAGGTATAAAATTCGCTGTGATAAAATCAATTATCGTTTGCGCCCAGGTGATACAGTTGTTTATGGGACTATTTCTTTTACTGCTCATAATGTAAATTATCAGATTTCTCCATCTAATCAGTGGATGGAAATAGAGGCGGCTCCACTTTAATGGGACAAGCCATCATTACCGCGAACATCGGCGCCGGACTGTACCGAATCCG
>ERZ1645187.2007-NODE-2007-length-18294-cov-6.984210_pt1 | contig 18294 bp, 21 predicted proteins | sample MGYA00575352_ERZ1645187 | MGnify/ENA primary metagenome ERZ1645187 (study PRJEB40837, sample SAMN11349314) | freshwater sediment metagenome | isolation source: river sediment | host: Sediment | place: India: Wazaribad , New Delhi | collected 2017-02-21 ... | reverse complement strand
AGGGTCACTTTCACGGCATCGGCCAGGATGTTCACGCCTTTGAGCATTTTCTGGCGGGCGCTGTCACCGAATTTCACGTCTTTGGCTGTCATGGTCTTTCCTCTAACAGAATCTTTAATGGTTCAGGGAAATACTGGACTTATTCCAGTACGCCGAGGATTTCGCTTTCGCTCATGATGATGAATTCCTCATCACCGTCTTTCAGGGTCTGGCTGCCGGCGTAGCTGGCAAAAACCACCTTGTCGCCCACCTTCACCTGCAGGGCTCGCACCTGGCCGTTGTCCAGTGCCTTGCCCGGCCCCACGGCAATGACTTCGCCCTTGTTGGGTTTTTCGCGCGCGGTAGCGGCGAGCACGATGCCACCGGCTGACTTCTCTTCTTTTTCCTCGCGGCGGATGACGACGCGGTCATGCAAAGGACGGATCTTCATGGTTCTCTCCGTAAAGGTTTAGTCAATAAAAACAATGAATTAGCTGATCCTTGCGGCCAGCCCACTCTTTGTTGCCAAAAGAGGTGACCGGTTTATGGGGGTGGGGTGATGGATTTCAATGGCTTGCGGATGAAAAAAATCAGCGCAGGCGGGGATCGTCCTCGCGCCGCCATTCACCCTCGATGATATCGGCCCGGTGTACGGTGGCCGTGTAATGCTGCCGGTAGTAGCCGGTACGCAGGAAACGCTGGGCCAGCCAGCGCCGCAACGGGGGCAGCAGCAGGGGCAGGGCAAGGATGTCCGTCAGGAAGCCCGGGATGACCAGCAGCACGGCGGCCATCCCCAGCAGGAAACCTTCGAGGATTTCACCAGCGGGCAGTTCGCCGGCCTGCAGCCGCTGGTCGACCTTGAGCAGGGTATTGAAGCTCTGTTGCCGCAGGATGGCCATGCCGGCGACACCGGCCAATACCAGCAGTGCAATGGCCGGCAACGCGCCGATGGACGCGCCAACGCGGATGAGGAACCACAGTTCCAGCAGGGGCGCTGCCAGCAGCAGCCAGAAAAACGCAGGCATTGCTTCCACCTCCTCGAATGGCCTGCGAGAATGCAGGCTTTGACAGTCCCGTGCAAGCACCGTTGATGCAATCCGCTTCCAGCCAGGCATTCCCCGTTCGCGCCTTCGTGCTGTGCGTGCTGTTCTATGGTGTGCTGGTGGCGATCGGCTTCAATGATTTCGAGGAAGATGCCTTTATCTACTTCCGCTTCGCCGCCAACATCGCCGATGGCCATGGCTATGTGTTCAACATCGGCGGTGAAAGGATCGAGGCCTGTAGCGGATTGCTGTGGCTGGGTCTCGTCACGCTGCTGACCTTCCTCCCGCTGCATATCGTGCTGGCGACCAAGCTGCTCTGTTTCGTGTTCGGCGTCCTGTGCATACGGGAAGTGCTGGTGCTCTCACGGCGTTTCATTGCCGATCCATTCCTGTCATTGCTGCCCGCTTTCCTGGTGGTCGCCAGTATTCCTTTCTACACCTGGTCAGTGCGTGGGCTGGAAACTGCGCAGTACTGGTTTGCGATGTTGTGGCTGGTGGACTGGGCCACGCATCCGTCGCGCATCCGCTGGTGGTGGCTGCCGGCACTGGCGGTGCTGAACTCGCGGCCGGAAGGCTTTGTCATGCTGGCTGCAGTGCTGCCTTACCTGTTTTTCTGCCAGCGGGAGCAGTCGGGTTTCTGGCGTGGCACTGCCATCGTCGCAGCCGGCTTTGTTGCGGTAACGGCGTGGCGTTTCTGGTATTTCCATGACCTCGTACCGCATCCGTTCTACTTCAAGGTCAATGCCGACCACCTGCAGTCCCTGCGCAACTTGTTGTCGTATGGCTGGCATGCAGGATGGTTGTTGTTGCTGCTGCTGGCCGTGCCCGGGGTGCTGAAGCCATGGCAGCCACGTGACCTGGTACTGGTTGGTTCCCTGCTGCTGTCACTGCTGTGGGCGGTGTTTGTCTTTGAGGACAAGGTCTACAACCGCCACACCGGCATGGCACTCCCCTTTGTCTACATTTTCCTGCTGATGCTGGTGGCGCGCTGGTGGCCGATGCGCGCTATACCGCAAGCGGGCTTGCGGATAGTGCTCGTCGGGCTGGTGTTCTATACCTTGTTGTTCTCGCGCTATGTCCACTTACACAACTCGCATGCAGCGCCTGTGATTGCCAATGTGATCCGTGCGACGGCCGGCGCCACACAATACTGGCCGGACATCGGGCGCCTGTTGCGTAATCCTGATGATTTCCGCGAACAGCCGGATGGCCTCGGTGTGTTTGATATCCGTTACAACTACATTGCTTCTGTTGGTGATTTCGTGCGGCTCAACTACCGCGATGATGCGGTAGTGATCTATGACCAGATCGGCCAGGCGCCGTGGTATGCTGGCAAGAATACCTTCTTCATCGACAACCTCGGCCTTGGCTGGCGCGATGCCGGCCTGGCGCGTTTCCATGAGTCGGCAAAGCAGTCACCCGTCTATGGCATTTACGAGGCGGTTCTCGCCGGCATGGTGCATGTTTTCTGGCCACAGGAACGGCGCCTGTTTGGCGAGGGCGAGATCATCGCACGAATGCTTGCACGCGATCCGGATGTGATCATTGCGCGCAAACCCTATGTCAGCAGGGGTCGTGACAATCTGCTGGTCCGGATGCTGCAGGATCCGGCAGTGGCAGCGCGTTATCGCGCGAGTTACCTGCTGAACCGGCGGGAGATCATCTTCGAGCGCATCGAACGGCGCGAAGATTTCCGGTTGCACAGCGAAGGGCAGTACAGTGTGCCTCCGGGCGCGGTGGTGCAACCGGTCACGGCTTTCAGCTGGTGTGCCGATGGGCCGTGCATGGGGTTTGCCTCACCCTGATCACGCTTGCGGCAAATGCGCGGTGTTGAAGAAACTGCGCAGTGCAGTGTGCAGGTAAGTCAGGTCATGCACACCGGCCAGCTCGCGGATCGAGTGCATGGCGAAGGTCGGCACGCCGATATCGACAGTCTTGATGCCCGTTTCGGCAGCGGTGAGCGGGCCTATCGTGCTGCCGCAGCCCATGTCAGCCCGTGCCACAAAGGCCTGCAGCGGCACTTGCGCCTGTTGGCACAGGTTGCGGAAGAATCCCTGCGTGGTGGCATTGCTCGCATAGCGCTGGTTGGCGTTGATTTTCAGCGCAGGTCCGGCATTCAGGTGTGGCACATGTTTTTCGTCATGTTTTTCCGGGTAGTTCGGGTGCACGCCATGCGCATTGTCGGCGGAAATCAGCAGCGAGTGGTGCAGGGTGCGTGCCAGCGTTTCCCCATTGCCCAGCCAGCGCTGCAGGACGCTCATCAGAAATGGCCCTTGGGCGCCGCAGGCCGAGATGCTGCCGACTTCCTCGTGGTCGGTGCAGACGAGCAAGGCCGGTTGCAGGCCGTCGCTGTCAAGCAGTGCGCGCAAGCCAGCGTAGCAGCTCAGCAGGTTATCCAGGCGGCTGCCGGCAATGAATTCCTGTTTCAGGCCGATGATTGCTGCAGGTTGCGTATCGCAGGCGCAGATCTCGAAATCCAGCACGGCTTCGGCATCGCAGTCGGGGTGTTCGTGCAGCAGTTGCAACAGCAGTGTCTGACGGATGTCGTGCTGCTCCTTGTCGTGCAGCGTCTGTAACAGCAAGGGCAGTTCTTTCTGCGCGTTCAGGGCGCGGCCGTTGTTTGCCTCGCGGTCGAGGTGAATCGCGAGGCTCGGTACGCTGGCCAGCGGGCGACGGAAATTGACCAGCGCCTGTGCCAGTGAACCGTTACTGCAGCGGTAGCTGATGCGGCCTGCCAGTGTCAGGTCGCGGTCAAACCACGGGTGCAACAGGACGCCGCCATACACTTCCACGCCCAATTGGGCATAGTGCTGGCGTTGCAAATCGGGCTGGGGCTTGAGCTTGAGGCACGGGCTGTCAGTGTGGGCGCCGACGAGGCGGATGCCACTCTGTGCCGGATCCTGCTGCGAAGTGCTGAAGGCAACCAGCGAGGAACCATTACGTGTCACCACATAGCGGGCACTAGGCTGGATGGCCCAGCTCTCGCCTTCAGGAAGTTCAGTAAAGCCGTTGGCCAGCAGTACCTGCTTCATGTTCGCCACGGCGTGGAACGGCGTGGGCGATGCATCGAGGAAAGCCAGGAAGTCCTGCAGAAGTGTCGTTGTCATGGTGCGGTTCGCAGTCGTCGCTGAACCGCCATTCTAAACGAAGTCGCTGATTACAACGGGTAGTGTGCCGGGTAGGGGATGCGTGCCACACCGCTATCGACAGCGGCCCTGGCCACCGCCGCCGAGACGCGCGACAGCAGGCGCGGGTCAGTCGGTTTGGGGATGATGTAGTGTTTGCCAAAAGCCAGTGCTTCGCCACCGTAGGCGGCAACGACTTCGGCCGGCACAGGTTCCTTGGTGATCTCGCGCAGGGCTTCCATCGCCGCCATTTTCATCTCGCGGTTGATCACGCGGGCGCGTACATCCAGTGCGCCGCGGAAAATGAACGGGAAGCCGAGCACGTTATTGACCTGGTTGGGGTAGTCCGAACGGCCGGTGGCGATGATGATGTCATCCCGGGTGGCGAGCGCCACTTCAGGCCGGATCTCCGGGTCGGGATTCGAGCCGGCAAACACGATCGGGTTGGTAGCCATTTTGAGTAATTGCGCCGGGCTCAACAGGTCGGGGCCGGACAGCCCGACAAACACATCGGCGCCTTCGATCGCATCATCCAGCGTGCGTGCACTGGTGTTGATCGCAAAGCGCGCCTTGTGCGGGCCGAGGTCATCGCGGTCCTCGTGGATCACACCCTTGCTGTCGAGCATCAGGATGTTCTCGCGTGGTGCACCGGCGGCAATCAGCAGGTCACAAGTGGCGATCGCGGCTGCGCCTGCGCCGAGAAACACAATGCGTGCGGTTGGCAGCTGTTTGCCCTGGACTTCCAGCGCGTTGAGCAGGCCGGCCAGTGTGACAATGGCGGTGCCGTGCTGGTCGTCGTGAAACACCGGCACCTGGCAGCGCTCGATCAATGCTTCCTCGATCTCGAAACATTCGGGCGCCTTGATGTCTTCGAGATTGATGCCGCCAAACGAGTTCGCAATCAGCGCGACCGCATCAATGAAGCGAGCGCTGTCCTCGGTGTCCACTTCAATGTCGGTGGCATCGATGTTGGCAAAACGCTTGAACAGCAGTGCCTTGCCTTCCATCACCGGCTTGCTGGCCATGGCGCCGAGGTTGCCGAGACCGAGGATGGCCGTGCCATTCGAAATGACTGCGACCTGGTTGCCTTTCGAGGTATAGCGATAGGCGAGTTCGGCATCGCGCGCGATTTCACGTACCGGCTCGGCTACGCCGGGGCTGTAGGCGAGTGACAGGTCGCGCTGGTCTTCGGCCGGTTTGGTGATGGTGACCGCCAGTTTGCCCGGAACCGGAGAGGCGTGATAATCGAGTGCGGCTTGTCGCATATCATCATCGGACGGCGTTTTTACATCGAGCATGCCGTTGGCGGTCCTGGAAGGTTGGCAAGGAAAGACGGCACCGCCAAGACGGGTGCCGTCACTGAGCGTCAAAACCGGGAAACGGTTTTATTTTTTAAGGCTGCGACCACCGAAGCGCTGCTTGAAGCGGTCAATGCGGCCGCCGCTTTCGGCCACTTTCTGGCGGCCGGTATAGAAGGGGTGGCACTGCGAGCAGACGTCCAGGTTGATGTCCTTGCACAGCGTCGAGCGCGTGGCGATGGTATTGCCACAGCTGCATTTGGCAGTGACTTCAGCGTATTTCGGATGGATGTCGGCTTTCATGGTCAACCCTCGGGAGTGGGTTGCCGCCACCGGAACGTCGGTCCGGCACGGCAACGGGCAAAACGGGACGCGCATGCTACCAGAAGCGGTCGCGCCGGGACAAGGAAATTCAAGGTGTTGGCGGATGGCCCTACCACAGGCATATATACGGAATAACCACTAAGACCCAGTAAAATAGTAAGTTTTATGATTGACAAAAATACTCGGTTATTAGATGATGTGACCGTACCAACTGATTACGGATGACAAGCCATGCGCCTCACCACCAAAGGTCGTTATGCAGTGACTGCTATGCTGGACCTTGCCTTGCGTGCCGACAAGGGGCCGGTCAGCCTGGCCGAGATTTCCGGTCGCCAAGGCATATCCCTCTCTTACCTTGAGCAGCTCTTTGCCCGGTTGCGCAGCAATGATTTAGTCAGTAGTGTGCGCGGCCCCGGCGGCGGCTACCGGCTAAGCCGCGATGCCTCGCTGATTTCTGTGGCCAATATCGTCGATGCGGTCAATGAGTCGGTCGATGCCACCAGCTGTGGCGGCGAGGGCGATTGCCAGCAGGGTGAAAAATGCCTCACCCATGACCTCTGGTGCCTGTTGAGCGACAAGATCCATGATTTCCTCGGCTCGATCAGCCTGGCGAGCCTCGTGAACAGTGAGAGCGTGCAGCAGATTTCCGCCAGGCAGCAGCTGAAGCTGGAAGAAGTCCGGCCCCTGACCGTGGTCGAAACACGCGCCGCGAGCTGAAGCCTGACCTGGACCTGTTACCGGAGTACCCATGAGACTACCTATCTATTTTGATTATTCCGCCACTACGCCCGTCGACCACCGTGTGGCACAGAAAATGGCTGAATGCCTGACTATTGACGGCAATTTCGGCAATCCGGCTTCCCGCTCGCACATTTTCGGCTGGAAGGCCGAGGAGGCGGTTGAGAATGCCCGTCGCCAGGTGGCCGACCTGGTCGGCGCCGATCCGCGCGAGATTGTCTGGACCTCCGGTGCCACCGAGTCCAACAACCTGGCGATCAAGGGTGTGGCGCATTTCAATGCACGCAAGGGCAAGCACATTGTGACCTCGAAGATCGAGCACAAGGCGGTGCTCGACACCTGCCGCCAGCTCGAGCGCGAGGGCTTCGAGGTGACTTACCTGGATCCTACGCCAGATGGCCTGATCGAGCCGCAGCAGGTGGCCGAAGCCCTGCGCGACGACACCACGGTGGTGTCGATCATGCATGTCAACAACGAGATAGGCACCATCAATGACATCGCTGCCATCGGTGCGCTCTGTCGTGAAAAAGGGGTGATGTTCCATGTCGATGCGGCCCAGAGCGTCGGCAAGTTGCCAATCAACCTCGAAGAATTGCCTGTCGACCTGATGTCCTTTTCTGCGCACAAGATCTATGGGCCGAAAGGGATAGGAGCGCTGTACGTCGGCCGCAAGCCGCGGGTCCGCCTCGAGGCGCAGATGCACGGCGGTGGCCATGAACGCGGCATGCGCTCCGGCACCCTGCCGACCCACCAGATTGTCGGCATGGGTGAGGCATTCCGCATTGCCGGCGAGGAAATGGCAGAAGAGCAGGTCAGGATCCTGGCCTTGCGCAACCGGTTACTGGCGGGCGTGAAAGATATGGAGCAGGTGTTCGTCAACGGCTCGCTGGACCGACGCATTGCCGGCAACCTGAATATCAGTTTTGCCTATGTTGAGGGTGAATCGCTCATCATGGCGCTGAAAGACCTGGCGATCTCGTCCGGCTCTGCTTGCACCTCTGCCAGCCTGGAGCCTTCCTATGTGTTGCGCGCGCTCGGCATGTCGGACGAGCTCGCCCACAGTTCGTTGCGCTTCACCATCGGCCGCTACACGACCGAAGAGGAGGTGGATCACGCCATTGCAGAGCTGCGGCGTGCGGTGGGCAAGTTGCGGGAACTGTCTCCGTTGTGGGACATGTACAAGGAAGGTATCGACCTGAATAGTGTTCAATGGGCTGCGCATTGAGCGTGAGCCGGGAGTAGAGTCATGGCATACAGTGAAAAAGTAATTGATCATTACGAAAATCCGCGCAATGTCGGTTCGCTCGACACCAAGTCGAAGAATGTCGGCACCGGCATGGTGGGTGCGCCCGCCTGTGGCGATGTGATGCGGCTGCAGATCCAGGTCAATGACCAGGGCATCATCGAGGATGCAAAGTTCAAGACTTACGGTTGCGGCTCGGCCATTGCTTCCAGCTCGCTGTTGACCGAGTGGGTCAAGGGCAAGACGCTGGATGAGGCTGCACAGATCAAGAACGTGGAAATTGCCGAGGAGCTGGCATTGCCGCCGGTCAAGATCCACTGTTCGGTGCTGGCCGAAGATGCGATCAAGGCCGCGATCAATGACCTCAAGCAAAAACAGGCAGAATGATTGGGGCATTATTCACGCAGCTGGTGAACAAGGGTAGGCATCATGGCGATCACAATGACAGAGGCGGCACGCAATCATGTGCGCCGTTACCTTGAGAGCCGCGGGCGCGGTATCGGTATTCGCCTCGGCGTCAAGACCACGGGCTGTTCTGGCCTGTCCTATGTGTTGGAGTTTGTCGACGACTTGCAGGAAGGTGACGAGGTATTCGACAGTGATGGCATCAAGGTCGTGGTGGACGCCAAAAGCCTGGTCTACATCGATGGCACTGAACTGGACTATGCGCGTGAAGGCCTGAACGAGGGTTTCCAGTTCAATAACCCGAATGTCAGTGCCGAGTGTGGTTGCGGCGAAAGCTTCCACGTCTGATGCCTGGCATGAATGTCGCGCTGCCGTCCCGAACCGATATCCTGGCCTCTGACCGCCCGGACGTTGAGCCATTGCATGCCGATATCTGCACGCTGAAGCCCACGCTGGACCTCCAGGAAAACTTTTTTGCGGTGTTTGGCCTGAGGCCTGGTCCGGATATCGATCTGGCGGGTTTGTCCGCCACTTACCGCAGCCTGCAGCAGCAGGTTCATCCTGATCGCTTCACCCGCGAGTGCGATCGCACGCAGCGGCTGGCGCAACAGCAAGCTGCCCTGGTCAATACTGCCTACAATACACTCAAGTCGCCGCTGGCGCGTGCGCAGTACCTGCTCGAGCTGGCAGGCCAGCATCGCGAGCCTGAAACCACGCTGCGAGACCCGGCGTTCCTGATGGAGCAGATGGCCTTGCGTGAGCGGCTGGATGAGTCAGCCGGTGATATGCGTGCGCTCGATACGCTGCTGGCCGATGTGATGGCGGCGCGCGATGGCTACTGGCTCGCCTTTGCCGGTGCATGGCAAGCACAGGATTGGCCCCAGGCGCAGTTGCAGGTGGACAAGTTGCAGTTTGCCAGCAAGCTCGCGCAGGAAATTGATGAGCGCCAGGCGCGCTTGCTTGACGACTAGGCCTGCCAGCTTCGCTGGCAAGAACAACAGCATTTGATAGCGAAACCCTGATGGCTTTACTGCAGATTTCAGAACCCGGCCAGAGCCCTGCGCCGCATATGCGCAAGCGGGCAGTCGGTATTGACCTCGGCACAACACATTCGCTGGTGGCGACGGTGCGCAGTGGCTTGCCGGTGACCCTGGCGGATGTAGCCGGGGAAGTCATCCTGCCCTCGGTGGTCCGCTACCTCGCTAATGGTGAGGTCGAGGTGGGTTCTGCCGCCCGCGCGGCCGCTGCTGCTGATCCCCTGAATACACTGGTATCTGTAAAGCGCTTCATGGGGCGAGGCCTGCAGGATGTTGCCAGTCTCGGCGGCAGCTTGCCTTACCGCTTCGTCAGTGGCGAGGGCATGGTCAGCATGGAGACTGTGGTGGGGCCGGTGAGCCCTGTGCAGGCCTCTGCGCGGATCCTTGAAGTGCTGGCCGCTCGGGCCCGCGCAGCGCTGGATGGCGAGCTTGACGGCGTGGTGATCACCGTGCCGGCCTATTTTGATGACGCCCAGCGCCAGGCCACCAAGGATGCTGCGAGACTGGCTGGCCTGAAGGTCATGCGCCTGTTGAACGAGCCGACAGCAGCAGCCGTGGCTTACGGCCTGGATCGCGCTGAGGAAGGTGTCATTGCTGTCTATGATCTCGGTGGTGGCACATTTGATATCTCTATCCTGCGCCTGTCGCGTGGCGTTTTCGAGGTGCTCTCTACCGGTGGCGATTCTGCACTGGGTGGCGATGATTTCGATGCGGCGCTCGCCGAGTGGGTGCTGCAGCAGGCGGGCATCAGTGCGCTGGATTTTTCCGGTCGGCGTGAACTGCTGGACCGATGCCGTGACGCCAAGGAGGCGTTGTCTTCCCGGTCGTCAGTGCCGATGCAGTTCGGCAGCTGGCAGGGTGACATCGCGCGCGCCGATTATGACCGGCTGATTGATGGCCTCATCGAGCGCAGCTTGCGTTGTTGCCGCAAGGCCTTGCGCGATGCGCAGGTGTCTGCGTCCGATATTGCGCACGTCGTCATGGTCGGTGGTTCAACGCGCTGCCCCCGCGTGCGCGAGAAAGTCGGCGAGTTTTTCGGCCAGCAGCCACTGACCGATATCGATCCGGACTGCGTGGTTGCCCTCGGCGCCGCCATCCAGGCGGACCAGCTGGTTGGCAACAGGCCGGACAACGAGTTGCTGCTGCTGGATGTCATCCCGTTGTCACTCGGCATCGAGACGATGGGTGGCCTTGTCGAGAAAATCATCCCGCGCAATACGACGATACCGGTGGCACGGGCGCAGGAATTCACCACATTCAAGGACGGCCAGACGGCGATGGCCATCCATGTCGTGCAAGGCGAGCGTGAGCTGGTCTCCGATTGCCGTTCACTGGCCCGTTTTGAGCTGCGCGGCATACCGCCGATGGTAGCCGGTGCCGCGCATATCCGGGTGACGTTCCAGGTCGACGCCGATGGCCTGTTGAGTGTCTTCGCACGTGAAAACAGCAGCGGTGTCGAGGCAAGTGTTGCCGTCAAGCCGTCCTATGGTTTGAGTGACGGTGAGATTGCCCGCATGTTGCAGGATTCATTTGCCCATGCCAAAGATGATATGGAAGCGCGTAAGCTCAGTGAGCAGCGTGTCGAGGCGCGCCGCATGGCGGAAACCCTGCGTTCGGCGCTGGAGGCTGATGGCGGGCTGCTGGATGAGCAGGAAAGCACAAGCCTCCACGGCTTGTTGGCAGAGCTGGAGAGCCAGCAGAAAGTGACAGACAGTGCTGCGATTGCCGGTGTGGTGGAACGAGCGAGCCGCGACAGCGAGTTTTTCGCCGCCCGGCGCATGAATGCCGCCGTGCAAAAGGCGCTGGCAGGCAAGAATATCAGTGAAATCGAGGGTGGCTGAAATGCCGAAGATTGTATTCCTGCCCCATGAAAAGTTATGCCCGGAAGGCGCGGTGGTCGAAGCGCAGCCGGGTGAGCACATCTGTGAAGTCGCCTTGCGCAACGGCATCGAAATCGAGCATGCCTGCGAGATGTCATGTGCCTGTACGACCTGTCACGTCATCCTGCGCGAGGGTGGGGATTCCATCGAGCCGCCTGACGAGCTGGAGGATGACATGCTGGACAAGGCCTGGGGGCTGGAGCCGGACTCCAGGCTCAGTTGCCAGGCCAGAGTCGGGGACGAGGACCTGGTGGTCGAGATCCCCAAATACACCATCAACCTGGCATCCGAACGCCATTGAAAGGGGATGTGCCATGAAGTGGACTGACGTGCAGGACATTGCCATTGAACTCGCCGAGGCGCGACCCGACACCGATCCCCGCTATGTGAACTTTGTCGACCTGCGCAACTGGGTGATGGCCTTGCCGGGTTTTGATGATGAGCCTGAGCGCTGTGGCGAGAAGATCCTGGAAGCGATCCAGATGGCCTGGATGGACGAGATGGCCTGATCTGGCTTTTCATACAGTCTGCCGTATAATGCTGCCCCTGATTTTCGGCCCCGGTGGGCCGGAACAAGCAAACCGATTTTCCGGAGATCGCAGTAATGGCTGTTGAGCGTACCCTGTCCATCATCAAACCCGATGCTGTTGCCAAGAATGTCATTGGTGCCATCTACAGCCGCTTCGAGCAGGCTGGCCTCAAGGTGGTGGCTGCCCGCATGAAACACCTGAGCCAGGCCGAGGCAGAGGGTTTCTACGCCGAACACCGCGAGCGCGGCTTTTTCAAGGACCTGGTCTCTTTCATGACCTCTGGCCCGGTGATGGTGCAGGTGCTGGAAGGTGAAGATGCGATTGCCCAGAACCGTGCACTGATGGGTGCCACTGACCCGAAGAAAGCAGAGGCGGGTACTATCCGCGCTGACTTTGCCGACAGCATTGATGCCAATGCCGTGCACGGTTCCGACTCTGCCGCCTCGGCAGCGCGTGAGATTGCCTATTTCTTCCCGGCTACCGATATCTATAGCCGCTAACCGACTTTTCCCGGGCGCCCGGAGGCGCGGCGATATGAGCCAGGTTGACAAGCCTGTTGCCGTTGACGAGCCGGCTGGCGCCGCCGGGAAAGTGAACCTGCTCGGGCTCAGTCCCGCCAAGCTGGAAGCCTTTTTTGCCTCACTCGGGGAAAAGCGCTTCCGCGCCCAGCAAGTGTCGAAGTGGATTCACCAGCAAGGGGTGGACCGTTTCGAGGATATGACCAACATCGCCAAGCCGCTGCGGGCAAAACTGGCCGAAGTCGCCGAAATCCGCCCGCCGGAGCTGGTTCAACAGTACGATTCCGCCGATGGCACCCGCAAATGGCTGATCCGCGTCTCCGGCGGCAGCTGTGTCGAGACGGTCTTCATTCCCGACAAAGGGCGCGGGACACTTTGCGTCTCCTCACAGGTTGGCTGTTCCCTCGATTGCAGTTTCTGCGCCACGGGCAAGCAGGGATTCCAGCGCGACCTCACAACGGCCGAGATTGTCGGCCAGCTCTGGCTGGCGGCGAAGTCCTTCGGCAGCCTCGGCCCGGACGGGGAACGGGTGGTGTCCAATGTGGTGCTGATGGGCATGGGCGAGCCTTTGCTCAATTTCGATAATGTGGTCGATGCCGTCAACCTGATGATGGACGACAATGCCTATGGTCTCTCCAAGCGGCGGGTGACCTTGAGCACCTCCGGTGTTGTGCCGATGCTCGACGAGCTGGGCAAGCACACTGACGTCTCGCTGGCGGTTTCCCTGCATGCCCCGAATGATGCCCTGCGCGATGAGCTGGTGCCGATCAACCGCAAATACCCGATCGCCATGTTGTTGGCATCCGTGAAACGCTATCTTGATGGCCTGCCGGACAAGCATCGCCGGGTGACCATCGAATACACGCTGATAGACGGGGTCAATGACCGTCCCGAGCATGCGCAGCAGCTGGTGGATTTGCTGCGCGATGTGCCTTCAAAGATCAACCTGATCCCGTTCAATCCGTTCTCTGCGTCACAGTATCGCCGCGTCAGCAACAACAGCCTGTACCGGTTCCGTGACATTTTGCTGCAGGCAGGGTATACAGCGACTATCCGCACCACACGGGGCGATGATATCGACGCAGCCTGCGGCCAACTGGCCGGGGTGGTCAATGACCGTACCCGTCGCAGTGAGCGCCATCGTCGACGGTCGACAGGCGCCCTGGAGCCGGTGCGTTTTGTGCAAGGAGAGACTGAATGAGCGTGAAGTGTCCTGTCAGCCTGAAGTGGTTTGCCTGCCTGTTGTTTATCGTGTCTTTGGGCGGTTGTGTCACCGAGGAAACCACCAGTAATGGTGAGCCCGTGCCGGAAAAAGTGTCCAAGGAAGGGGCGCTGCAGGATTACATTACCCTGGCTACGGGCTACATGAAGGATGGCAAGCGGGAGCAGGCATTGCGTGCGATCAATCGCGGGCTGGAGATCGATTCCAGTTCACCCGCCATGCTCAATGTGCTGGCGTACTACTACCTGACGGACGGGGAACCGGAACTGGCCGAAAAACAATACAAGAAGGCGATCCGCTCAGACTCTTCCTACACAGCCAGTTACGTCAATTACGGCAAGTTCCTGTTCGAGCAGAAGCGTTATGACGAGGCCTGCAGCACATTGGCAAAGGCAACCGAAGATGTGATGTATCCCAATCGCGATGCCGCTTTCCTCAATTACGGCATCTGTCTCAAGCAGCAGGGCAAGCTGGCTGAGGCCGAGGAGGCATTCCGCCGCAGCCTGATCAATGATTCGCGCAACCCGCGCGTGATCCTCGAGGTTGCATTGCTGAAGTTCGACCAGGGCAAGTTTGACGAGAGCCAACGCTACTACGACAAGTTCCTGGCCATGTCGCGGCAGACGCCGCGCTCGCTTTGGCTTGGCATCCGCCTGATGCACATTGCCGGTCGCGAGGACCAGCTTGCCAGTTACGCGCTGTTCCTGAAAAACCAGTTCCCGGATTCGCAGGAGTACCGGGAGTACCTGGCGTGGTCGCAGTCGCGATGAGCGGTAGTCCGTCGCTACAGTCCCTGCCTGCAGCCGAACTGGTCGGCATCGGGCAATTGTTGCGGCAGGCCCGGATGCAGAAAGGCCTGGGTGTAGAGGACTGTGCACGGGAATTGCACTTGCAGGTACGCCAGGTGCAGGCCCTTGAACAGGGCGATTTCTCCGGGTTCAACGGTCCGGCGTTTGTCAAAGGCTACCTGCGTGCGTGCGCACGTCTCTATGCGTTGGATGGGGATGCCCTGGTCGGCCAGTATGAAGCTGCTGTCCCTTCACAAAAGCCTTTTGCGCCATTGTCACCAGTATTGGCTACCCGTATCGTGAGGCCGAGCCGCCAGTCGCTGCTTAACCGTTCCCTCTTGGTCCTGGTACTGCTGCTGGCAGCTGCCGCAGGTGGCGCCGGCCTGTGGTGGTCCGGGATCTGGCAGCCGCCGCTGCCGCTAGAAAAACCTGCGCCTCTGGACAATAGCCCGGCGCTGTTGCCGGATGACCGGCTTGTGGCTACTCCTGCGGTGACAGAACCGCAACCCTCGCTTGCGCCTGTAAAGGCAGCAGTCCCTGTGGCAAATCCAGGGGGCCAACCAGAGCCAGAGCCGGCAGCTGGCAGCGACGTGCCGCTGCTGCATGTCGAGTTCATGGACGACTGCTGGCTGCAGGTGAAAGATGACCAGGGCAAGGTGTTGCATGAGAAGACGCACCGCAAGGGCGATGTGCTGGACCTGCCCGCGCCAACGCCGCTACACCTGTGGTTCGGCAAGGCCACGGCGGTCAATGTCAGTTACAACGGTGCTGTAGTAACAGTGCCAGTCAAGCCGGGTTTCCAGTCGGCCCGTTTCGTCATTGGTGATGATCCGGCGACTGGTGGAATTGAATAGCGGGGACTCCCTGATGCAGGTACATAACCCGATCAAGCGCCGTCAGTCGCGCAAGATCATGGTAGGTAATGTTGCTGTCGGTGGCGATGCGCCGATTGCCGTACAAAGCATGACCAATACCGAAACTACAGACATAGCCGCCACCGTCGAGCAGATTCGCCGGCTGGAAAATGTTGGTGCCGATATCGTGCGCGTGTCTGTACCCTCTATGGATGCTGCGGAAGCATTCGGGCAGATCCGCCAACAGGTGAAAGTGCCGCTGGTTGCGGACATCCATTTCGATTACAAGATTGCCTTGCGTGTGGCAGATCTCGGAGTCGATTGCCTGCGCATCAATCCAGGCAATATTGGCCGGGAAGACCGCGTCCGCGCTGTCGTTGAGAAAGCGCGCGATAAGAATATCCCGATCCGTATCGGGGTCAATGCTGGCTCCCTGGAAAAAGACTTGCAGAAAAAATACGGCGAGCCGACTGCCGATGCACTGGTCGAATCCGCGTTCCGCCATGTCGATATCCTCTACAAGATGGATTTCCATGATTTCAAGCTGAGCCTGAAGGCATCGGATGTTTTCCTCACGGTTGACGCCTACCGCAAGATTGCGTCCCAGATAGAGCAGCCCTTGCATCTCGGTATTACGGAAGCCGGTGGTTTGCGTAGCGGCACAGTGAAGTCGTCGGTTGGTCTTGGCTTGTTGCTGATGGATGGCATCGGTGACACGATCCGCATCTCGCTAGCCGCTGATCCGGTTGAGGAAATCAAGGTCGGTTTCGATATCCTCAAGAGCCTGCACCTGCGTACCAAGGGCATCAATATCATTGCCTGCCCTAGCTGTTCGCGGCAGAACTTTGACGTGATACAGACGGTGAATGCCCTTGAAGCCAGGCTGGAGGATATCAACGACCCGCTGGATGTGGCGATCATCGGCTGTTACGTCAACGGCCCGGGTGAAGCCAAGGTGGCCCATATCGGCCTGACCGGTAGCTCGCCCAGCAACATGGTGTTTGTCGATGGCAAACCGACCATCAAGCTGCAGAATGAAGAGCTCGTCGATTCGCTGGAAAAAATGATCCGCGAAAAGGTGGCGCAACAAGCCAGCATTATTGGCAAAGGCTGACCAGCAGGTTCCTATTGTGAGCAAGATCCAGTCCATCCGCGGCATGAATGATTTGCTGCCGCAAGATTCCCATGTCTGGCAATATATCGAGGCGATAGCCGCTGATGTGCTCGATAGCTATGGCTACCGTGAGATCCGTTTCCCCATCCTCGAGCAGACGGCGCTGTTCAAGCGCGCGATCGGTGAGGTCACCGATATCGTGGAAAAGGAAATGTATACCTTTGAGGACCGCAATGGCGACAGCTTGACGTTGCGGCCGGAAGGCACAGCTTGCTGTGTTCGCGCCTGTGAGCAGCACGGTTTGCTCTATAACCAGACGCAGAAGCTATGGTATGCGGGGCCGATGTTCCGGCATGAGCGCCCCCAGAAAGGCAGGCTGCGGCAATTCCACCAGATCGGTGTCGAGGCCTTTGGTTTTCCTGGTCCCGATATTGATGCCGAGATGCTGTTGCTGACCGCGCGGTTGTGGCGTGAGTTCGGCCTGTCCGAAACCGTCGCGTTGCAGCTCAACTCGCTGGGGTCCAGTGCTGCCCGCGCCACCTACCGTGCCGCGCTGGTCAGTTACCTGGAAAAATTCACGGCAGAACTCGATGAAGACAGCCGGCGTCGCCTGCACAGCAACCCGCTGCGCATCCTCGATAGCAAGGTCGAGCAGACGCAGCAGATCCTGCAGGCTGCACCGCAGCTGCAGGATTACCTGGATGACGAGTCGCGGCGCCACTTCGACCTGCTTTGCAATGTACTTGCCCAGGCTGGTGTGCCATTCGAGGTAAATCCCCGCCTGGTGCGCGGCCTCGATTACTACAACGCAACCGTATTCGAGTGGGTTACTTCTGCATTGGGTGCCCAGGGCACTGTCTGTGCTGGTGGGCGTTTTGACGGGCTGGTCGAGCAACTGGGCGGCAGGCCGACCCCGGCTTTCGGTTTTGCGATGGGTATCGAACGCCTGGCCTTGTTGCTGGCAGCACAAGGCGGACAGCCAGGGCCCGTGGCTGACGTCTATGTTGTGGTGGCCGAGTCTGCCGTTGCGGCTGGCCTCCTTCTCGCCGAACAGTGCCGTCATGACCTGCCTGGTACGGTCGTATTGCTGAACACCGGTGGCGGCAGTTTCAAGAACCAGTTCAAGCGCGCAGATCGCAGCGGTGCCCGCCTGGCGGTGGTGCTGGGTGAGGACGAGGTTGCTGCGCAAGTGGCCACCGTCAAGTTCCTCCGGGATGAGCGTGAACAACAGTCAGTGCCTTTTGCTACACTGGGCGCCTTTTTGCGCCAGCAATTGCTGGCGTGAACCATAGATTCTGGCAAGATCCGAGAGGGCAGCATGGCCGACTACCGTACTGAAGAAGAACAGATCGAGCTGCTGAAAAAGTGGTGGCGCGAAAATGGCAAGTCTACTGTGGCCGGGGTTGTCATTGCCCTGGCTGGCTACGCCGGCTGGATGGGCTGGACCAGTCACCCGCAATCCACGATGGCTGCGGCGGCTGACCAGTACCAGCAAATGCTTGTGCTTGCCGAAACGCCCGACGACCAGGGCAAGGCAGCCGAGATGGCCGAGCAGTTGCGCAACCAGCACCCCCGCACGGTTTATGGCGTATTTGCCGCACTCTACCTGGCAAAAAATGCAGTGCTTGCCAATGACCTGGTTCGTGCCGGCGAATTGCTGGCATGGGCCAGGGAGCAGAATGTCGACCCATCACTGAACCCGTTGGTCAGTTTGCGTCAAGCGCAAGTGTTGTATGCCAAGGGGGAGTATGAGCAGGCATTGTCAGCACTCTCAGGTATCAGGGTAGGGGATGCATGGGAACCAGCGGCCGCAGAGTTGCGTGGTGATGTGCTTCTGGCGCAAGGCAAACCTGCAGAGGCCCGCGCCAGCTATGAGGCGGCACTCAAAGCCATCGACAATACGGCAACACAGGATCGTCGTGCCGAGCTGGAGATGAAGCTGGCTGACCTGGCGGCGTCTCCGGCAGCCCCTGCTGCTTCACCAGAAGGTGGCCAGCCATGATGCCCGACTTGCGCCGGCTGGCTCATGTCCTTCCGGTTTTTTGCCTGGTGTTCTCCCTGTCCTCCTGCAGCCTCCTTGAGGACAAGGAAGAGGAAGTCATCGCACCATTGCCCGAGATTGCCGGCGAAGCGGTGCGCCTGCAGTCGCAGTGGTCCCGTGGCGTTGGCAGCCAGGGTGATGAAGCACTCGGGCTG
>ERZ1645187.2005-NODE-2005-length-18301-cov-16.786857_pt1 | contig 18301 bp, 18 predicted proteins | sample MGYA00575352_ERZ1645187 | MGnify/ENA primary metagenome ERZ1645187 (study PRJEB40837, sample SAMN11349314) | freshwater sediment metagenome | isolation source: river sediment | host: Sediment | place: India: Wazaribad , New Delhi | collected 2017-02-21 ... | reverse complement strand
TGGCTCAGAATGCCGCCCGGCCGTTCCCGGCTGAACCGTAACGCCGTTGCATCCGCTACCGGACGAACAGGGACTGGCGCCGCATGCTCGAAATTCCTGTTTTGACGGTCTTCGTTGTCGCCATGCTGACGGCCGTTGCGACCGGGCTCGGAGCCCTGCCGTTTCTCTTCACGCGCAGCGTCGGCGCCTCGTCGATGTCGGCTGCCAACGCCATGGCGGCGGGCCTGATGCTGGCGGCGAGCATTGCGCTGGTTCTCGAAGGGATCGCCCTCGACCCGCTGCGGCTGATCGCGGGGCTGTTGCTCGGGCTCGGCGGCATCCTCGCCGGAGAATGGCTGGTGAGCCGCCACGGCGAGATCGAGATCGCCGAGCTGACGGGGCTCGACGCCCGCAAGGCGCTGCTGGTGGTCGGCATCATGACGGTGCATTCGTTCGCCGAGGGCGTCGGGGTCGGCGTCTCGTTCGGCGGCAGTGCCGAGTTCGCCGGCTTCATTTCGACGGCGATCGCGATCCACAACATCCCCGAGGGGCTCGCCATCAGCCTCGTGCTGGTCCCGCGCGGCACCCCCGTCTACAAGGCCGCGCTGTGGAGCATCTTCTCCAGCCTGCCGCAGCCGCTGATGGCGGTGCCCGCCTATCTGTTCGTGGAAACCTTCCGCGAGGTGCTGCCGATCGGCCTCGGCTTCGCCGCGGGCGCCATGATCTGGATGGTGTTCGCCGAGATCATCCCGGAAGCCAACGAAGGCAGCGAGCCGGGCCGTGTCTCCACCATCGTCACGCTGTCACTGACGGCGATGCTGGCGTTCCAGTATCTCGTCCTGCGTCACTGAGCGTTCAGGGATTGAGCCGCCAGACCTCGAAATTCAACGCGCCCGCGAACGTCACCCACGCGAGGTAGGGCAGGAACAGCACGGCGGCCATGCGCGAGCGCCGCCAGTTGAGGGCGACGAACGCCACGATCGCCAGCCAGAGCGCGACCAGAACCACGAGCGCCAGCCCGATCTCGTGGCGGCCGAACATGACGTAGGACCACGCCGCGTTGAGGATCAGCTGCACCAGCCAGACGCCGACGGCCGCGCCGATCCCGTCCGCCTTCCAGGCGAAATACCCGGCCAGACCGATCATGACGTAAAGCGTCGTCCAGGCGATCGGGAACAGCCAGTTCGGCGGCGTGAACGACGGCTTCGCCAGCGCCTCGTACCAGGGCCCCGGCCGGTAGATGGCGCCAAACTGGGCGGCAATGACCACCAGGCCCGCGAAAGCAGCAAGGGCCAGCAGACGCTTCATGCAGTGCTCCTCGACAATGCGACGGCCGGCGCATCGCTGCTGCCGGCGAAGTCCGGCGCGAGGACGAGTTCCGGTACGTCGCGTTTCGTCCCGACGATCTGCTCGCGCAATTCCGCCAGAACCGGTGCGATGTGGCGATAGACCCAGAAATGCCCTGCCCCGGGAATACGTTCCAGCTCACAACCGCGGATCACGCGGGCGAGATGTACCGCAGCTTCGACCGGAACGATCAGGTCATCGAGGCCCTGCCACACCTTGGTGCGCGCCGTGATGGCCGCGTAGTCGACGTCCCACGGCGCGGCGTAGATCTCGAGATCGGCGATGCCGCCTCCGATGCCCTCGCGCGTCGCCTCGAGCGTCATGTCGACGATGCTCTGCGTCACCGCCGCGTCGGCAACCACTTCGCGATCGGCCTCCGGCAGCAGGTGCGCGAACATCTGCGCGAACAGGCGCGGCGCCATGCGGAACGAGCGCATGGCGATCTCGGCATTGACCCGCAGCACCCACGGATGTCGCGGCAGATCGAGAAAGAACGCACGATGTCCGAAGCTCAGCCGGACGTGGCTCGCCGCCTCGCCGTGGGCGCCATCGCCGGCCTGCGCGTGCGTCTGAAAGATGTGGTGCGGCTCGCTGATCTCGGCAACCGGACCGAGCGGCGAGATCAGCGCCAGCGCCGCAATGCGGTCACGCAAGCGCGCGGCGAGTGCCACCGCGTAGGGACCTCCACCCGACACGCCGATGATGGAGAACCGCTCGAGTTCGAGGGCGTCGGCCAGTTCGGCGAACGCTTGCGTGCGCCGCTCGAGCGTCGCGCCATAATCGAGAGGCGAGAGCCCGTAGCCCGGGCGATCGAAGGCGATGATGCGCAGACCGAGTCGCTGCGCGTCCTGGTCGGTCACGTCGAACATGCTGCGCGAGGCTGGCGCTCCGTGAAATGCAAGCACCGGCAGACCGGCCGGATCCCCGAACTCGGTCACGCCGATCCGGCGGCCGGACGGCAGCCGCAGCACGCGCGCGTTTCGATTCGAGACCTGTGCGGACCCGTCCATATCGTTCTTCCTGAAATGGCAAAGGGTGCCGCGGTCAGCGACACCCCAATTGCCATTATAGAGGTTGCCCAGCGCCATTACGACAGCTGAGTTGCAGACCAGACCGGCGCGCCGCACAGCGCGCCGATGTCGCAGGTGACTTTAGGTACTGATCGTCCGGAGGGGACGAGGCAGGATGGTGCCGATCTGCTCCGATCAGGCTCCCGTTCGCTCAGACGCGTTTGGCGAAGATCACCTTGCCGTCGCCCTTGCGGTAGAAATCCTCGAGCAGCGCCGCCTGCTTGAAGCCTTGGGCGAGGTAGAACGCCCGTGTCGCCGCATACTTGGTCGACGACGAGGTATCGGCGTAAACCTGCCGACCGCCCTTGCCGCGCACCGCTTCCTCGACTCGGCGCATGATCAGTTCACCGATGCCGCGGCCGCGCCACTCCGGCTGCACGGCGATCCAGTAGAGATCGTGCGCGACGTCGGAGCCGGCGATCGGGCCGTAGCAGGCATAGCCGGCGAGTTGCTCGCCGATCTCGGCGGTGATGAACTCGTATCCGGACGGGGCTCCCTTGGCGACGCGCTCGCGCACCAGCTCGGCGGCGATGTCGATCTCGTCGGGCGTAAAGAACCCGGTGGCGGCAACAAGCCGGCGCACGCGCTCCTCGTCCTCGGCGCGGATGAAGTCGCGCCACTGGATGTCGCCGGGCTCGACCTTGCTTCTCTCGTTCATGACGACACTCTTGCGGCTGTTGCCGTTGCGGCGGCCTGCTGGAAACAACTGCGGGGCGCTACGGCCCCTGACGAGCCCTTCGAAAAAGCTGCGCACGTTCTGGCCGAGCGTGCGCACGCGATAGCCGCCCTCCTGCACGACCAGCGTCGGATAGCCTTCCTGTCCGATCATGCGGCCGAGCTCGGCGAAATCTCCGGCGCCGTTGGACCATGTGCCGGTCGGGTCACCCTTCGCCGTATCGAAACCCGCCGCCACCACCAGATAGGCCGGATCGAAACGGCGCACGATCTTCAGCGCCTCTGCGACGGCCGCGCGATGCTGCTCCGGCGTGATGCGCTCGGGCAGCGGCATGTTGAAGTTGTAGCCGGCGCCCTTGCCGGCACCCGTCTCGTCCTTGAACCCGGAGAAATACGGATAGGCAAAGCTCGGATCGCCGTGGATCGAGACCGTCAGCACGTCACGGCGCTCGTAGAAGATGTCCTGCTGGCCGTTGCCGTGATGATAGTCGATGTCGAGAATGGCGACGCGGCCGTATCGCGTCAGCATCTGCGCCGCGATCGCCGCGTTGCAGAAGTAGCAGAAGCCGCCGAACACGTGTCGTTCGGCATGATGCCCGGGCGGGCGCACCAGCGCATAGGCGAGCGGGCGCCCTTCGAGCACCTTGAACGCCGCCGTCAGCGTGCAGTCGACGGCGGCGCGCGCCGCGAGATAGGCGCTCTCGTTCAGCGGCGTGAAGGTATCGATGCAATAGTAGCCGGCCAGCACGCCCTCGTCCTTCGGCGGTCGATTCGGATTGCGCAGCGGAAACACATACGGGTAGATCGACTTCTTGTTGCCGGCGAGATGCGAGGCGCGGCGGATATAGTCGACCAGCTTGGCATCGTGCACTTCGAGGATGAAGCGATCGGGAAAGCGGCGCGGCGCGAGCTTTTCGAACATGCCGGAGCCGTCGAGTTCGCTCATGATGGCCGAGACACGGATCGGCGCCTCGACGTAACCGCGATCATGCACGTGATGGATGGCGTGCCCATCATGCGTGACGAGGACCACCGGCGCCTGAGCGGAGAGCGCGGGCGGCGCGATGGTCGCCGGCTTGCGACGCTTCAGATAGCGCGGCTCGCGCAAGCGCACCGGATCGTCGACGACGGAGGCGACCACCATGTCGACGTAGGCCGGCGTGCAGATGCCCGCATAGGCGCGCTCGAGGATGGCCCGCATCACCCGCTGCACGTCGGCGCGCGCCGGCAGCGTCTCTCGCTGCAGCGGATCGAGCACCAGATACGGTGGATTGAAAGTTCCGGGCGTCACCGGCGTTTCGTAGAGCGTGTTGATGATCGGCCGGGCGCCGTACCGCTCGTAGAAGGCGAGCCGACGCGCATTGTTCTTGCGCACCGCCGGATCGGGCGACAGCGCGGTATCGTCGGGCAGGCATTCGAGGTAGAGGCCGCTCGCCTTGAGCGCGATGGCCTCTTCGCGAATGCGTTCATAGAGCGCCGCGCCGACGCCACCCCCGGTAGCGCCGATACTGGCCGACAGGATTTCGAGATAGCAGAAGCCGACGTCCGGCGCGTGCAGCAACAAACCGACGCCGAGCACCTTCTGGTTGGCAGCCTCGGCGACGAACAGGCGACCGACGAAGCGGTACTTCAGCGGGTTGACCAGCAGGTCCGGCAACCGCTCGATTTCGGCCTGATCCATGCCGGGGAACTGCGCGCGCATGATGCGCTGCGCTTCCGCGATGGCCGCACGATTGAGGGGGTTGGTGGTGTCCTGGACCTTGCGGATCAGGAACATGGGCGTCTCACTTCTGTGCGGCGGCCCGGCGCTCGGCGGCGGCCGCGATCAGCCGGATGGCGTCGTCGTACTCGAGCCCGGCTTCGGCGACGGCGGCCGCGAAGCCGGCATCGCGCGCGAGGCACGGGTTGGCATTGGCTTCGAGGATGTAGCACTTGCCGGCCGCATCGACACGAAAATCGACGCGGGCGTATCCGGCGAGGCCGAGCGTGCGCCACGCCAACGTGCAGGCGTGCTCGAGTTCGCCGATCAAATCCGCTTCGGCCTGCCGATGGATGAAGCGCCGCGGCGTATTGGCGTAGGCGTGGCTGTCCTCCAGCCACTTCGCCTCGTAATCGACGATGCGCGGACGCTCCGGCGCGTAACCGACGAATTCGATCTCGGCCGGCGGCAGCACCTTCGGCAGGCCGTCACCATCCTCGATGATCGAGACATTGATCTCGCGCCCGTCGATGAAGCGTTCCGCGAACCAGCGACCGCCGAAGCGTTTCGCACGCCGCGCGATCTCGCCAGCAACGTCCTCGGCCGCGACCACCGAACCAGCATCGAGACCGAACGAGGCATCCTCGGCGAGCGGCTTGACGATGTAGCGCTCACCCTTGCGAGTCGGGCTGCCGGCCTCGATCGTCTCCGGCACCGCGAGACCGCACGCGGCCAGCGCCCGCTTGGTCGCCACCTTGTCGGTCGTCAACGCCAGCGCCAGCGACGGCGAGCCGGTGAACGTCAATCCGTAGTGTTCCATGACGGCGGCAGGCAGATGCAGCAGGCGTCCATCCCCGAGCAGCGCCTCGACCATGTTGAAGACGAGCGCACTGCGCGGCACTCGCGCCAGCGGCGACATATCGAGCCCGAGCGCGACGATCTCGACCTCATGTCCGAGTCGCTGCAGCGCCGCCGCAATCTCTTCGACCTGTTGCAGGGTGTCGCGCTCGTCCGGCCGGGTAGCGTCCAGCGCGCCATGCACGATCACGGCTGGACGCAACCCTGTCGCGGTCATGACGTCACCGGCTTTGCCCTGGCGCGACGCTTCGGCTTCGGCGGCGCATCGCGCGCGGCCTTCTCCTCCATGCCGTAGCGGCGCGCGGCGCTGGCGATGATGTCGCCCATCAGGGTGTCGTAGGCGACGCCTTCCAGCGTCGCCAGGATCGGCAGATCGGAGTGCGACGGATGCAGCCCCGCGATCGGGTTCACTTCGAGGAACACCGGCTCGCCGTTGGCGTCGGATCGGAAATCATGGCGTGCGGCATCGCGGCAGTCGAGCGCGCGATGTGCGGCGAGCGCTCGCTCGGCAGCGCGCCTGGCTTCGGCGTCATCGGCGCGGCGATAGTCCACGAGGCGCTCGCATTCTTCCTTGTTGGTGTACGAGTAGACCCCGGCATCGGCGCCCGCTGACACGAGCAGCACGATCTCCATGACGCCGACGACGCGGGCCTCCGCGCCCGTGCCGACGATGCCGACGGTGAACTCGCGCCCGGGCAGATAGCTTTCGACCAGCGCAGGTTGCCTGTAGCGCGACAGGATGCCCTCGGCCGCCTCGCGCAGCGCCTTCGCATCACTCACCATCGACGCCTTCTCGCAGCCTTTGCCGGTTCCCTCGGCGAGCGGCTTCACGAACGCCGGATAGTGCGTCCAGCCGGAGATGTCCTGGCGTGAGCGCTCGTAGACCAGAAACGGCGCGGTCGGGATGCCGGCATCGCGGACGATGCGCTTGGCCACCGCCTTGTCGAGCGTCACCGCCATGGTCAGCGGATCGGAGAACACGTAGGGCTGCTCGAACAGCTCGCACAGCGCCGGCACCTGCGCCTCGCGCGAACGCCCGCGCAGCCCCTCCGCGATCGAGAACACGAGATCGAAGCGCTCGCCCGCAACGAAGCGCCGCGCCAGCTCGCGGCCATGGCCGACGCGCTCGACGGAATGACCGAGGCGGCTCAACGCCGCCTCGATCGCCGCGATGGTCTCGACGGAGTCGAACTCTGCGGTTTCTTCCTCGCCGTAACCCAAGGCGCGATAGTCGTCGCGCAGGTCGAACACGAAGCCGATGCGCATGTCACGGCACCCTACGCGGCGTCACGCCTTGGCCTTCGCGGCCTTGCCGCGGCTGGCGCCCGCCTTGCCGCCCGGATCGCGATAGCGATAGGTCTTGCCCTCGAAGTTGCGCAGCACGACGTCCTCGCCATCGCGACCGACCAGATAATCCGGCACGACCGGGATCTTGCCGCCCCCGCCCGGCGCGTCGATGACGTAGTGCGGCACCGCGTAGCCGGTCGTATGCCCGCGCAGGCCCTCGATGATCTCGAGGCCCTTCTCCACGGGAGTACGGAAGTGCGACGAGCCGGTGATCGGATCGCACTGGTAGAGGTAGTACGGCTTGACGCGGCGCTTCAGCAGCCCGTGGTAGAGCGACTTCATCGTCTCCACCTCGTCGTTGATGCCCTTCAGCAGCACCGTCTGGCTGCCGAGCGGAATGCCCGAGTCGGCGAGGCGCGCGGTCGACTCGGTCACCTCCTTGGTCAGCTCGGACGGATGCGTGAAGTGGATGCTCATCCACAGCGGGTGCATCTTCTTGAGAATGCGCGTCAGGTTCTTGGTGACGCGCATCGGCAGCACCACCGGCACCTTGGTGCCGATGCGCAGGAACTCGACGTGCGGGATCGCACGCAACCGCGTCAGCAGATACTCCAGCGGCTCGTCGGCGAGCGTGAGCGGATCGCCGCCCGACAGCAGCACGTCACGGATCTCGGTATGCGCCTCGATGTACTGGAGCGCCTTCTCCCACTGGCTCTTGGAGAACGAGTATTCGCCGCCGACCGCGCCGACCATGCGCGAACGCGTGCAGTAGCGGCAGTAGGTCGAGCAGGTTCCCGTCACCAGGAACAGCACACGGTCGGGATAGCGGTGCACGAGGCCCGGCACGGCCGAATCGTGGTCCTCGCCGAGCGGATCGTCGGCCTCGCCCAGCGTCTGGATGTATTCGGTGCCGACCGGGATGTGCGTGCGCCGCAACGGATCGTCCGCGTCGTGGCGGCTCATCAGGCTGGCGTAATAGGGCGTGATGCCGACCGGCAGCGAGCCCTTGTGGCGCTGGATGGCGTCACGCTCCTCGTCCGACAGGATGAACAGCCGCTCCAGCTCGGCGAGCGTGCGGATGCGCTTGCGGAACTGCCAGCGCCAGTCGTCCCATTCGGCGGGCGTGGCGTCGGGAAAATACTTCCGCGCGAAGGCGCGGGTCTGCGCGCCGATCGGGAAACGCGGCGGCGACGGGATACGCGGAACCTCGATGCGGGGCAGAACCGCCTCGCCGGGTGCGTCGATATTGAGGGTGAGAGGAAGTGTCGTCTGTGTCGCCTCGCAGCGACTTGGAGGCTCAGCGGTCTCCTGCGGCAGCAGCTTCATCTGCCCTGTCTCCGTGTTCCGGTCATCCGCCGCGCGACTAGCCGCCGTTCTGAGATCGAACCGAAACGGGCGTGATATTCGTGCGTCGATTTTGTTTTGCAAGTGGCACGCAGAGCTTTGCGCAATCAAATATCTTTACGCCGCGACCGCCGAGCCCTGAATGCAACAAGCCGGAGACAAGCCCACCTGACGGCCGCCGATCGGCGCGCCTGGCTCGGCTCAGACTCCCTCAGCTCGGACACTTCATCGATTCGCAGCATTGATCCAGCTCCATTGCGCGCACCCGGGAAGGCACGCACAGAGCAACGACGGCCAGGCCGGCTGGTTCCGGACGGTGGCGGGCATCAACCGGTCTGGCGCACCAGCGTGGCGATATAGAAGCCGTCGGTGCCGTGCGAGGCGGGCGTCAACAGCAGCCCGTCGCTGCGGCCATCGGCGGAGACGGGCGGCTCGCCGGGCAAGCTGGCACGCCAGGCATCGGCGTAGGGGCGCACCGTGAAGTCGGCATTGAACTTCAGAAAATTCTCGATGCGGTCGCGGTTCTCGGCCGGCAACACCGAGCAGGTGACATAGACGATCCGGCCGCCGGGCTTCACCATCAGGCCGGCGAGCTGCAGAACCTCGGCCTGCTCCTTCTGGCGCTGATGCAGGGCTTCCAGTTTCAGCCGCCATTTGCTGTCCGGGCGCCTGCGCCATGTGCCGGAGCCGGTGCACGGCGCATCGACCAGCACGACGTCGAAGCGCGGGCCGAGCTTCATCAGGGCCGCCTCGTCGCCGCCGTCGAGCACCTGCACGTTGCGCACGCCGGCCCGCTTCAGGCGTTCGAAGATCGGCCGCAGTTGCTGGCGATCCTCGTCGTAAGCGTAGATCTGCCCGGTGTTCTGCATGCCCGCCGCCATCGCCAGCGTCTTGCCGCCGGCTCCGGCACAGAGATCGAGCACCTGCAGACGCGGACCGGCCCCCGCCATCGCCGCCGCGATCTGGCTGCCTTCGTCCTGCACCTCGTACCAGCCCTTGCCGTGCGCGGTCTCGGCCTCCACGTGCGGCGCCTTGTCCAGTCCCTTGGGCGGCGGGATGCGCACGCCGAGCGGCGCCAGCGGCGTCGGTACCGCGCCGTAGCGGGCGAGCGCCTTCAGCACCTTGTCGCGATCCGCCTTGAGCGCATTGACGCGCAGATCGACCGGAGCACGCTCGGCCAGCGCCCGGCCCTCGGCGACGACACGATCCCCGAACGCCTCGGTGAGTTCGGACAACAGCCAAGCCGGCACGTCGGCGGCGATCTCGACCGGTGTGTCCGCCGGCAACGTGCGGGTGAGAGCGGCGCGCTCCTCCTCGCTCATCGCCGCCGGCGCGTGCTCCGAACCGTCCGCCGCCGCCGCCACCTCATCCGCCGTCATGCCGTAGGCTTCGAGCGCGGCCGCCAGCACCAGCGCGCGCGGCGCATCGCTGCCCATGCGCGCGGCGAGGGACGAACGCTTGCGCAGCACGTCATAGACGAGGCTGCCGATGGCGGAACGGTCGCCCGAGCCGGCGAAGCGGTGCGCCTTGCCCCAGTCGGCCAGCACCTGCGCCGCCGGCCGATGCTGAGTGTCGAGCGCCGTCAGCACTTCGATGGCCGCCGTCAACCTGCCGCCGATCCTCATGTCGTGCTCCTTTTCATCAGTCCGGCGCCATGGCCATCAGCAGCAGGGCGGCAAGTCCGGCCAGCGCCACGATCCCCGCGCGAAAGGCGTGGACGGCCATGGCATCGTCCCCGCGCACGGTCAGCACCGCGTGCGTCGCCGAAGCCAGCACGAACAGCGACGCGAACACCACCACGGGCGCGTCGGCGATCTCTTTCCAGCGCAGACACAAGCCGAAGAAGACGAGCGACAGGATGATCTGCCGCCGCAGGATCGCGGTCGAGGCCGCCGCCCTTCGCAAATCCGGCGAGCGCGCCAGCAGCGCGGCCGTGATGATCGTGCCGGCATGAAGGATCACCGGCACCATCAGCAGCCGACCGGAATCGATCATGCGAGACCAGGCGACGCAAGCAGGCGAACCGCCAGATAAAGCCACAGCGCCGCCAGCATGGCGAAGCCGGCCACGTACATCTGAAACCGCCGGATGACATGATTGTGAGTCACGTGAATGTAGGCGTGGACCATGCGCAGTGCCACGAACGCCCATGCGAGCCCGGCGGCAATCCCGTCAGCCTGACGGGTCACGATGGCCAGCAGCGCCGCGACGTAGAACAGCACCGGCAGCTCGAACTGGTTGGCGAACGAGTTGGCGATCTGCTTGATGCGGTCGGGCCAGGCGTCCGAAGAAAGCGCCACGTCGGCGAGTTCCACCTCACGCCGCGCGGCAGACACCGCCCGCGCCCGGCCGAGCCAGACCAGCAGCGCGAACGTCATCGCCACCTGTGCGAAAACGGCGGCGAGCAACGCCCTTTCAGCCATCACGCACCGCCCGGATAGTTCGGGCTCTCGCGCGTGATGGTGACGCCGTGTGCGTGGCTCTCGCGCATGGCGGCGGGCGAGATGCGCACGAACTGCGCCTTCTCCTGCAGCTCGGGGATGGTCGGCGCACCGCAGTAGCCCATACCGGCGCGCAGACCGCCGACGAGCTGGTGCAGCACCGCATCCGCCGGCCCCTTGTAGGGCACCTGCCCTTCGACACCTTCCGGCACCAGCTTCAGCGTGTCGCGCACTTCCGCCTGGAAGTAGCGGTCGGCGGAGCCGCGCGCCATGGCGCCGACCGAGCCCATGCCGCGGTACGACTTGTAGGTGCGGCCCTGGTAGAGATACGTCTCGCCCGGCGCCTCGTCGGTGCCCGCCAGCAGCGATCCGACCATGACCACGTCGGCGCCGGCCGCGATCGCCTTGGCGATGTCGCCCGAGAACTTGATGCCGCCGTCGGCGATGATCGGCACGCCCGACTTGTGGGCTTCCTCGGCGCAATTCGAGATCGCAGTCAGCTGCGGCACGCCGACACCGGCGACGATGCGCGTGGTGCAGATCGAGCCCGGACCGATGCCGACCTTGACGCAATCGGCGCCGGCATCGATCAGCGCGCGTGTCGCGGCGGCGGTGGCGACGTTGCCAGCCACCACCTGCGTTGCATTCGATTGCTTCTTGATGCGCGCGACCGCCTCGATGACGCGCTTGGAGTGTCCGTGCGCGGTATCGACGACGATCAGGTCGCAGCCCGCATCGATCAGCCGCTCGGCACGCTCGAAGCCGTCTGCGCCGACCGTGGTGGCGGCGGCGACGCGCAGCCGGCCCTGTTCGTCCTTGCAGGCGTTCGGGTGCTTCTGCGCCTTCTCGATGTCCTTGACCGTGATGAGGCCGATGCAGTGGAAGTCGTCGTCGACCACCAGCAGTTTCTCGATGCGGTGCTGATGCAGCAGGCGGCGCGCGTCGTCTTGCGTCACCGTGCGCTTCACCGTGATCAGCCGCTCCTTGGTCATCAGCTCGGAGACGGGCATGTCGTGATTGGTGGCGAAGCGGACGTCGCGGTTGGTCAGTATGCCGGCGAGGCGCCCGGTCTTGTTGCCGTTGCGCGCCGGCTCGACCACCGGAATGCCGGAAATGTCGTGCCTGGACATCAGCGCCAGCGCCTCGGAGAGCTTCGCCTCGGGTCCGATGGTCACGGGGTCGAGCACGATGCCCGACTCGTACTTCTTCACCTGGCGGACGTGCTCCGCCTGCTCCTTCGGCGTCAGGTTGCGGTGAATGACGCCGATGCCGCCAGCCTGTGCGACGGCGATGGCGAGCCGCGCCTCGGTGACCGTATCCATGGCCGCCGAAATGATCGGAATGTTGACGGCGATCGACCTGGTGACGCGCGAGGCGACGTTGACCTCGCCCGGCATGACCTCCGACGCGCCCGGCACCAGCAGGACATCGTCGAACGTCAGCGCCAACCCCGAATCGATATCGATTGGGCGCAAGGCCATGCGGCTTCTCCTATGCTGCTTGGGGCGACAGCCGGCGTGGCGGGAACGCCCCCGGAACGATGTCGGCAGGCATATATCACCCGTTCTTGACAGTGGGAAGCGCGCCGAACCCGCCCCTTGCCAGGCCGTTTTGACCGAGACACGGCATGCGGCTATGGTCCGCCACCGCCTGTCGCAGTGTCGCGAGCGAGCGCCGGCCAGCGAACGGAATGGCCGCGTGTCTCCCTGTGACGGCCCGGATGAACCCGCCTCGGCCGCAGCCGGACCTCGCCATCCGGCCGGCTCAATCGTCCCGGAAGGGGCCGGCGCACTGCCGGCCGACACGCGTGATCGAGCTTTTCATCGTTGCGTCTCTCATCCTGCTCAACGGGCTGTTCGCGCTTTCTGAGCTGGCGATCGTGTCGTCCCGGCATCCGCGCCTGAAGTCCATGGCCGCCGCCGGCCGCTCCGGCGCCGGCAGCGCGCTCACCCTCGCCTCCGACCCGGGCCGCTTCCTTTCCGCCGTGCAGATCGGCATCACACTCATCGGCATCGTCAACGGGGCCTTCTCGGGCGAAGCGTTCGGCAATTCCGCCGGAGCGGCCCTCGAAAGCCTCGGCCTGCCGCACACGATCGCCGCGCCGCTCGGTTACGGTGCCGTGCTCGCCGTCATCACATACCTTTCGGTGATCATCGGCGAACTGGTGCCAAAGCATCTGGCGTTGCGCGATCCCGAGGCGATCGCCTGTGCCGTGGCACCTGTGATGAGCGGCTTCGCACGCTTCGCCGCCCCTGCGGTCTGGTTGCTCGACTGGTCGACAAAGCTGGTTTTCCGCCTGCTCGGGCAGAGCACCGAGAGCGAGAGCCGCATCACCGACGAGGAGATCCGTACGCTCATCGCCGAGGCCGAGACCTCGGGCGTCATCGAGAAAAGCGAGCGGGAGATGATCGCCGGCGTCATGCGGCTCGCCGACCGGGCGGTAATCGGCCTGATGACGCCGCGCCGCGAGGTCGACTGGATCGACGTCACCGCCTCCGACACCGACATCCGCAGCCGCCTGATCGAGACGCCGCATTCCCGCTTGCCGGCCGGAGAGGGCTCGGTCGACAGGCTGCTCGGCGTGGTGCAGACGCGCGCCGTGCTCGCCAGCGTGCTCGCCGGTGAACCGCTCGAAATCCGCCGACACGTGCGCACCGCGCCGATCATTCCCGATACGACCGATGCGCTCGACGCGCTCGCCATCCTGCGCGAAGCAGCGGTGCCGATGGCGCTGATCCACGATGAGTACGGCGAGTTCGAGGGCCTCGTGACGCCGGCAGACATCCTCGAGGCGATCGCCGGCCTGTTTCGCTCCAATGCCGACGACGGCGAGCCCTACGCGGTCGAGCGCGCCGACGGCTCCTGGCTGCTTGCCGGCGGCATGCCCGCCGACGAAATGGCCGACAAGCTCGGCATCGTGTTGCCGCCCAACCGGTCCTTCGAAACGGTCGCCGGCTTCGTTCTCGCCCACCTGCAGCACTTGCCGGGAACGGGCGAACACATCGACGTCAACGGCTGGCGCTTCGAGGTCGTCGATCTCGACGGGCGCAAGATCGACAAGGTTCTCGCCTTCCGGCAGAAAGCATTGCGGCGCGCCACCGGCTGATGGCGCGCCGCTCTCTGCTCAATCCAAGTCGGTCGATTATTTGCCTGCCGCTTCCTTGGCGATGTCGGCGAGCAGCGCCTCGATCTTGTCGACCGCCTGGCGCGAACGCTTGGAAGGCCCGGCAACCGGCTTGCGGTAGCCGACGTGAATGTGATCGGGCTTGGAGCCGAGCTCGTAGACGAACAGCACATAGGGACAGTTGACGATGTTCTGCGGATTGGCGCTGATCGCTTCGTGGGTCAGCTTGGCGGCGCAGAACTGCATATACTCGGCATTCTTGTAGGGCGACTTGGCGCCCGACTCGGTGACACTGCCGACCACTTCGCTGGTGCGCTCGAGCATGGCGTTGAACTGGCCGACGTAATCGACGACGTAGCCGCGATTGACGATGGCGTTCTTGAGATCGTCGCGGACCTCCTCGTACTTGCCCTGCCTGGTCAACTCGGTAACCCCGCCGAGATCCTCGGCGCTCGCGGCCGGGGCCAGTGCCGCCAAGGCGGCGGCCATGATGAGTGATCGTGCTCCACGCATTGGCGTTCTCCGTCGTAGCCGTTCGCGTCCGGCCGCATCGTGGCCGCCGGATCGCCTCCTTGCCGTTCCCACTCCCGACGATAGCGCACCGGGATCGTTCCGGTAACGCCATTAAAGCGCCTGCGGCATTGCGCCGGGCGGTGCGGCGGGACTTTGTCGATCGCGCAACGCTATCGCAACGCGCAGCACGCCCCCATGCGATCGGTCAAGCCCGTGGCCCCCGCGCCAAATTGCCCGCAGAGGGTACAGAAGCAGGCGGCACCTGTGGCGGGCGAGGACCGGCGCGGCCGCCAATGGCGGCGGACTGCGGTACTGCTACGAAGTGCCCGATGATGCCCTGACGAACCGGCCGAGGGGTTGACAGCGCCGGGCGATCCACGCAAGCCGTTGCCGCTGAAGCCCGAACACCCAGGACATGCCATGCCCCGACCGACCGACGACCGAGCCGCCCTCATCGCCATCGTCCGCGAGCGCTCGTTCCAGTCCGGCGTCGAGGTCAAGCTGGCCTCCGGGCGCACCTCGCTGTTCTACTTCAACATGAAGCCGACCATGCTGCACCCCGAGGGTGCCCGTCTGATCGCCACGCTGATCCTCGACCAGCTCGCCGCCGACGGCATTGCAGCCGACATGATCGGCGGACTGGAGATGGGTGCGGTGCCGATTGCGTCCGCCGTGACCGCCGTGAGCGCCATGCAGAACCGGCCGGTCGGCGCTTTCTTCGTCAGGAAGCAGGCCAAGGAGCATGGCACCCGGAGCCTGATCGAGGGCCTTCCCAAGGGCGAAACGCTGGCGGGAAAGCGCGTCGTGATCGTCGAGGATGTCACGACCACGGGCGGCTCGGCCATCAAGGCCGGCATTGCGTAGCAAACGCACCATAAACGATGGTGCTGGCATCTGCTCGTGATGCTAACGTCACCGTATGGAAGATAAGTACGACAACACTATTTCTGGGCTTTTGAGGAAGCGGGCGCAGTTGCTTGGCGAGATGCACCGCTTTCGTGAACGGTTAGCGGCAACGACCAATGCAATCGAAAGCATCGACCGAGTTCTTGGCGCGTTCGATTACACGGGACCGCTTAGCGATCGTCCAAGCGGCGTACGCAACTTTCTTGTAGACCGGCATAGCGTCAGTCGCTTCATCTTAGATGAGCTTCGGAACTGCAACGACGACTTCACGACAAGGGAGATCGCAACGAAAATCATCCTGCTAGATGGGCTTGATCCCATGGACAAGAAGATCATGCACGACATGATAAACCGCGCAGGGAAGGTGCTACGCACGTTGCGACGACACGGCGTGGTCAAGGGTGACTACGATGCGCAGCGGATCATGCACTGGTCATTAGCCGAGTGACGTTCTGGCGCTCCACTATATCCGCCAATTTCCTTGCGCCTCTCTCTTAGACGGTCTAACACCCGATAGAATCCATTTGGCCACACATCCCCAGGGCGCCGACGCTCGTATGGATGGCGTCAGGTCTTTTCCTTGTAAGGCTGGAATCCGCTGTGATTCAGTCTTGTCAAGGTGATTCGCATTCAAGCAATCACGAGCGGCCAGGGGCAGCGATGACAGCTTTACGTCTCATGGAAAAAGCAACGATCGACACTTCTGCAAGCGATCTCCGGCAGTCCGTGTACGAGTTAATTCGGAGGAAGTCGTTCATCCAGAAGCCGGTAACACTATCCTCGGGCAAGCAGAGCAATCACTACTTCGATATGAAGCCGACGATGCTCGACCCAATAGGGGCTAACATCTTGGCTGAGCTGATCTTCGCGTCGCTGCCAAGCTCGCGCATAGATTATGTTGGAGGTCTCGAACTTGGCGCGGTGCCGCTGATTGGTCCGATCGTGATGCTAAGCGCCTACAAGGGGCGACCGATACCGGGCCTGATCGTTCGCAAAAAGCCCAAGGAGCACGGAACGCAGCGGCTGGTCGAGGGAGCCGACGATGTTCGAGGGAAAAACGTGCTTGTTGTCGATGACGTGACCACGACGGGTGACTCTGCACTCAAGTCTATTCGGGCGTTGCAGACAGCGGGAGCAAACGTAGTGCTCATCATCTCGATCCTCGATCGAGAGGAGGGCGCAACGGACCTGTACAAGCGTGAAGGCATCGCATTCCGGCCTCTGTTCAAGGCTAGTGAGTTCCTGAACCAGTGACCGCGCGCTGCCAATATCCCTTCCAGTTTCGGCTGACGGGGTGAGCCAGCGCCAGACCGGCAGCGCGCTTCACCAGCGCGCCATTGTCCTCTCGGCGATGATCCTCCATCCACGCCGCATGGCTGGCGTAAGCATGAAGGTGCTGCGGGCTGACGTGGTGGTGCTGGCCTTCCACCATCTTGCGCAGGCGAGATAAAAAGCTCTCCGCTTGGTTGGTGCAGGCACCGCCTTTGCTGTACGCCACCTGATGGTTGATGCGCCACGTCATGTACTTGGCGTGCAGGTTGTCCCAGTGGGACGCCTCGTCGGCATGGACCTCGGAACCGTCCGCGACGACCGCCCGGACGAAGGCCACACCATCAGCTTCGGTCTTGGTCACGGTGGTGACGGTCCGGCCCTTGCGCTCGCGAGCCACAACGACCACGCGGCGCTTGCCGTTCTGGTTCTGCGCAAGTCGGCGGTCGATGCGGTCCTTCTTCTCGTTGGCCGGGCGGATGTAGCCGCCGACGTAGCAGCCATCGACCTCGACCGTCTCGCCGTCTCCGCCGACCTTCTGTCCGGCGATCTCCGACGCCATCGCCTCGCGGAGCTTGTGCGCCAGCACGAAGGCCGTCTTGTGCTGCACGTCGAGATCACGGGCGAGTTGGAGAGCCGAAACGCCCTTGGCGCCGTTGGCGATGATGACGATGGCGCCAAGCATGTCGACGAAGCTGAGCTTGCGGCTGGCGAAGATGGTGCCGCTGGTGACGCTGAACTGATGATGGCACGCCTTGCACTTGTGCTTGCGGCGGGTGGTGATCTCGTATGCTTCGACCGAGCCGCACTTGGGGCAAACCGGCTTGCCGTCGTTCTCGGGCCAGCGGAGTTGCTTGAACAGTTCCCACGCCTTGTCCTCGCCCATCGTGAACACGTCGCGGAGGCGGATCGTGCGGGCCTTGGCCTGGAGGAGAAAGTGCGTCGCCATAACTGTCACCATATTTGATGCTTGTGACATCAGTTATGGTGCATCATGCCATCATTGTCAATGGCCTTCGCATCAGATATGATGACAAAAAGCACGACGCATCGGAGGCAGATCGGAGGCAGCATGGCCGACATGGAAGACTTATGGGCCGACCGGGCCAAGGGCATCTTGAAAGCCGAACTCAAGCGGCGGAACCTGACCTACGCCGATCTGGCGAAGCGCCTGACCGACGCCGGCCAGCCGTATGATGAGCGCAACCTTCGCAACAAGGTCGCGCGCGGCAGCTTCACGGCGGCGTTCTTGTTCCTGTGCTTGTCCGTGATCGGGTGCCACACGGTGCGGCTGGATGACTTCGCGGAGGCCGCCGAATGAAGACTTGAGCCGTCGAGTCGACGCATGGTATTAAAGGGCGGGCAGTCGCGCTGCCCGCCCGAAGCTATGGTAACGGCATACGTCATCAGCCTCCCTTCGGCTGACGGATGAGAGGCCCTCGGTGCCGGGGCTTCCCTACTCTGAGGACAGGACCGCCCTCGGCGGCTGCGAATTGAGCTGGTTGGCACCACCTTCTCAACCCGGAACCCGGAAGTGCCACCTTCCGGATTTCTTGCTACAGCCCCCTCGTGGGGCTGTTTGCATTGTGATCGGGTTTGTTCTCAGCTTCGGCTTCGATCTTAATCTTGCCGTTGACGTCATAGGCCATGCGGAGGTTGACCTCCGCCGACCGCAGCCAACGCACAAGGCGATCATTGTCCATCTGCTCTGCCTTGGCCGGAAGGAACCGCAGTAGCATTCTCATTAGCTCGCCTGCATCGGGCGGCTCGCGCCCACCCCCGCCGCCGC
>ERZ1645187.2004-NODE-2004-length-18304-cov-6.460299_pt1 | contig 18304 bp, 14 predicted proteins | sample MGYA00575352_ERZ1645187 | MGnify/ENA primary metagenome ERZ1645187 (study PRJEB40837, sample SAMN11349314) | freshwater sediment metagenome | isolation source: river sediment | host: Sediment | place: India: Wazaribad , New Delhi | collected 2017-02-21 ... | reverse complement strand
GGCGTCGAGATGAGCGCCATGTTCCTGACCCCCACGCCGATCACCAAGGACAATATGAACGTGGTGATCGAGGCCGGCCACATTTCGAAAGAACAGGCCTGCGAGGGCGCCATCGCGGGCGTTGTCGGCTGCCAGTAAGTCCGGTGTGAACGGCCCGCGCCGGTGATACGGGGCGCGGGCCTCCCTTCAGGGGCGGGCGTGGGCTCGCCACTTTTTCCTGCGCCACGGGCGCTGTTGCGCAGGGCGCACCCTGCTGCCTGTCACGGACCTGCCGATGAGCATTGAAACCCAGTCCCCCGCCAATGCCACTCCGCAAGGCAATGTGCTGACCCGCTTTCTGAAGGCGACCGAGATCGACACCCGGCTGTTGGGGATGATCGGAGCGTTGGTTCTGATCTGGGTGGGTTTTCACCTCTATGGTGCGCTGGTCAACGGCAACGGCGCCTTTCTGACCCCGCGCAACCTGTGGAACCTGACGGTGCAGACCGCCTCGATCGGCATCATGGCCTGTGGGATGGTGCTGGTGATCGTGACGCGGCACATCGACCTTTCGGTGGGGTCGGTTCTGGGGTTCTGCGGCATGATCATGGGCGTGACGCAGGTCTGGATCCTGCCGAACCTGCTGGGGCTGGGCCATCCGCTGATCTGGGTCATCACCGTGATCGTGGGGCTGGTGCTGGGCACGGCGATCGGCGCCTTTCATGGCTGGCTGGTGGCCTATCGCGGCATCCCGGCCTTCATCGTGACGCTGGGTGGTTTGCTGGTCTGGCGCGGCGCGGCCTTTGTCGTGGCGCGGGGCGAAACGATTTCGCCCGTGGACAGCACCTTTGCACTGATGGGCGGCGGACCCTACGGGTCGATGGGCGCGGTTGGGTCCTGGGCGCTGGGCCTTCTGGCCTGTGTCGGGATCTTGTGGATGATCGGCGCAGGCCGCAAAAGCCGCGAGCGGTTTGGCTTTCCGCAGCGCCCGGTCTGGGCCGAGGGGTTTCTGGCGCTGGCGGGTTGTGGGCTGGTGATCGGCACGGTGCTGCTGGTCAATGCCTATCCCTGGCCTAAGGGGATCGTTAACCAATACGCCGCCGCGAACGGTATCGAGGTGCCCGAAGGAGGCTTGTTCATCAGCCACGGCATCGCCTATCCGGTGGTGATCCTGTTGATGGTCGGCATCGCCATGACCGTGCTGATGACCCGGACCCGCTTTGGCCGCTATGTCTTTGCCATCGGCGGCAACCCCGAGGCTGCAGAACTGGCGGGCATCAACACCCGTTGGGTCACGGTCAAGATCTTCGCGCTGATGGGGCTGCTGACCGGCTTGTCGGCGGCTGTGGCCTCAGCGCGGTTAAACTCGGCAACCAACTCGCTGGGGCAGCTGGATGAGCTTTATGTGATCGCCGCGGCGGTGATCGGCGGCACGTCGCTGGCCGGGGGCGTAGGCACGATCTACGGCGCAATCATCGGCGCGCTGGTGATGCAAAGCCTCAAGACCGGGATGGTGCTGATCGGCTTTGACGCCGCCATGCAGGATATCGTTGTCGGCGTGGTGCTGGTGCTGGCCGTTTATGTCGACAAGCTTTACCGCAGCCGCACGAAGTGAGGGCGTCATGAGCAAGAACCCCAATACCGGCACGCCGCTGGTCGAGATGTGCGATATCTCGATCGCCTTTGGCGGCATCAAGGCGGTGGATCGCGTCTCGATCGACCTCTACGCTGGCGAGGTCGTGGGGCTGTTGGGCCATAACGGCGCCGGAAAATCGACGCTCATCAAGTGTCTCTCAGGGGCCTATCAGATGGACGCGGGCGAGATATTCATCAACGGCACCAAGGCCGAAATTCGCAGCCCTCGCGATGCCCGCGCCCATAACATCGAGACGATCTATCAGACGCTGGCGCTGGCCGATAACCTCGACGCGGCCTCGAACCTGTTTCTGGGGCGCGAGATCGTCACCGCCGGCGGGATGCTGGACGACGCGCAGATGGAGGCCGAGACCCGCAAGATCATGGGCCGGCTGAACCCCAACTTCCGCAAGTTCAACGTGCCGGTTTCGGCGCTGTCGGGCGGGCAGCGGCAGTCGGTGGCCATCGCGCGGGCGGTCTATTTCAATGCCAGGATCCTGATCATGGACGAGCCGACAGCCGCGCTGGGCCCGCATGAGACGCAGATGGTGGCCGAGCTGATTCAGGAGTTGAAGAAGCAGGGTCTGGGCATTTTTCTGATCGAGCATGACATCCACGCGGTCATGGATCTGTGCGACCGGGCGGTGGTGATGAAGAACGGCCAGAAGGTCGGCACCGTGAACGTGGGCGAGGTCACGGATGACGACATCCTGGGCATGATCATCATGGGCAAGAAACCGGCGCAGGCTTACTGATGTATATCGGGCTGGACCTTGGCACGTCGGGGTTGAAAGGGGTCCTGATCGACGACAGGCAGCGGGTGCTGGCCGAGGCCACTGCGCCGCTGCTGGTTACCCGCCCGCAGGATGGCTGGAGCGAGCAAGCCCCCGCCGACTGGATCGCCGCGGCCGAGACGGTGCTGGACCGGCTGGCGGCGCATGGGTTGGGGGCGGTGCGCGGCATCGGGCTTTCGGGGCAGATGCATGGGGCGACACTGCTGGATGCGGCGGATGAGGTCTTGCGCCCCTGCATCCTGTGGAACGACACCCGCGCCCATGCCGAGGCCGCGCGGCTGGATGCCGACCCGCGCTTTCGTGCCATCATCGGCAATATCGTGTTCCCCGGCTTTACCGCGCCCAAGCTGGATTGGGTGCGGGCGCATGAACCCGCGCTGTGGGATCGTGTGGCCAAGGTGCTGCTGCCCAAGGACTATCTGCGCCTGTGGCTGACCGGCGAGCATGTGGCCGAGATGTCGGACGCTGCCGGCACCAGTTGGCTGGATACCGGCGCGCGGGACTGGTCGGATGATCTGCTGGCGGCCACCGGCCTAGGTCGGGCGCAGATGCCACGCTTGGTCGAGGGCTCGGCGGTTTCCGGCGTCTTGCGCGAGACGCTGGCCGCGCGCTGGGGCTTGCCCAAGGATGTGATCGTGGCGGGCGGCGGCGGGGACAATGCGGCATCCGGCGTGGGCGTCGGCGTGGTGCGCGCGGGGGATGCGTTTGTCAGCCTCGGCACGTCGGGTGTGCTGTTTGCCGCCAATGACGGCTATCACCCCGATCCGGCCAGCGCGGTGCATACCTTCTGCCATGCGCTGCCCGGCACCTGGCATCAGATGGGCGTCATTCTTGCCGCCACCGATGCGCTGAACTGGTATGCCCGGCTGCTGGGACAGGAGGTCGCGGCGTTGACCGCCGATCTGGGGTCGCTGCAAGCGCCGGGCCGGACGCTGTTTCTGCCCTATCTGGGCGGCGAGCGGACGCCGCTGAACTCGGCCACCATCCGCGGGGCCTTTGCCGGGCTGGACCATGCGACCGACCGGCAGGCGGCGACCCGCGCGGTGCTGGAGGGCGTGGCCTTTGCCATCCGCGACTGCCGGGACGCGCTGGCCGCGACTGGCACGCGGATCACCAGGCTTCTGGCTGTCGGGGGCGGATCACGCTCGGACTATTGGCTGCGGCTGATCGCGACGGCGCTGGACTGCCCGGTGCAATTGCCGGTCGCCGGTGATTTTGGTGCGGCCTTCGGTGCGGCGCGGCTGGCGATCATGGCGGTCACCGGTGCCGGGGCCGAGATCGCCACGCCCCCGCAGATCGCCCGCGAAATCCCGCCGGATCGTAGCCTGACTGCCGCCTTCGATGCCGGTCACGCGCGCTTTCGTGCGGCCCAAACTCTTCTCAAGGATCTGACATGACCCAGTTTTTCAAGGATATCCCGGCGATCCGCTTTGAAGGCGCAGACAGTGGCAACGAGTTTGCCTTCCGCCATTACAACCCCGACGAGGTGATCCTCGGCAAGCGGATGGAGGACCACCTGCGCTTTGCCGTGGCCTATTGGCATAGTTTCGCCTGGCCCGGCGGCGACCCGTTCGGCGGGCAGACCTTTGACAGGCCGTGGTTCGGTGACAGCCTTGATCTGGCGCGGATGAAGGCGGATGTCGCCTTCGAGATGTTCGAGATCCTCGGCGTGCCGTTCTATTGCTTTCACGACGCCGATGTGCGGCCCGAGGGTGCGACCTTTGCCGAAAGCCACCGCAACCTGCAGATCATGGTCGATTATCTGGCCGAAAAGCAGGCCAAGCATCGCACCAGGCTGCTGTGGGGCACGGCCAACATGTTCAGCCACCGCCGGTGGATGGCGGGGGCTGCGACCAACCCCGACCCGGACGTTTACGCCTATGCCGCAGCGACCGTTAAGGCCAACATGGACGCGACGCACCGCCTCGGCGGGCAGAACTATGTGCTTTGGGGTGGGCGCGAGGGATATGAGACCCTGCTGAACACCGACCTGAAGGCCGAGCGCGACCATGCCGGGCGGTTCTTGCAACAAGTGGTCGAATACAAGCACAAGATCGGCTTCAAGGGTGCGATCCTGATCGAGCCGAAACCGCAGGAACCCTCGAAGCATCAATATGATTTCGACGTGGCGACGGTTTATGGCTTTCTCGTCCAGTTCGGGCTGGAAAATGAAGTGAAAGTGAATATCGAGCAGGGCCATGCGATTCTTGCCGGTCACAGTTTCGAGCATGAGATCGCGATGGCAGCCAGCCTCGGAATCTTCGGCTCCATCGACATGAACCGCAACGATTACCAGTCGGGCTGGGACACCGATCAATTTCCGCACAATCATGCGGAAATGGCGCTGGCTTTCTATGAAATCCTGCGCGCGGGCGGCTATGCCACAGGCGGCACCAATTTCGATGCCAAGCTGCGCCGACAGAGCCTTGATCCCGAGGATCTGATCCTGGCCCATGTCGGCGGCATGGATACTTGCGCGCGGGCGCTGAAAGCCGCCGCCGCCCTGCTGGACTCCGACGCCTTGGAGAAAAGGCGCCGCGCCCGCTATGCCGGTTGGGATGCGCCCGCCGCGCAGGCCATGCTGGCCGGCACGCTGGAAGATGCCGCCGCCCGTGTGACAGCCGAGGGGCTGGAACCGCAGCCGAAATCCGGCGCGCAAGAGCGGTCGGAAAACCTCTGGAACCGCTACGTCTGAACGCAAAAGGGCGGCCCGAGGGCCGCCCTTTCCGCATCCGATCCGGGGATCAGAATTCCAGCGGGCGATCGCCCTGTGCGTCGATGATCCGTGACGGCAGGCCCATCTTGTTCAACAGGTTGATGAACGGCTTGGGGTCCAACTCTTCCACGTTGACCATCGTGCCGACATCCCAGGTGCCGTCAGCGATCAGCAGGGCAGCCACGACCGGCGGCACACCGGCGGTATAGCTGATGCCCTGGCTACCGACCTCTTCATAGGCTTCCTTGTGATCTGCGACGTTGTAGATCGTCACCTCGACCGGCTGACCATCCTTCACGCCCTTCACCACATCGGCGATGCAGGTCTTGCCGGTGTAAGTGGGGGCGAGGCTGGCCGGATCAGGCAGCACGGCCTTGACCACTTTCAGCGGAACGACTTCCTGACCCTCGGCGGTCTTGACCGGCTTTTCGGACAGCAGGCCCAGGTTTTTCAGCACGGTGAAGACGTTGATGTAGTGATCGCCAAAGCCCATCCAGAAGCGCACATCCGCCTGCGGATAGCGGGCCGACAGGCTGTGAACCTCGTCATGGCCGGTCATGTAGGCCTTCTGTTCACCCACCACCGGCAGGGTCCAGGTTTTGCCCACCTCGAACATCTTGTTCGACTGCCACGCGCCTTGCTGCCAGCTGTAGACGGTGCCCGTGAACTCGCGGAAGTTGATCTCGGGATCGAAGTTGGTGGCAAACCACTTGCCATGACTGCCGGCATTGATGTCGACGATGTCGATCGACTTCACTTCGTCCATCATCCCTTCGGCCACGCGCGCCCAGGCGTTCACCACGCCGGGGTCAAAGCCGATGCCGAGGATCGCGGTCACGCCGGCGGCCTTGCAGCGGTCGCGGCGCTGCCATTCATAGTTGCCATACCACGGCGGGGTTTCGCAGATCTTCTTCGGATCCTCGTGGATCGCGGTGTCCATATAGGCGGCGCCGGTCTCGAGGCAGGCCTCCAGTACAGTCATGTTCACAAAGGCAGAGCCCACGTTGATCACGATCTGCGCCCGGGTTTCGCGGATAAGGGCCGCCACGGCGGCGCTGTCCATCGCGTCAACCGCATGGGCGGCAAACACGCCGGGAACCTTCATCGCGCCCTTTTCATGGACCGATGCGATCACCGCCTCGCATTTGGCCTTGGTGCGGCTGGCGATATGCAGATCGCCCAGCCGGTCGTTATTCTGCGCGCATTTGTGCGCGACGACCTGTGCCACGCCGCCGGCGCCAATGATCAGAACGTTGCGTTTCACTTCGAACCGTCTCCTTCAAGGACAGAGGGAAGCGGGTCAGCCAAGGCTGCCCTCAAAATCGGCATAGCCGAACTCTCGTTTCACGGTAAGCGAGCCGTCCAGCTCGCGCACCACAATCCCCGGCATCTTCACGCCGTTGAACCAGTTTTTCTTGACCATCGTATAGCCCGCGGCATCCGCGATGCTGAGGCGGTCGCCCACCTTGACAGGGGTCGGGAAGTTGAACTCGCCGAAAATATCGCCTGCCAGACAGGACTTGCCGCAAATCATGAACGGATATTCGCCTTCTGTCTCCATCTTGCCGGATTGGCGATAGATGAGCAGGTCCAGCATATGCGCCTCGACCGAGGCGTCGACCACGGCCAGATCCTTGCCGTTGTTCAGCACGTCCAGCACGGTCACTTCCAGCGTGGCGGTGTTGGTGATCGCCGCCTCGCCTGGCTCAAGATAGACCTGCACGCCATGACGGTCGGCAAAGGCGCGCAGACGGGCGGCCAGCTTGTCGATCGGGTAGCCTTCGCCGGTGAAATGAATGCCGCCGCCAAGGCTGACCCACTTCAGCCGGCCCAACAGCGCGCCGAACTCATCCTCGATCCGGGTCAACTGACGGTCGAACAGGTCGAAATCGGCGTTTTCGCAGTTGTAGTGGATCATGAAGCCGGAAATGCGGTCCATCACCCGCTCGATCCTGGTCACGTCCCACTCGCCCAGCCGGCTGAACGGGCGGGCCGGGTCGGCCAGATCGAAGCCCGAAGTCGAGAACCGCGGGTTCAGCCGCAGGCCGCGCGCGATCGAGGTCGAGGCGTTGTCAAACCGCTCCAGCTGGCCGATCGAGTTGAAGATGATCTTGTCGGCATAGGTCACGGCCTCGGCGATCTCAAGGTCGGCCCAGGCCACGGAATAGGCGTGGGTTTCGCCGCCAAAGCGTTCCTTGCCGAGCTTGAGTTCGTAGAGGCTGGACGAGGTGGTGCCGTCCATGTGCTGGGCCATCTGGTCAAAGACGCCCCAGGTGGCAAAGCATTTCAGCGCCAGCAGGGTCTTTGCCCCCGAGGCCTGCCGCAGCTGATCCATCAGCGCCATGTTGCGGGCCAGCTTTGACCGGTCGATCAGATAATACGGCGTCTGGATCATGCGAATCCCCCCAGGGTCCAAAGGGACAGAAGCGGTGCAAATAGGGCCTATCCCCCCCATGTGCAAGGGATATGACAGGTCACGCAGCCAGCGCGCGCCCCACGGCCAACATCTCGGCCCGCAGCAGATCCACCGCGGCGTCCAGCGTCATAGATTCATCATGGCCCCATTGCAGGAAGGCACGCCCCAGAACCACCACCACGACCTCGCCCAGAATGTCGGCGGTGAGGGCATGTCCCGGCCCCAGCCGGGGCGCCAGCAGGGCGGTGAGCTGGCGGTTCAGCTGCCGCATCGACTCGCGGAAGGTGGCAACCAACAGCGGAGTCTTGTCCAGCAGCGCGGCGATCGCGCGGATGGTGTCCTTGCGCTTGGTGTGCGCTGCCAGCGTCACGCGCAGCAATTCGGCCATGTCATCGACCAGCGTCCCACGGGCGGCGGCAAAGGCCTCCAGCGCCTCGGGAGTAAAGGTCAGGGGCGGCCCCAGCGCGGCGGCTTCCTTGTTGAGGTAATAGTTGAAGAAGGTGCGCTTGCTGATCCCGGCCTCGGTCGCGATCATCTCGGTCGATACCGCGTCAAATCCGTGCCGGTCGATCAGCCGCAGCGTGACCGCCTGAATCTCGCGCAAGGTCTGTTGGCGGCGGCGGTCGCGCAGGGGCTGCGAAAGCGGATCTGAGGATGAATTTTTCATTGCTCAGCGTGAAATCCTTGCATACTGTGCAACACATGTTGCCCGCCTTGACCGTGGAGTCAAGGTGCCGGCCCTAACCATTCCTGAGGTTATCCATGCGCATTTCGCTTTATGCCTTGCTCGGCATCGCTTTGACAGCCGCCCCCGCCGTTGCGCAGCAGCCGCCAATGCCGCCCAAGCAGGTGGGTGTGATTGAATTGCAGATGCAGAAGGTTCCGCGAATCGTCACCCTGCCGGGGCGGGCCGTGGCAGGCGAAGAGGCCGCGATCCGGCCCCGTGTGTCGGGCATGGTGACCGAGATTCTTTATATCGGTGGTTCGCCCATTGCCGCCGGGGCGCCGATGTTCCGCATTGATGCCACCATCTATGAGGCAGATGTGATCGCCGCCGAGTCCGAGGTGGCCGCCGCGGCTGCGGTGTCGCGGCAGGCGCAAGCCACCCTGGAACGCGCGCGTCGACTGGTCGGCTCGGGCACTACGCCCGTCGATGTCGAAAACGCCGAGGCCGCGCTGGAGCAGGCCTTGGCCCGCGAAAAGGCCGCGAAAGCGGCGCTGACACTGGCCGAAGCGCAGCTGGGCTGGACCACCGTCACCAGCCCCATCGACGGCATGGCCAGCGTGGCCGAGGTTTCCGTGGGCGACCTGGTTTCAGCCGGACAACCCGAGGCGATGGCCACGGTCACCCGTCTCGACCCGATCGACGTGGATATGTACGAGCCTTCGGCGCGCATCTTGCGCGTCTATGATGACATCGCCGCCGGCCGCTTGCAGGTGCATGACAAGCTGAAGGCGACCCTGACGCTGGAGAACGGACAGACCTATTCCGTGGGTGGCACCTTGCTGTCACCGGGCTTTACGGTTTCCACCACAACGGGTGCAGTCGACAACCGCTTTCGGTTTGAAAACCCCGATCGCCGGTTGTTGCCCGGCATGTTCGTGCGCGGCCAGATCGAGATCGGGGTGGCCGAGGCGGTGCTGGTTTCGCAATCCGCGGCCACGCGTGACCGCACCGGGCAACTGACGGCCTGGGTCGTCGAGGATGGCAAGGCGGTGCAGCGGCAATTGACCGATGACGGCACCTATCAGAACCACTGGATCGTGACAGCCGGGGTGCAGCCCGGTGATTTGTTGGTGGCGGATGGCTTCAACGGTTTGATGGCAGGCATGGAGGTGGTGACGGTGCCCGTCATCTATGATGATGCCGGCGTCGTGCAAACGCTGCCTGCGCCTGATGCCGCCGGCGATACGCCCGCCGCAGATCAGGCCGAGTGATCCAGATGGCACGTTTTTTCATTCATCGCCCCGTCTTCGCCTGGGTTCTGGCGGTCATCACCATGCTGGTGGGCGTGATCGGTCTGACAACCCTGCCGATCGAGCAATACCCGCAGATCGCCCCCACCACGGTCAGCATCCGCGCCAACTATGTCGGCGCATCGGCCGAGATCGTCGAAAGCTCGGTCACCACCGTGATCGAGGATGCGATGACCGGGCTGGATGGGCTGGTCTACATGACCTCGACCTCCACCCCCGGCCAGACGGAGATCGCGCTGACCTTTGACGATACTGTCGATGCGGACATCGCGCAGGTGCAGGTGCAGAACAAGCTGCAACTGGTCAGCAGTCAGTTGCCCGACGTGGTGCAGCGGTCCGGCGTGAACGTCGCACGCTCGACCTCGTCGATCCTGCTGGTGGGGGCTCTGGCCTCGATGGACGGCCGCTATTCCACGGTTGAGCTGGGCGACATGGCGGCGCGCTTTATCGAAGATCCGGTCAAGCGCACCCCCGGTGTGGGTTCGATCAACACCTTCGGCTCGGGTTTCGCGATGCGCATCTGGCTCGATCCGATGAAGATGGTTCAATATCAGGTCACGCCCGCCGACGTCACACGCGCCGTCGCTGAACAGAATACCAACGTCACCGTCGGCAGCCTTGGCAGCCAGCCGGCCGCCGATGGCCAGCGGCTGACGCTGTCGGTCTCCGCGCAATCGCAATTCTCGACCGTCGAGGAGTTTGAGCGAATCCTGCTGCGCGTGGACGAGGATGGCTCGACCGTGTTTCTGGGCGATGTGGCGCGGATCGAGATCGGCCAGGAAAGCTATGGCATCGAGTCGCGCTATAACGGCGTGCCGGCCTCGGGCTTTGCGGTCAACCTGGCGACCGGCGCAAATGCCGTGGATACCGCCGCGGCGGTGCGCGCCACCATCGACGGCCTGAAGGGCGCGCTGCCCGAGGGCGTCGAGGTGATCTATCCCTATGACACCTCGCCCTTTGTCGAGAAATCCATTGGTCAGGTCTACAAGACCCTGGCCGAAGCCGTGGTGCTGGTCTTCATCGTGATCCTCGTCTTCCTGCAAAGCTGGCGGGCGACGATCATTCCGGTGATCGCAATTCCGGTGGTGCTGCTGGGCACCTTTGGGGTCATGGCCTTTACCGGTTTTTCGATCAACACGCTGACCATGTTTGCCATGGTGCTGGCGATCGGCCTGCTGGTCGATGACGCCATCGTCGTGGTGGAAAACGTCGAACGGGTCATGGAAGAGACCGGCCTCGACGCCGTGGCCGCGACCGAAAAAAGCATGGACGAGATCACCTCGGCGCTGGTGGGCATCGTGCTGGTGCTGTCGGCGGTGTTTCTGCCGATGGCCTTCATGAGCGGATCGACAGGGGTGATCTATCGGCAATTCTCGATCACGATCATCACGGCCATGGTGCTGTCCTTGGCCGTGGCGCTGATCCTGACTCCGGCGATGTGCGCCAGCCTGTTGAAGCGTCGGGTTCATACCGAAGTTTCCTTTGCCCCGGCCCGTTGGTTCAACCGCGGTCTGGACCGGATGACGGATGGCTATGGCGGATCGGTGTCCCGGCTGGTGCGGCGCCCCTTCCTGCTGGTGCTGGTGCTGGCGGCGCTGAGTTTCGGTGCGCTGCGACTTTATGAAAAACTGCCCGGATCGTTTCTGCCGCAAGAAGATCAGGGCGTGTTGCTGGTGATCCTGCAAACGCCAGACGGGTCGACCAATACCCAGACCAAGGCGATGATGGAAAGGGTCGAGCAATACCTGCTGACGCAGGAGACCGAGATAGTCGACTCGGTGTTCTCGGTCCTCGGCTTCAGCTTTGGCGGGCAGGGTCAGAACAACGCGATGGTCTTTGTCCGGCTGCGCGATTACGACGAGCGGCCGGGGCTGGACGCAGCCTCGCTGGTGGCGCGGGCCAATGGTTACTTTTTCATGACCAATCGCGCCGGCACCGCCTATTTCCTGCAACCGCCGCCGATTCAGGGCATGGGTACCGCTTCGGGCTTTACCATGCATCTGGTCGACCAGACCGGGCAGGGGCAGGAGGCACTGGCCGCTGCCGCCACCGCGCTGGTCGCCGGAAGCCGTGAGGATGGCCGGGTGGCCAACCTGCGCGGCAATGATGCGCCGTTCCAGACCGCATTGCAGCTGTCGATCGACCAGCAAAAGGCGGCAGCCTTCGGCCTCTCGATTGCCGATATCAATTCGATGCTGGCGGTGATCTTTGCCGGACGGGACGTGAACGATTTCGCCCTGGGGACCGAGCTGCGCCCGGTGGTGGTGCAGGGCGAGCCCTGGGCCCGTGCCCAGCCCGAGGATATCGACCGCTGGTTTGCCCGCAACGCTGCGGGCGAGATGGTGTCCTTTGGTGCCTTCAGCACCCAAAGCTGGGATCAGGAGCCGCAGAAACTGGCGCGCTTTGGCGGCACGCGGGCGATGGAACTCAGCGGCTCTGCCGCGCCGGGCATCTCGTCGGGCGACGCCATGCTGGCCATGGAGCAGATGGTGACCGGGATGGAGGGTGGCTTTGGCACGGCCTGGACCGGCCTCTCCTATCAAGAGCGGCTGTCGGGCAATCAGGCGCCGATGCTGTTCGCCCTGTCGGCGCTGGTGGTGTTTCTGGCGCTGGCGGCGCTCTATGAAAGCTGGACGGTGCCGCTGGCGGTGATGATGACGGTGCCGATCGGCATTCTGGGGGCGCTGGCGGCAGCACTGGCCTTTGGACAGTCGAACGACGTCTATTTCAAGGTCGGTCTGCTGACGACCATCGGCCTTGCGGCGCGCAACGCCATCCTGATCGTGGAGTTTGCCCAGCAGCTGATCAAGGAGGGCAAGCCGCTTCTGGAAGCAGCGGTCGAGGCGTCGCGGATGCGGTTGCGGCCGATCCTGATGACCACGCTTGCCTTCATGCTGGGGGTGCTGCCGCTGGCCATCGCCTCGGGCGCGGGGGCGGCGGCGCAGAACTCGATCGGCATCGGCGTTCTGGGCGGGATGACCGCCTCGGCGGTGATCGGGGTGTTTCTGGTGCCGGTGTTCTACGTCGCGGTTCTCAGCGGAGTGGCACGGCTGGCCGGGATGTGGCGCAAGTAAGAGAAAGGCCCGGCTGCCATGGCCGGGCCTTTTTCAATCGCGGTAGTCGAGGCCCAGATCCAGCACCGGGGCCGAATGTGTCAGCGCCCCCACCGAGATGAAATCCACCCCGGTCGCGGACACTTCGGCGATGCGCGGCAAGCTCATGTTGCCTGAGGCCTCTGTCACCATCCGGCCATGGACCATGGCCACGGCCTGATGCAGCGTTAGGGTGTCCATATTGTCCAGCAGCACACAATCCGCGCCACCTTCCGACAGCACCTCTTCCAGCTGGTCCAGGCGGTCCACCTCGATCTCGACCCGCATCATGTGCGAGCGTGCGGCTTTCACCGCCTTCAGCACCGCGCGCACGCCACCGGCCGCAGCAATGTGGTTATCCTTGATCAGGATCGCATCGCCCAGACCATAGCGGTGGTTCGAGCCGCCGCCATGCACCACCGCGGCCTTTTCGACGATCCGCAGGCCCGGTGTGGTCTTGCGGGTGCAGGTGATGCGGGTGGCGGTGCCGTGGGTTTCGGCCACGAAGGCGGCGGTCAGGGTGGCGATGCCGCACATCCGCCCGGCAAAGTTAAGGGCCACACGCTCGGCCGCGAGGATTGCCGCCATGTCGCCAGAAACGGTCATCAGCACCGATCCCGCGCCGCAGGCGCTGCCATCGGGCAGGTGGGTGGTGATGGACAGGCCGGGATCGACCAGCCGGAAGGCCATCGCCGCCACCTGCATCCCCGAGACGCGTCCGGCGTGACGGGCGCGCATCTCGACCGTGCCGCGGGTGCCGGGCCGGATCACCGCCCGCCCGGTCACGTCACCCCAGGGGGTCAGGTCTTCGGTCAGGGCGGCGCGCACCACCGGTTCCAGCAGCAGGTCGGGCAAGTTTGTCATCGGGCAGACCGGATCTGATCGCGCAGGGCGCGGGCTTCGGTAAGGGTCAGGCGCGAGGGCTGACCCTCGGCCGCGGTGTCGGGATAATCGGTGCGGCAATGCGCACCGCGCGATTCGCGCCGCAGCAGGGCGGCGGCCGCGATGATCGTGGCAGTGGTCAGCATATTGGCGAAGGCCGCCGAGTCGTCGGGCGACTCCATCGTGGCAAGCGCGGCCAGCGCCTCGGCGATGCCATCCTCATCGCGCAACACGCCCAGATTGCGCGACATCAGCTGACGCAGCGCCGCTACCTTTTCCATATCCAGCGCGCCGGGGGCGCCGGCCAATGCCACGTCAACCGCGGGCGCGTCGTCCACCGTCGGCACCTCGGCGGTGATGTCCAGCGCCGCAACCTCGCCGGTGACCAGCGCCTCCAGCAGCCCGTTCGAGGCCAGCCGGTTCGCGCCATGAAGGCCGGTGCAGGAGGCCTCGCCGGCCACCCACAAACCGGGCAGGGACGACCTGCCGCGGGCATCCACGGCGATGCCGCCCATGTGGTAATGGGCCGCCGCCGTGACCGGGATCGGCTGGGTGACGGGGTCGATGCCCGCACGCTGGCAGGCGGCATGGACGGTGGGGAAGTGGTCGGCCAGTTTCGCACCGATGGCGGCGCGCGTGTCCAGCATCGGTCGCCGACCGGCCTTCCATTCGGCAAAGACGGCACGGGCGACGATATCGCGCGGGGCCAGCTCGGCCTCGGGCGCGATATCGAGCATGAAGCGTTTGCCCTCGGCGTTGATCAGCACCGCGCCTTCGCCGCGCAGCGCCTCGGTCGCAAGCGGGGCCGGGTCTTCGCCAAGATCCATGGCGGTGGGGTGAAACTGCACGAATTCCGCATCGCGAATCACCGCGCCAGCGCGGGCCGCCATGCCCAGCATCTGACCGCGGATGCGCGGCGGGTTGGTCGTGATGGCAAACAGGCCCGCCGCCCCGCCGCCGGCCAGCAGCACCGCAGGCGTGCGGATCAGGCCGCGGCCCGATGCCCCCTCGACCACCAGACCGCAGACACGGTCGCCTTCGACCAGCAGATCGGTGGCGAACAGGCCAGTGGCGACCTGTATGTGCGGCGCGGCCCCGGCGGCGCGGATCAGGGCGGCCATGATCGCCTGCCCCGCCTGATCGCCGCCGACGCGCACGACCCGCGCCCGACCATGCGCGGCCTCGCGCGACAGCAGGTATTGTCCATGAATATCGCGGTCAAACGGCGCGCCAAGGGATGCCAGACGGGCCACGATCCCCGGTGCGGCATCGGTCACGCGGCGGGCGACCTCGGTGTCCACAAGGCCGGCGCCGGCGCGGATCGTATCTTCCAGATGGTTCGCAGGCGCATCGCCCGCGCCTATGGCCGCCGCCACCCCGCCTTGCGCCCAGTTTGAGCTGGCACCCTGACCCAGCGGGTCGGGGGTGATCAGCAGCACCGGGCGCGGCGCAAAGGTCAGGGCGGCGTTCAGCGCGGCGATCCCGCCGCCGACGATCACCACGCGGTCGGTGCGGGCCTCGGGCAGGGCCATCACTTGGCCGCCGACATGTCGATCATCCGCTGGACCGAGCGGCGCGCGCCTTCGGCCAATGCGGGATCAACCTCAACCGGTGTGGTCATGGAGTGCAGCGACCACAGGATTTTCTCCAGCGTGATCATCTTCATGTAGGGGCACATCATGCAGGGGCCCACAAACTCGACCTGCGGATGGGCGTCGGCAATGTTGGAAGCCATCGAGCATTCGGTCACCAACAGCGCCTGTGCCGGATGTTCGCGCGCCACATAGTCGATGATCCCGCTGGTCGAGCCGGAAAAATCCGCCTCGGCCACCACGTCGGGCGGGCATTCCGGATGGGCTATGATTCGGGTGTCGGGGTGCCAGGCCCGAAACTCGCGCAGCTCTTTCGCGGTAAACTGTTCATGCACGATGCAGGCACCGTCCCACCAGACGATGGTCTTGTGCGGCACCTGTTTCGCCACGTTCTGCGCCAGATACTTGTCGGGCAGCATGATGACGGTCTGTTCGGGCAGGGCGGCCACGATCTGCGCTGCGTTGGACGAGGTGCAGCAGACATCCGCCGCCGCCTTCACCTCGGCCGAGGTGTTGACATAGGCCACCACCGGTGCGCCGGGATACATGGCGCGCATCTGCGCCACCCCTTCGGCGGTGATCGAGGACGCCAGCGAGCAGCCCGCCGCCATGTCCGGCATCAGCACGGTCTTGCCAGGGTTCAGCACCTTGGAGGTCTCGGCCATGAAATGCACGCCGCCCTGCACGATCACGCTGGCGGCAACCTTCTGCGCCTCACGCGCCAGTTGCAGGCTGTCACCCACCACGTCGCAGACGCCGTGAAACACCTGAGGTGACATGTAATTGTGGCCCAGCACCACGGCGTCGCGCTCGCGCTTCATCCGGTTGATCGCGAGGACATAGGGCGCATGAGTGGCCCAATCGGCAAAGGGGATGACCCGCGCTGCCTTGGCCCAGATGTCGCGGGTGGCTTCGGCGGCATCCAGCGAGGGAGCGAGGTCATAGTGCGCGGCAAGCTCGGCGCGCATCGCATTCATGTCGAGCAATGGCTTGGCCTTCCGTGTTGGAATGGACGGGTCAGGGCGGCACTTCGCGCTCTTGTTTTTCGCGACGTAAGAGAAACACCCCGGCGCGTCAACGGCGCTTAGCGTTTCACGCTGGCAGTGACGTAGTTCACCGACAGGTCGCGGGACGACAGGCTCCAGGACCAGCCGATGGGGTTGAACACCATGCCCTTGCGATCCACCTGGGTCAGCCCGGCCTGCTCGATCAGGGCCTGCAACTCGTCCGGGGTGATGAACTTGTTCCAGTCATGCGTGCCCTTGGGCAGCCAGCGCATGATGTGTTCGGCCCCGACAATCGCCATCAGCCAGCTTTTCGGATTGCGGTTCAGGGTCGAGCAGATCATCAGCCCGCCGGGTTTCAGCAGCCGCTGACAGGCGATCAGATAGGCGGCGGGATCGGCCACATGCTCGATCACCTCCATGTTCAGCACCACATCGAATTGCTCGCCGGCAGCGGCCAGGGCCTCGGCTGTGGTGTGGCGATAGTCGATCTCAAGCCCCGATTGCCGGGCATGGATCTGCGCGACCGGGATGTTGCGGGGGGCGGCATCGGCGCCCACGACAGTTGCGCCCAGTCGGGCCATCGGCTCGGACAACAGCCCGCCGCCGCAGCCGATATCCAGCAGCCGCAGGCCGGCAAACGGGGTGGGGGCAGTGAGGTCGCGGCCAAACTCGGCCGCGATCTGGGTGGTGATGTAGTCCAGCCGGCAGGGATTCATCAGGTGCAGAGGACGAAACTTGCCCTTCGTGTCCCACCATTCGGCAGCCATCGCCTCAAACTTGGCGACTTCGGCGGGGTCGATGGTGGTGGTCATGGCAGTCCCTCTCGTCTCATGCTGGCGATACGCCTGATGAAGGTTATATATGGGAACATGGATCATAGATCAGGCCAAAAGCGCGCAGTCGAATATCTTTACCCGCCGGTCGAGCCCTTCGACCAGCGGATGATGGACATGGGCGAGGGACATAACGTCTATGTCGAGCAATGCGGCGCGCGCGATGGCGTGCCGGTGATTGTGCTGCATGGGGGGCCGGGCGGCGGCTGCAGCCCGGCGATGCGGCGCTATTTCGATCCGGGTGTCTACCGTGTGGTGCTGTTTGACCAGCGCGGCTGCGGCCGCTCGCGCCCGACAGCCTCGGTCGAGGATAACAGCACCTGGCACCTGATCCGCGATATCGAGGCAATCCGGCAGGCGCTGGGCATTGACCGATTTGTGGTCTTTGGCGGCAGCTGGGGCGCGACGCTGGCGCTGGCCTATGCGATCACCCACCCCGAGCGGGTGCTGCATCTGGTGCTGCGCGGGGTGTTTCTGGGCCAACGGTCCGAGCTGGACTGGTTTTATGGCGGCGGCGCGGGGGTATTTTTTCCAGACCTCTGGCGGCAGTTTGCCCATGCCGTGCCGATGGACGAACGCGGCGATCTGATCGCGGCCTATCACCGGCGGCTGTTTTCCGGCGATCACGCGCAAGAGGTGCGGTTCGGGCGGCTGTGGTCGGCGTGGGAAAATGCGCTGGCCTCGGTCAGTGGCGACGGGATCGGCGCGGACAGCCCGCCCGATTATGCCCGCGCTTTCGCCCGGCTGGAGAATCACTATTTCCGCAACGACTGCTTCTTTGCCCATGACGGCTGGATTCTGGCCAATCGCCACCGGATCGAGCATCTGGGCGCCGTGATCGTGCAGGGACGGCATGACATGATCTGCCCGCCGGTATCGGCCTGGCAGCTGGCCGATGGTTGGCGGCGGGCGCAGTTGCGCATGGTGCCGGCAGCCGGACATGCCTTGTCCGAGCCGGGCATATCCGCCGGGCTGGTGCGCGCGATGGATGCCCTGCGTGGGCAGTTTGGAGGATAAATGGACTGGATGATGCTCTGGCCCTTTGCGCTGGCCTCGGTGGCAGCTGGGGCGACGGGGATGCTGTTCAAGCCGGGCGCCTGGTATGAGGGCCTGACCAAGCCCGATTGGCGGCCGAAGAACTGGATGTTTCCGGTCGCCTGGACCACGATCTACATCCTGTCGGCGCTGGCCGCCGCACGGGTCGCGGTGCTGCCCGGCGCAGGGTTTGCGCTGGCGCTGTGGGCCGCGCAGATTGCGCTCAATACTCTCTGGACCCCGGTATTCTTCGGGGCGCGCCGGATGGGGCTGGGCATGGCGGTGATGGTGGCGCTGTTTGCCGTTGTTGCGATGATGCTGGTAAGCTTTTGGCGGCTGGACTGGC
>ERZ1645187.2003-NODE-2003-length-18306-cov-6.970248_pt1 | contig 18306 bp, 10 predicted proteins | sample MGYA00575352_ERZ1645187 | MGnify/ENA primary metagenome ERZ1645187 (study PRJEB40837, sample SAMN11349314) | freshwater sediment metagenome | isolation source: river sediment | host: Sediment | place: India: Wazaribad , New Delhi | collected 2017-02-21 ... | reverse complement strand
GCGCTGGCCGTCGTGACCCGGCTCGAACGCGAACTGCTGCCCCGCCTGGCCGGGATCGAGCGCCGAAGCAGCGGTCTACCCTTGGACAGCCAAACCCTGGCCCTGAAAGGCATCCTGCTGGGGGAACTGGGGCAACGGCGGGCCGGCATCGAAGCCCTGTACGCCGCCACCGACGCCCGCACCCGGGAACGGCAGCGCGACTGGATCACCGAGACCACGGACCGGCAGGTCCAACAAGTCATCAGCGGCTTTCAAGCCAGCCTGCTGGACCAGGAAAGCAAAGCCCTGGCCGAAACCTCGCTCAAGCTCGCCGAACAGACCGCCCCCACCAGCCGCCTGGGCCAGGAAGCCGAACTCAAGGCGCTGGAAAGCCGGCTGCGGGCCGCCCTGGGCGACGGCGACGCCGCCCTGGCCCAACACCTCACCGAAACGTGGCTGCTCAAGCAACAGGCGGTACCGCCCAATCCCGGCGACGCCGCCAGCGACCGCCAGCGGACAATTCAGCGCCTGCAAGACTTGCAAAACCGGCTCCAACAACTGGCGCGGGACCAGGACGCCGCCGAGCGCGCCGTCCGACAGGCCGCCGAGCGCCGGTTGAGCGGAAACGACGCCGGGAAAGCGCCCGAGGCCGATCCCGCTCAGGCCCAGCGGAAACTCGCCGAAGTCCAGGCGCAGCGCGCCCAGGCCCGGCAAGCCCTGGCCGACTTCATGCACACCCTCAAGACCGAGCATCCCGATCTCGCCGCGCTCTATGGCGCCGAACCGCAGGAACTCAGCCGCTTGCAAGCCCGACTCCACCCCGACCAACGGCTGGTGCAATACCTGCTGCTGGACAAACAGGGCTGGGCCTTCGTCGCCGCCGCCACCCAGTTGCAAGTGGTTCCGCTGGGCGTCGGTCGGCTCCAGTTGCGCGACACCATCGACCGCTACCGCGAACTGGTGCAACTGTCGGCGGTAAAGCGCGGGTTCACCCTCACCGCCAGCGCCCCCCCGACTACCGACCCTGCCGGGCGGGCCGCCGAACTGGCCCGGAACCTGAGCACCGTCCTGCTCGAACCGCTGCGTCCCCACCTCGGCGACGCCCAACACCTGCTGCTGGTGCCGAACGGCCCGCTGCACCGGCTGCCGTTCGCCGCGCTGCCCTGGGACGGCGGCTTTCTGGTCCAGCGCTTCCGGTTGAGTACCCTGTCCTCCGCCTCGCTGCTGACCGCCCTGCCCGACGCCCTATCCGCTACCGCCCCACCCCTGATCGCCCTGGCCGACGCCACCCCCGATGCGCCGCTCCCCGAGGCCGCCGCCGAAGCCCAGGCGATTGCCAAGCACTTCCCCGAACCGGCCGTCTACCTGCGCGACCAGGCCCGGCGCGACCGCCTGCTTGGCCAGGACCTGAGCGGGCGCATCCTGCACCTGGCGGTGCATGGCCAGGCCGCCACCCCCGACCGCACCCGCCTGCGGCTCAACGATGGCGACCTGAGCTACCGCGACGTTACCGGGCTGCGCCTGGACGCCGCCCCGCTGGTCGTCCTGTCGGCCTGCGAAACCGGCCTGGGCGCCCAACTCAGCGGCGACGAAGTCGTCAGCCTGGCCAACGGCTTTGTCAGCGCCGGCGCCCGGGCGGTGGTCTCCAGCCTGTGGCCGGTGCCCGATCCCGAAACCAAAGCCTTGATGGAAACCTTCTACGACCATCGGCCCGAAGGCCACGCCGCCGCCCTGGCCGTCGCCCAACGAGCGCTGATCCAGCAGGGCCGCGATCCCTACCACTGGGCCGGCTTCGTCGTGGGCGGGTGGTGATCCAGCCTGACGTTCCCCGCGCCACTGCGTCTGTCAGGGTAAGGCCGGCTCATTCGCCGGCAGAGTCGAAACCAAACAGCCCATGGGGAGCACAATTCATGAACGCACAGTCTCGGAAATCGGTGAAAGCGCGGGTAGCGGGCATCCTGGGAATGCTGGGAGTGGTGGGAGTGGCGGTCATGAGTCCGGCGGTTCATGCCGAGAACCGTGAAGTCAGGATCATCAACGAAACCGACGCCGCTCTCGTTGAGTTCCATGCCTCGAATGCGGGAACGAGCGATTGGGAAGAGGACCTGCTGGGCCGGGGCACCGTCCGATCCGGCGGCTCCTTCATGGCGGATATTGACGATGGATCGGGGTATTGCCGGTTTGACTTCAAGGCGGTGTTCGACGATGGCCGAACCGCCGTGAAATACGGAGTCGACGTTTGCCGGATTGAGACCTTCCGCTTTACCAACAGTTAGGTCAACGGACGGGGGAGAATGGCGAATAGGGCCATCGCTCCACCCGACGGATCAGCCCAGTCCACCCAAGGTTTCCCGCCGCCATGACCCATCGATTGACCCCATACGCCGCTCTTATCGTCCTGCCGCTGCTTTCTCATGCCTGCGCAACACCCGGGCCGGAAGAGAGGGCGGCTCCAGAGGCCGACCCAACCGCGATTCATGCCAGCGGCGATTTCATCGCTTCGCCTCAGCGATCACCCGCCGGTTCCCTGCCCGCTTTAGCCGCGTTCGATGAACTGATCGAGAGCCTGTCCGACGAGTTGCGGGTGTTCCGGTGGGACCGGTCGCCGCAGGTGTTCGTGTTTCTCTATCCCGACCTGGCCGCGCAAGCCCGCGCGCTCAATCGCATCGCAGCTTTCGTCGAAAAAGCCCATGCGCCGCGTGATCGGGTGCTTGCGGACGCCGAACTGTCCGCCGCGATTCGCGCCAGCGGCGAGGACGAGCAGACCTATTACGTCGGGCATGACTACACCGCCGCCGCGCTGGCCGCCTTTTTCAACACCGTCCCGCGCTCGGGCGTTCAGCTCAACCCGCAAGAGCAGGACCTGCGTTCCCGGCTGTTGCAATGGGGGTTCTTCGCCGAAGTGGAACCGGGCCGACTGGTGGCGCCAACGCCAGAGCGGGTTTTAATCAGCATCGCCCCCGAGGATTCGCCACGGTTGTCGGTTCAGGATCGCCGTCTGAAATGGGCCTCCGTGCTCCGCCATGAGTTGAGCCATGCCGAATTTTTCGTCAATCCGGCCTATCAGGACTACTGCTTGCAGGCGTGGCAGGCGTTGCCCGATCAGCAGCGCGCGATCTTCACCGAGGAGTTTGCCCGCTTGGGATACGACACCGCCAACACCCTGCTGCTGGCTAACGAATTCCAGGCCTTTCTGTGGGAACCATTGGTTGGCTTGATCATGGATGTGAAATTGAAGAAACAGAACAGTGGCCTGGCCCTGTTGCGCGCGGATTTTCTTGCCAAACTGAAGTCCTTCACTCCATCGGTCACACCGCTCTTTGACCTTCCCGGGTTTAGTGCGCCGATTGTGTGGCGGGAACAGAATCACCACCTGGCCAAGGTAACTGAATCCATCCAGTGAGCGCGGTGGGGTGGTGGACCGAACGCGAAGTCGCCCATCCTGGCGGATAGCCGCCTGCTACAGACCCTCGGCCCCCGCCGGCAACCGGGCATACCATATCTCCCGGATCGCGTTGTCGCGCACGACCACGGTCCAGTCACCGCCGTAAGCCCAGACTTCCCCGTTCGCGCCGGGTTGCACCCAGACCGGCTCGCCCTGACGCGCGCGAAAATCAGCGGCCGGGACCGGGTCCGCCAGGCTCAGGCTCGCCAACTCGATGCGATGGTCCACAGCCAGCGCCTGATGGCCCTCGGGATGCCGGTACACTGTCAGGGCCAAACCCTGATCCGCAGGGACCGGCAACGACCGCCAGTCGCGCAGGGGCGAGTCGGCGCCGGACCGCACATCCAGGCCCAGGAGGACCGGCGGCGGCCAGGGCGCCGGCGGCGCGGTGGTTGTCGGTGGCGGTGGACAGCGCACCGTATGCGCTTCCTCGCAGACCGCCGCCCGGTACACCGGCGCCAACTGATCCCGCAGTGGGACCAGTTGTTCCCACTGCGCCAGCGCCTCGGCCGCCTGTCCGCTGGTTTGCAGGGCGCGCGCCAGGTTGAAGCGGCCGCAGGCCGAACTTGCCGGCGATTGCCGCAGGATCTGGGTGGGAGCCAGTTCGAGATTCAGCAACGGATTTTGCTTCAGTTCCAGATACAGCAAGAGTTCGCTCAACAGCCGCACCTGGACGTCATCCGGGGCGATGCGCCCGGCCTCGTCCAGCCACAGCCGGGAGCGCAGCAGATGACCCTGATAGTAATGCGTGATCGCCGCGTTCAAGCGCGCCGGCAAATAGTCCGGATCGGCGGTGGCGGCCTGCTCGAACCATGTATCCGCTTCTTCCAGCCGGGTACGGACCTCCAGGGTCAGGCGGGCGGCGTCGGGGTCCCGCACAGTGAACATCAGCGCCCGGGTGTAATGATCCAGCAGCGTCGGCAGGCAGTATTCGTAGGCCACGGCGGGCGGCATCGCCCCGCGCGCCTGCTGCAACAGCACGTAGCCGAGATTGTTGGCCACCTCGCGGGAGGGAAACACTCGCGCAAAGGCGCGCAGCAAGGGTTCAGCCCAGGCGTAACGCCCGAAATGTGCGGCCTGAACGGCGGCGTGGAACAACCCCACCTGGTCATGCAATTCCAGGAGCCGCGCCCGCAGCAATTGCGCCCGTTGCTCCGGCGCCGGATGCAGCGGGTCCAGCTTGGTCTGGGTCTGGCGCATCCAGTCCGCGAAAAAATCCGGACGGTCGCGGCTCGCATCCGCCAGCAGGGTATGCACCGCAAACCCGGCCACCGCCACCGCCAGAAAGCCCAGATCATCCGCCTGCGCCTCCTTGGCGCGAACGGCCGCCTGGCCTTGCGTGTTGTCGGATTGCCCGACCTCACTGGTCTGGACCAGCAGACGCCGCAAGTCCTGGGCGTCCGGCATTCCCGCCAGCATTTGATACACTTCCTGATGCCAGTAGTCGTTCTTGAGCAGATGCGCCAGTTCGTGGCCCAGCACGAAGGCCAGCCGGGCTTCGGCTTCCGGCGGCGTGGGGGCCGTGAGAGCGATCTCCAGCGCCCGCCGCGAGAGTACGATCTGCCCGCCGGGCAACGCCACGGCCCAGGGTTGAAACCGGTTGCCGACAATGAACAGTTGCGGCTGCACGCGGCGGTTGCGATCTCCCGCCCGCAGCAGGTGCTGAAAGATCCGGTGCGCCAGTGCGGTTTTTGCGTCGTGCTGGGGCGGCAGCACGGTCTGGGCGGTGAAGGGGGCCGGGAGGACCGTCATGGGCTCGATCGGCGCGGCGGCCGCCAAAGCGCTGGATGGGTTGAAACCGGATAGCCACCCGACTAACAGGGCGGTGACGGCGGATCGTTGACAGGGCATGGGCAAGATTCACGGATCGGGCGATGACCGGTGGGCCGACGACCTCAAGTTTCAAACAACGAAGAGCGCACATCAATGAAAGGTTCGATTTTCCGCGTTTTGCTGGCCGGTTGGCTCGGTTGGCTGTTGGCCTCGAGTTCCCTCGCCTTGGCGGCCGCTACGGACGCTCCGGCGATGCTCGAGCGGGTGTTGCCGGCGGTGGTGACGGTGACCGTCGAACAGACCCAGGCGGGCAAGCAGCCGTTTGGCTTTGGCGCTGGCGTTCTGGCGTCGGCGTATGACCGGGTGCTGGACCTGACCGACGCGCTGCAAACCGGTTCGGGCTTCATCATCGCCCACCAGAATGTTCCCTATGTGATCACCAACGCGCACGTCGTCGAACAGGCCGCCGGTCCGGACAGCCTGTTCGTGTACACCCTCGACCAGCGCAAATGGCCGGTGGCGGTGGTGGGGGCGGATTCCTTTTACGACCTGGCGGTACTCAAGTTCCCGGCGGAAGCGCCGCCGGCCGCCAGCAACGCCGCCCTGAACTGGCGGACCGAACCGTTGCGGTTGGGGGAACCGGTGTACGCGATCGGCAATCCCCTCGGTCAGTATCCTTACAGCGTCAGCGACGGCATCATCAGCGGCCTGAATCGGGTTCTGTCCGGCCTGACCGCGAAGTTCGGTTATCTGCAGAGCACGGCGACGCTGATCTGGGGCAACAGCGGCGGGCCGCTGGTGGACGCCGAGGGTCGGGTCGTCGGCGTCAATACCCGAATCGAGGCGGTGGAAAAGGAAGAAAGCACCATCGTGCTGCCGCAAATCAATCTGTCCCTGGAAAGCGCGCTGGCCCAGCGGCTGGCGAACGATCTTCTGGCGCATGGGCGGGCGCAGCGGGCGTTTCTGGGCGTTGAGGTAACGACGCTCATCCCGCGCCAAACGCGGCAACGGGCGACGTATGTGCAGAAAGTGACCCTGGCGAGCGTGGTCAAGGACAGTCCGGCGGCGGCGGTGTTGACGGATAAGCTGGGCTGGACGCTGACAGCGGTGGGGAATGAACCGGTGCGCAATCTGCAGGAAGTGATGGGGGCGTTCGAGCGAGCGGCGCCGGGGGCGGGCCTGACGCTGACCCTGGAAGAGGCGGGGGTACGGAAGGTCACCGTGACGCTCCAGACTACCCTCCTGACCCCGGAACGCCTGGCGGGGCTGGCGCGGCATGCGCTGGGCCGTCATCTGCAAGCCCGGTTGGAGGAGACGCCCCGGGGAGTCCTGTTGGCGGTGGGGGAAGGCGATGCCGGCCGTGCGGGGACACCGAGCGCGGGCGAGAAGCCGATCCAGAAAGTCGATCACTACGTTTATCGCGACAAGCAGCGTCGCTATGGTTATCAGGAGCGGGCGGGTTATCAGGGGGTGATCGTGGCGGCGGGTCTGATTGCCAGCCAGGACCCGTCCTCGCTATGGCGGGTGGCGACGCTGGCCGATCTGGGCGTGGCGCTGCGCCTGGCCGCGCCGAGCGGGTTCCTGGACGTGGTGCCCGCCGATGGCGGCGGCCAGCAGTTCCTGAGAATCCAACTGGCGGACGATCCAGCGGTGGTGGCGCAGACGGTGTTTTATTAGGGGAGAGGCGATGACTCGCGTTACTACCCTTCTCCATCTTCGGAACCGTTGGTCTGTCGTTAGCTATCATTTGCTGGCTCGACTGAAATCGAGTCTGGTTGCTGTCGTGCTGACGTTGTTGATCGCGACTTTGACGGTGTCCGCAGCATCGGAACGTGAGGGTGATGCGCGGAATATAGCTTTAGCGAACTATCTCACTGGTCAGGCTTCCAGGCACTATGAATTAGGCCACTACGCAGAGGCCGAGCCGCTGCTCCAGCGAGCGCTGGCGCTTCGGGAACAGGTGCTGGAGCCGAACCATCCCGACGTAGCCATTAGCCTGAACAACTTAGCCAGTCTTTACGACAGCACCGGCCGCTATGTCGAGGCCGAGTCCCTGCACCAGCGGGCGCTGGTAATCCTGGAACAGACTTTGGGGCCGGATCATCCAGACGTGGCAACCAGTCTGAACAACTTAGCCAGTCTGTATAACATTACTGGACGCTATGCTGAAGCTGAACCGCTCTACCGGCGGGCGCTGACGATTCAGGAGCGGGTACTTGGGCCGGACCGGGCCGATGTGGCAACCAGCCTGAATAACCTGGCCCATCTGTACAAAAACACCGGCCGTTACGCCGAAGCCGCGCCGCTCTATCAGCGAGCGTTGGCAATCTGGGAACAGGCTTTAGGACCAGACCATCCCCACGTGGTAACCAGCCTGAACAACTTGGCTGGTCTATACGATAGCACTGGCCGTTACGTCGAGGCTGAATCGCTCTACCGATGGGCGCTGACGATCCGTGAACAGGTACTGGAACCTGGCCACCCCGACATAGCTGTTAGCCTGAACAACTTGGCTAGTCTGTACAAGAGTACTGGCCGCTATGCTGAGGCCGAATCCCTACACCAAAGGGCGCTGGCGATCCGGGAACAGGTACTGGAGCCGACTCACCCCGATGTGGCAACCAGTCTGAACAACTTGGCCAGTTTGTACGACAGTACTGGCCGCTATGCTGAAGCTGAACCGCTCTACCGGCGGGCGCTGGCGATCCGGGAACAGGCATTGGGGCGGAGCAGTCCTGATGTAGCCGCCAGCCTGAATAACCTGGCCCATCTGTATAAAAGCACTGGTCGCTATACCGAGGCTGAGCCGCTTTACCGGCGGGCGCTAGCAATCTGGGAAAAGGCGCTGGGATCGGGCCGTCCCGCTGTAGCTTCCAGCCTGAATAACTTGGCCGATCTGTACAACAGCACCGGCCGTTACGCCGACGCTGAGTCCCTGCACCAGCAGGCGCTGGCATTCCGGGAACAGGTGCTGGGGCTGGACCATCCCGACGTTGCCGCTAGTCTAAACAACCTGGCCGGTTTATACCTACGCACCGGCCGTTACGCCGAGGCCGAGCCGCTGTACCGTCGGTCGCTACTCATAGCCCAAACATCCACTGAACTAGATCTGCGATGGAGTCTGCAAAATAACTACGCGCAATTGCTACGAGCCACCCAGCGCCTCGATTCCGCCATTTTCTTCGGCAAGCAGGCGGTGAACACCCTGCAAGGATTGCGCGCTAACGTGCCGCAACTGGATAAACATCAGCGCGCCTTCATGACTCGGGTGGAGCATGTTTATAAGAACGTAGCGGCCTGGTTGGTGGAGGCCGGCCGACTGCCCGAAGCCCAGCGCGTGCTCGACCTGCTGAAGGAGGAAGAATATTTCAAGTACGTGCGCCGCGATCCGAGTACGGTTGGAGTTGGCGGGTTGCTCACCTTCACCGCTGCTGAAACCCCGCCTGCCGATCAGTACCGTGCGGCCAGCGCTAACCTGACCCGGCTGGCCGCCGAGCGCGACCCTTTGCTGGCGCTTCCTACTCGCACCGCCGACCAGGACGCTCAACTGGCGCAACTTAACCAGCAATGGACCGCCGCCCAGCAGGCCTTCGAGCAAACGTTGAAGGAGATTCAAACCATGCTGGCCGCGACTCGCCGCGATAAGGTCGAGCAGATTCAGGAAGCCGAAGGGTTAATGACGGACCTTGAGGAACTGGGCAAGGGCGCGGTGGCGATCTACACCCTGGTTGGCGAAAAACGGCTCTACCTGCTTCTGATCACTCCCACTGTCCGCCGTGCCTACCCGGTCGAGATTGGCGAGGCCGAAGTCAATCGCGCGGTGCTGGCCTTCCGCCAGGCGCTGACCGATCCCCACCTCGATCCCCGCCCCGCCGCTCAGCCCTTCTACCGCTGGCTGATCCAGCCGCTGGAATCGGACCTCAAAGCCAGCGGTGCCCAGACCCTGCTCTGGTCACTGGACGGCAGCCTGCGCTATCTGCCGGTCGCCGCCCTGCACGACGGTCAGCAGTATCTCGCCGAACGCTACGCCCAACTGGTATTCACTCCTGCCAGCCACGCCCGGCTCAAGGATGCCCCCAAGTCGGAATGGCAGGGTTTAGGAGTGGGCGTGACTCAGGCGAAACCCGATTTTCCGGCGCTCCCCGCCGTCCGGGCGGAACTCACCGCCCTCATCCGTGACCCCGAAACTGGCCCCGGCCTGCTGCCCGGCAAGCTGCTGTTCGACGACGCCTTCACCCTCGACGCCCTGCTGCGCGAACTGCAACACCGCCGGCCCCTGGTCCACATCTCCAGCCACTTCCGCTTCACGCCCGGTAACGACAGCCAGTCCTACCTGCTGCTCGGCGATGGCACCCTCAGCCTTGATCGGGTGCAAGCCGAGAAAACCCTGTTCGCCGGCGTGGACCTGCTCACCCTGTCCGCCTGTGAAACCGCCGTCGGCGATACGAGCAACGCCACCGGCGCGGAAGTCGAAGGCTTCGCCGTGCTGGCCCAGCGCAAGGGCGCCAAGGCGGTGCTGGCCACCCTGTGGTCGGTCGCCGACGCCAGCACGGGTCTGTTCATGCAACGGTTCTACGCCCTGCGCCAGAGCGAACACCTGACCAAGGCCGAGGCCCTGCGCCGCACTCAGCTTGAATTCCTGCGCGGCGCCACGAAAGCTCCTGCCAACCCGAATTCCACGCCGCCGGAGGATTCCCCGACCAAAGGCTTAACGGTTCGCCCGGTCGGCGCGGAACCCGTCGCGCCCCGCTATACGCCGTCCCCCGACGCGCCGTATGCCCATCCTTTCTACTGGGCGCCTTTCATCCTGCTGGGCAATGGGTTGTAGTCAATGTCTTGACTGTAAAAACGGGGTCATAGGCTAAGAGGAAGATGCTACGGACGTGGCGTTGGCTATCCGCCTGAGCAACCCGGTCAACCAACACTATGAAGCGAGCTGTTACGCGAAGGCCGAGCCGCTGTGCCGGCGGGCGCTGGCGATCCGGGAGAAGGCCCTGGGGCCGGAGCAGCCAGGCTTAGCCGCCATCCTGTACAGCCTGGCCGGGTGGCGGCGGCCGGATGCCCTTTTCCAAGCTATCCATCAACCATCTGGCCGGTTCGTGCTGCTCCCGCCAGGGTGAAATCCGCTGGTAGGCTTCCAGCAGCCACGGTTCCCCCTGGGCGGCCAGCCAGAGCGCGTGGACGGTTGCTTTCAGGCTGTCTGCGCCGGCGGCCGCCGCGAGTTCGCCAGGCGCCGCCGGCAATTCGGCGGCGGTCACCACCTCGATGGAAGCAACCGTTTTAGCCCCCCTACCGTCGAGGATGGCGAGTTCATAGAGGCCCGGGATCAGGTCCAGCGGTGGGCTACTGAAGCGTTCCAGGGTGACGCCAGGTTCGTTCAGCACCACGATTTTGTCGGCCTGACGTTCCAGGCTGACCTGGAATGGCGGTTTGCCGCCGCTCCAGGCCAGGGACAGCGTCCGCGTTCCCGCCTCCAGCCGGGCCGGCGGCACCGGAATCAGGGGCAGCGTAATCGTGGCGCCATCGCTGCGCGCGACCAGGCTGACCGTGGTTTCAGCATGGGTCTGCAACCAGCCGCCGGCCCAGGCGATCAGATTGGCCAGCACCCCCGGCGCCGCGCCGGTGTCCTGGACAGTGTAGGGTGAATCGGCTGGTTTGACCGCAACCACGGAGCCGTCATCGAACTCCAGGCGTAGCACCCGATGGGTCTCGACCCAGAGGCGATCACCGGGTTGCAGAGTCTGGTAATACTGGACCGGCAGCGGCTGCCCATTCCGCTCCAACCGATATTCCGTTGGCTCCCCCTGAAAATCTCTAATCCAGACCGCCGCGCGAGCCGGCAGGGGCATCGTCAGCACCAACAGCATCAGGGTCCATACCAGTACTGGGTTCATAACGGGCTTCTCCATGGTGTTCGCCAGGGGGTTCCGAATGAGGGGCAGGGATCGCCGCCGGTCGCCCGGCTACGGTAGCAGGGTTCGAGTCCAGCGAGCCGGCGGGGGCTGGCGAGGAATTGGCCTCAAGGGCCGCCGGTGGCGACCGGTTCGTAGCCTGGTGGTGATGGGTGGCCTCGAAATCCGCGGCAATTTTATGCAATTGCACCCCGAGCAACGGGATGGCGAAATCCAGCCACACCCCGTACCGAAACAGGAAAAAACTGATCGGCAACAACGCCGCGATAATGAACAGGCCCGATGCCATCATGCCCCAGAACGAACTGAATCGAGCGAAGGCCAGACTCATCACCACAATCAGGACGGCTTCGACCAGCAGCTTGACGTACAGCGGGGGGGCGGTGAGTTCACCATGCCGGTACAGGGACTGCGTGGCGTTGATCAGCACCAGGGTGCCCGGCATTTCGCCCAGGGGCGTGAGATGCCGGTCCCGGCTTTCGGCGAAACTGGCGCCGATCATCACCACCCGACCAGCCAGCCATGAGGGGTCCACGGCGCGGTCGCCAATCGGCAGGGCGCTGCGGATGGAGAGGGAAACCATCGCAATTCCGCTGCTCCCGGGGATTGACGGGCGGGCCTTTCCCGGTTGAAGCCGCCATGGCTGGGTGTAGAGAATGCGTTGGGCCATCCGGTCTGGCTGGCCGCTCAGGGTAAGGCCGGCGATCCTGACTACCGAAGCGTTGTGGTCGCCAGGCAGGGCGACGCTGGGTTGAATAGGATCGCAGCGCCCCCGCGCCAGCGGCGCAAGCGCTTGTTGCAGCGCCTGCGCGATTTGCCCGGAGGCTGTTTCTCGCGACTGGAGCAGGGCGACCGCCAATAACTGGATGGAGGGCACGATGTCGGTTTGGCCGTTCGCTTGGACCGGCTCCCACAAGCGCCAGCGGCGCAACACGCGGTCCCGATCGAGAGCGAACAGCGGCGATCCCCAGTGGATCAGGGGCGACTGGGCAACGCGGGGGTCTTCTTCCAGAAACGAACGACGTTCGGACCGACAGGGGGTGGTTTCGGAGTCTAGCGGTTCCCGGAACGCGCGGGAGAGAATCAGCGGGGGCCGACCAGGGGCGTCATAATGCGCCAGATAGTCCTGAAGTTTGGCGTCGGCGGCCGGATCGTGGCCGCGCTGGCTCAGATCGATATCAACTACGATCAGCGCCGCGCCGCCTTGTACTGCATGGTCGATCAGACCCAGCAGACGGTCGCGCGGCGTATGAAAGGGTTCGCCCCAGTGCCGGTAGGTGGCTTCGTCAATGTCCAGCAGCGCGAATGGCACGCCCGGTTTTTTTGCCGGCGCGCTCCACTGCATGCGCATGACCCAGTCGATGCCGGCGTCTTCGACCCCGCGCAGGCTGCGGGTGCCGTGCAGGCTCCACAGGACGATGGCGATAGCCAGGCCCACCGCCAGATTGCTCAGGATGTGCCGCGTCAGGGGGCTGAGCCGGTCGCGCCAGGCCCGCCGGAAGACAACGGTGGATCGTGTCAATGAGAATTCAACATTCACCGGGGCAGGCTTTGTTTTCCGTCAATCGGTAATCAATTGAAATACAAAAAGCTTATTAGGTAAAGTCGCGTTTGCTTCGTCCTGGTTTTCCGCGGGTTCGCCTGGATGGCCCTTTAGCGTGAGTGATTGCACCATCAGGGGGTTGAATTGGCTCCAGGCTGGTCCGTTCCGGTCGAGGGTACGGGCGCGGCACTCAACGCTCATTACACGTTCCGGTGTTAATAATGAGGCCTCTGGCCTGTTGGCAAGGCTGTAATTTTTTAGCTTCATGCGACAAGCGTTGCGTCAGGCTGTCCAGGACCGCGCCTATTTCCTCATCCGGCTTGATCTGCCATCTGCCCAGTTCTCGCGAGCCATCGATCCTCACCAGTTTGATCTGGCGAGGTTCCCGTTCTTCTTCGATCACATCCAATCCAAACTGGGCGGAATCCCTGTTGAGAAAGCGTACTTTCGGCAGTCGGGTGGTCAGTTCCTGACGCCACCAGGTTTCCCGCTCGCGTTGCGTTGCCTGGTCGGCGGAAAAATCCATCAAGCGCAGATCAATCGGGATTGACGCGGACATCCGCGCCACCAGAAAGTCCATATCCTGTCTCAGGATAGGCACGTAGGGTTCCATGCGCAGGCGCTTGGCGGAAGAGAGGCGCCGCACCTGCTGGGCGATATATAGCGTCAATCCCTCGAAGTAAACGCCTTGATCATCGGCATTGACCGCCTCTCCCTCCAAACCCTGCGCGACGACGTAGGTGAAGAGTCCATTGCTGAGGTCGCTCAATTCATAGGCGCTGGCGTCCGCCGCCGTGGCGGCCACAACATACAGGCCATCGTATTCGGCAGCCTGCTGCACCAGGCGATTGCGGTCGCGTTCGTCGTGCAGAGCCGCACCGGCATGGCAGGTATCCAGCAGCACCAGCTTGCGGCCCAGCGGCAGTTGCGCCAACAAGGCGCGTAGCTTCGACCAGGAAACCAGGGTGTCGGGACGGCCCGGTTGGCCGTCCTGGGGGACGACAAAGTATTCTCCTTCGTGGCGCAGACCATGACCGCTGATGTACAACGCGAAGAAATCGCCGGCTCGTCCCCGGCTGAAAAACTCCGGCAACTCCCGGTCAAAAATCCGTCGCAGCGGTGGTCCCTGGCACTCAGACAATTGTTGGCACCACATTGCGATCTGCACGTCGCTGAACCGTTCGCCCTGCTGTTTCTGGAAAATTTCGGCGATGCGTCGGGCGTCATTGCGGGTCAGCGGAAGCTTATTCAGCAATCGCGAATCGTATTCAGACGAGGCCACAATCGCCAGCCAGAGTCTGGGCAAATCCGCGTCCGGTGGTGCGTATTCGACCGGTACCCGCCGGGCGTGAAACAGACCATCGCGGTCGTAAACCGCGATTTCGAGCATGTTTTTGCCCGGTAGCAGCGGCACGGATTTTCGGATCCTGAGGTCGCGTATCGTTGCATCGGTTAGGCTGGGCGGCGCCGTTTTGGCAACGCCTGCTCCCAGTACCCGGACGACGATACTTTCCGCTGAAATCCCCCGGCCCTGGATATGAAGGTCGAGGTCGACCGTACCCTGGTCAACTTTCTCCGGCGGCGGATGCGGCACGGTCAGGCGGGGCGGGTGCAGGGTGGTTAGATCGACGTCCCCTGGGGCTAACTTGCGGGCCTGATCGAGACGCTCGCGGTCACGGGCGGTCAGACTGAACAGACGGCCTTCGGGAACCCCCAAACGCTGTTCCAGCCGGTCGGGCCGGAACAGATAACTGCCCAGTTGCGAAAACGAGTAGATTTCCGTGTTGACGCGAAAAGAGGCGAGTTCGCTGACCGCTTCGGTCTCGCTGTAGAAGTAGCCGCGCTCGTCGTAATAGACGCGGGCGTCCTGAAGCCGCTGCGCCCAGACCCAGCGCGCCGGATCGTCGAGGCGCAACAGACGCTCGTCGCCGCCGGGCAGCGCGTTGACCAGGAACATGACATCGCTGGCTTCCCCGGCGCCGCCCGCCAGTGGATGGCGCTCCAGCCACAACTGACCCTCGGAGAAGGCCACGGCGAAGCGCTGACCTTCGCGCTGGTAAAGAACGACCATTCCCCGCGGTCCCAGGCCGAGGGCGTCAATCGCCAAGGCGGTTTCCGCCGCCGACTCCCGCGGCGCGGCCAGCCATTGGTTCAGCAGCTCGGGGGCATAGAGCGCCCGCTCGCTGTCACCCAGTGTGGCGTTACGGTGCAGCCAGAGCAACGGAGCGGGAACCGTGGTTGCTGATTGCCCATCCATATAATGCCGAGCATCGGCGAAACGCAGTTGTTCGCCCGACAGAACCTCATAGTCGAAGCCCAGCCAGGCTTCGCTATCCGCCGCGTGGCCCAAGGCGACCAGACCGGCTTCGCGCCGCGCCCACCAGCTCCAGCGTCCCCGCTCCGTCCAGTTGACATCGCTTTCCTGTAACGCTACCCGACCGTCGGCGAAAAATCGCACGTCGATAATGGGATGTTGGACTACGGAACCGCCCGACCATCGGTCGAACTGCTCACCCAGGCGCGTGCGTCCCCACAATTCCCAATGGGGGTTGTCGGCGCGGCGCATCGCCAGCAGATAGCCCTGCGCATCACCGCGTACCTCCACAATGTCGGAGTCTTCGCGGATGGGTCGCCAGTGGTTATCGGCGGCAAGTTCGTATAAACGCCAATGACCGGACGTCAAGCGAGTGCTAATGCCACGAGATGCCGCTGATTCCACGACATACAGCGCCAGACCAGCGCCGTGCCACAGGCTGCGGGCGTCGCCAATTCCGTCTTCCGACAGGGACAGTACTTCGCGCAGATCGATAAAGCGGCCCGCCTCATCGTTCCACAAGGCCAGGAACGGCTGGAGCGGTTGATCGCGATCACTATCTGCATCGGGTTCGGCGCGGGCGATCAGCAACCGGCCATCGGCGGAGATGCGGAGGGATTGCAGGTGGTTGGGCAGTTCGGGCAACCAGGTTCGGACATCCACCCATTTCTTGCCAGCGCGGACGTAGTAGCGCCATTCATGAGGCACGCCGTTGCCGTCGGCATCGCCCAGTTCCTGCGCGGCAAACCCGGCCCGTCCACCGATGCCGTAGACCGCGCCGATCCGGGGAAAAGGGTTCGGCGCGACCTGCGCTAACGGTTGCCAGTCCGCGCCAGTTTGCAGATAGAAGGACCATTCCCGCCCCCCTGCTTCGGTTTGCCCCAACAGGGCCTGGCCCGCGCCGTCCGCGAAGACATAGGCATCGTGCACGATGGCCGGCGCTCCGGGTACGGTGCCCTGGATGGAACGCCACTGTCCCTCAGCGTCCAGGAAGGAAAACCGGGAGGCGTGAGGATTGGCTGGATCGGTTTCCACGCGGACGCCGCGTTCGGGCTGGTAGCGGTGCTGATGGGCACCCACGGCGGCCGGGTCGAGCGCCCACTGTCCGGCGCGGCGCACGAGCAGGCGGGTTTCCTGATACTGGCCGTTACGGTTGGCGTCGCCCGCTTCCCGCAGGAGCTGCAATCGGCCGGCATCGTGGGTTTGCGACGCTTCGATACGCAGGAATGGCGCGTGGCTGGCAGTCGTAACGGGATGGGCGGCGGGGTCGTAAAACGGTTGACCCAATTCCACCCATTGGCCCTGGCGGTCCCGGATCAACACCAGCCGTTCGGAAGGACTGGCCTGATCCGGTTGCACGTCGATCAGCAGCGTTAAGTTGCGGCTGTCGATCTGGGTAATGGTCGCGCCAGGTCGATGCTGGGCAACCAGCGCGTTGACCGACAGCCAGTCGCCTTCCGGCTGGCGCAGCCAATACTCTTTCCCGTTTCCCACCAAACCATTGCGGTAATCCTTCAGGGATCCTGACACACCAGGGAGCCGATCAGCGGCCAGTTGCCAACGGCCCGCGCCATCTCGCAAGTAAGCTCGTCCAACCCACAGGATTCCGTCTCCCCAGGCCCAGTCGGCGCCAGATCCATAACCATACCGGTTTTTATCTGGGGCATCGCGGAGCAGTTCGTGCGGGGCGCGCCAGACGCCGGCAGGGTCCCGAAGCCGCCAGGTCCACTCGCCGGGAATGCCGTTGCCATTGAGATCATCCAGTTCCGCCGCGCCCACTAGGGCACCCTTGGCCAATACCCGCAGATACCGGGCGCGTTCGGGCAGATCAGCAATCACTTGGTGTAAAGGTTGGGGCTGACCTTGGGCGTCGGTGGCATAGAAGTGGGTGCGTCGGGCAACATCGGGTTCGTTCGCATCGCGTAATACCACCTTAAAAAAACCAGCGGCAATGTACCCGATGCTGTGGATTTGTTCCGGGGCCAGGTTCAGCACATCGTGCAGGGCAACCCATTCCGCGTCACCGCGCCGCTGAAACAGCCGCCAAGTCCAGCCTTCATCATCGGTTTTTTTCAGGGCGGAATCCTGCTGGGCGGCGGCGAACCGGTTACTATCCAGCCAGAGAATCCGCTCCGTGGAAAAACCAAGTCCCTGAATGTCAATCGGCTCGATCTGACCATGCGCATCGGTGCGGAAGAAATACCAAGGACCGTTGTTTTCCCGAGCAACAAAATCGCTGTGCTGATCGCCAATATAAAGGGTTACTAATTCAGTGGGTGTCGCCAGACCGGGTAACGTCCATGGCCGCCAATGCTGTCCGTCTGGCGAGAAATGCAGAGTTAATTGTCGACGACCCGCCTCTTCAATTTCAAGCTTCAGGACGAGGTAACTATTGCTTTCATCAACAAAGTAGAAATAAGAGCTGATAAGTCGTCCAGAAGTGGCCATGCGTTGCAAAAGTTGACCCGTAGCCGCATCCAGCAATTCGATGGTATTGCCCATCTGGTGGAGATGATACCTGATCCTCTCGTGAGGTAAATCTTTGTCCTTATAAATTGATTGCCAATTTGTTACATTCGGCCAGTGCCGGTAAATCTGCCAGCCATCCGCCGGATCACGCCAGCGCCACAGTCGTAGATCGATACCTTCGCTGGTCTCATGGCGGTCGGCGGTATACAGAAAACTGGCCTCGGTGCGATGATCAATTAAAGCCTTGGCAGGCGGTTGCACATGACCGCGCTGGAATAGAATAGCGATATCCGGGCTGGCTTGGACATGAGCCGTATTAAACAGAAGCGTGATGAACACCAGCGAAAGAGGCGCCAAACAGGTCAAGGTAAGCCGCAAACGAGTTATTGACAAGATCAGGATTGATTGAACGTTCATGGCGCTGGTTTCGCTAACTCTAAGTGTTTGATGATCGTTTCGAACTGGGTGCGTTCGGGGAAGACAAGCAATGTGGCCACATCTGGCAGTTCGCATTGCAGACATTCGATACCTACGATTTTCTTTTCAATATCGATAGGTACCTGAGTCAGTCGCACTAGATCACGTAGAATTTTAGTTATTACTGAAGCGGCTTCAGCAGGTTTCGCGGAAACAGCTTCGATAACTCCCCACAGGTTACGATGAATTTCTATCTGAAATGTCGAATTTTGGGAAAACCGTAATGATGTTGGCAGATTTGAAGCGTTACAGACCATTTCCAGTGTCTGATCATCGGAAATCAAAGCTGTCAAACAATCACCAGTGTAATTCAAAGTCCATTTCTCATCACTACCACCAGTAACCTGAATTAATCGCCCATCAAAGTTATATGCAAAGTTGCGTCGTTCGGTAG
>ERZ1645187.2001-NODE-2001-length-18314-cov-9.660058_pt1 | contig 18314 bp, 19 predicted proteins | sample MGYA00575352_ERZ1645187 | MGnify/ENA primary metagenome ERZ1645187 (study PRJEB40837, sample SAMN11349314) | freshwater sediment metagenome | isolation source: river sediment | host: Sediment | place: India: Wazaribad , New Delhi | collected 2017-02-21 ... | reverse complement strand
GCCGCAAGACCTCCGTGGCGCAGATACGCATGTCCCAGGGCGGCGAAGGCAAGATAACGATCAACGCCAAGACCCCCGAGGAGTACTTCGGCAACAACCCGCGCCTCAAGCACGTGATAGCCACCCCGTTCGACCTCACGAAGGACCAGAAGTTCGACTGTGTCATAAAGGTCGTCGGCGGCGGCGTCTCCAGCCAGGCCGGCGCGATACGCCACGGCATCGCCCGCGCGATCGCCAGCCTCGGCGACAGCTTCCACAGCTCCATGAAGAAGGCCGGGTTCCTTACCCGCGACTCCCGCATGGTCGAGCGCAAGAAGTACGGTCACCCGAAGGCCCGCAAGCGCTTCCAGTTCTCCAAGCGTTAATCAACGCCTGGCGTACTGCCAGCCGGGGGAGGCCCAAAGCCTCCCCCGGTTTTTTTATCCCCCCGCCTTTTTTATATCATGATAGGAATGAGAGCATTCTGGCTGACGCTGAAGGACCGCAGGCTCAGGGCCGTGATGAAGGCCCGGAAAGCCGCCGGCCCGGCGAGAGGCGACCTGGCGGCCGAGCCGGGCCGGGCCGGGGAGTTGCTCGGCCCGACGCAGGAGGCGCTGCGCCTCGCCGCCGTGGCCGGAGGCCCGGAGGCCTCCGCCGCGGCAAGGGCGGCCGCCGCCGATTTCGCGGCCCTGCTGGAGAAGGCCTTCTCCGACATGGCCCTGCACGGCGTTAAACCCGACGCGGCCATGACGGAGGCGCTGGGCTGCGCGCAGCGGGCCTGCACGCTGGCCCCGCGGCTGCTCTCCCCCTCCGGCCGGACCTGGGGCGCGGCCTCGGCGCGCGCCCTCTGCGCGGCCGGGCGCAAGGCCCTTTCGCAGGCGTCGGCGGCCGCCCGCTCCGACGTGGCCGGGTTCCCCGCCAATCTCAAATTTTGTAGTATATACTCCGGGCTCGACGGGGCGCTGGACGCTCTTCAGCGCTGCTGCGAAGCCCTCTTCGGGATATAGGAGCCTCCCCATGAAAAAACTGATAGCCGCCGTACTGCTGACCCTGCCGGCCTCGGCCTGGTCGCTGACGATATCCGTCTACCATACCAGCGACGTGCACGGCTGGTACACCGCCCGCCCCGCCAAGTGGGACAAGGAGAACTCCACCCGCACGATAGGCGGCTTCCCCGCCCTGGCCTCGCTGACGGCCAAGGACAAGAACCCGCACATACTGCTGGACTCCGGCGACACCTTCCAAGGCACGCCCGAAGGCACCCTGACCAAGGGCATGGCCTCGGTCAAGCTGATGAACCAGCTCGGCTATTCCGCCGCCGAGATAGGCAACCACGACTTCGATTACACCGAGCCCAACCTCAGGGCCCTGGCCGCCGCTTCGAAGTTCCCCTGGCTCGGCGCCAACATATACGTGAGGGAGACCGGCAAGCCGACGGACTACGCCAGGCCCTACGTGATAGTTCCCGTGGCCGGCAAGCGCATCGCCGTCATAGGCATAGCCGGCCGCCATACCGCGACCTCCACGCTCCCCGCCAACGTCAAGCACCTCGAGTTCAGGAACGAGGCCGCCGAGGCCGCGGCCTGGACCGCGAAAGTGCGGGCCGAAGAGAAGCCCGACGCCGTCATCATCCTGGCCCACGTCGGGCTGGAGGGCGCCGGCGGCAGCAAGGTGGATATTTCCACCTGGACCCTGGCCCCCTACCAGGCCAATTACGGCACGCTCGCCATAGCGCGCGCCGCCAAGCCCGACGTCGTCATAGGAGGACACAACCACGCCGGACTCCCCGCCGGTTACCTGGACAAGGAGAGCGGGACGATGCTGGCGGAGAGCTTCTGGGGCCTTACCGACGTGACGAAGCTGGACCTGAATTTCGACGACAAGACCGGCAAGCTCACCGGCGTCACCGGCACGCTGGTGCCGCTGTGGACCGACGTCACCGGCGAAGACCCCGCCGTTATCGAGACGATAAAGGGCTTCACCGCCGAGGTGGACAAACAGATGAGCAAGGAGGTCGGCGTCTCCGAAGTTGACCTCGGCTTCTCCGAGGCCGGTCTCGATTCCCCCATAGGCAACTGGTTCGCCGACGCGATGCGCCGCCAGTCCGGCGCCGACGCGGCCTTCCAGAACTCCGCCGGCATACGCGCCGACATGAAGAAAGGCGTCATCCGCCTGCGCGACATCTTCCAGGTCATGCCTTTCGAGAACACGCTGGCCAAGCTCACGATGACCGGCGACCAGGTGACCCGCCTGCTGGCGGACAACCTGCGCGGCGGCCGCTCCAAGCTGCAGGTCTCCGGCCTCAAGGTCTCTTTCAGGGACACGCCGGAAGGCATCAAGGACATAATCGTCACCCGCAACGGCGCGCAGCTAAAGCCCGAAGACAAGATCTCCGTAGTGACCAACAACTACCTGACCACCGGCGGTTCCGGCGGCAAGGCCTTCATGGAATCGTCCGATATCGTCGACACGCTGACCCCGGTGCGCGACCTGCTGCTGAAGGATATGAAGGAAAACCCGGTGAAGACCCTGCCCGAGGGCGGCCGCTTCACCAGGCTGCAGTAAATGAGAACGCCGCTGGCCTCCAGGCTGCTGCTGGCGGCGCTGCTCGCCGGCGCGGGCGCCTGCGCGAAGAAGGAACAGGTGGTGATCTTCGCCACCTCGCGCACGCAGGGCCGCGCATGGGCCGCCGAGGGCGGCGGCCTTTCGCGCAAGACCGGCGGTTTCGCTGTCTTCAAGAAACTCTACGACGCGGAGGCCCGCCCCAAGGCCGCGGTGGACCTGGGCAACTGGTTCTCCGCGGTGCCCGAAGGCTGGCTGACGCGCGGCCGCTCGACGCTGGCCTGCCTTGACGGCGTGCCCTACGCCGCCGCCGCCGCGGGCATGGAGGACCTGTCGCTGTCTCCGCAGGAGATGCAGAAGCTCGCCGAGTCCTCCCGCACGCGCATACTGGCGTCCAACCTTTACCTGAAATCCAACAAGAAGCCGGAGTTCCTCGCCAGCGTCGCAGCCGCGAAGACCGGCCCGGTGAAGATAGGTTTTTTCTCCGTCCTGATAGCGTCCCCCTCCAAGCCCAACCGGCCCAAGTACCTGGCGGCGTACAAGCTGGAGAAGGAGACCTACGAGGCCGCCCGCGCCGTCAAGTCGCTGCGCGACGACGGAGCGCAGGTGGTGGTGATGCTGCTGGGCGTCAACCCGAAAGAGGCGGCCGGCCAGGACTTCTTCCGCGACCTGCTCTCAAAGGTCCCCCGCGTGGACCTGGTCATCACCGACGAGCCCTCGGTCAAGAAGCCGTTCAGGGCCGGGCGCGCCTGGGTGGCGCCGGCAGGCTCCGGTCCCGACGAAGCCGCCCGCCTCGCCCTCACTGTGGACCCCGCCGCCGGCCGCATGACCGGCCTGGACTGGGACAGGATAAAGCTTTACGCCGACAAGTACGGCGAGGACAAGGCGGAGCTGGACATCATAGCCGGCTTCCGCAAGTCCGCCGCCGACCACTTCGCGAGGCGCGTCGGCTTCCTGCAGGACGACCTGCCGCTCGCCGACAAGGCCGGCACACCGGCGGCCGACTTCGCGTCCGACTGCCTGCGCCGCTGGGCCAAGTCCAACGCGGCCATCGTCGGGCTCTCCGAGCTCGCGGCCCCCCTCTCCAGCGGACCCGTCACCGTCGGTTCGCTGTACGCTTCCTTCCCGGCGGACTCGAGCGTGGTCTTCATCAAGATACGCGGCGACGACCTGGAGCGCGCGCTCGGCGGCCTGCAGCCGTCGGAGATCAGCGTCTCCGGCCTCAAGCTGACGCTGAAGGACGGCGCCGTGGACCGCGTGGCCACCGAGGCGGGGCCGCTGACCGCCGCGAAGGTCTACAGGGTCGCGGTCCCGGACTCGCTGGCCGGAGGCCCGGAGAACGCCATACTTTCCAGCGCCATGGAATTCGCCAATTCCCGCCGCTCCGTGCGCGACGTGATGGGCTGGTGCTTCTCGAGGCAGAAGGCCTGGGCCCGCCCCGAGGGCGGCCGCATAGCGAAAGGGGACAAGTGATGTTCCAGGCCCTGGCGGATCTCTCGAACAGGTGGATGGCTAGGCTGAAGGCCTTCTCGATGCTGGCCGGAGCCTGGGGGTTCCTGTTCAGCGTGAACTCGCTGATAGGCTTCCAGGCGGGCTTCGAGTACGACGACGGGCTTTCCTATTCCTCGCCGGCCTTCCTGGCCGCGGCCAAGGACAAGCTGGAACCGGGCACGCCGGACTACTGGAACGCGGTGAACCGCTCCTACGCCTACGAGAGGCTCAAGCCGGTGCCGTGGCTGGCGGCCTGGACGCTGAAGGCGCTCGGCGTGAAGATAGCGGTGTTCTGCGACCGCGGACCCGAGGGCGGAGACAGCCTGGAGTTCGCGTGGCGCAAACTGGCCGACTATTTCTACTTCACCCCGACGGAGGACGCGAAGTACCGCATACTGGAGAAGCGCCGCTTCATACTGTACGCGGCCGCCTCGGACGCGGGCATCATACAGGCCCGCAAGGCCGGCGTGCGCCCTCTGCGGCTGCTCAAGAGCGCCCGTTCCTCGCTGCCCGCCCCGCACCATCCCGGCAGGTTCGGCGAGCGCTACCTCCCCCTCACCGGCTTCTAGCGCCAGGGCCGCTTATTGCCCTCGGGGCGATAAAATAATAAAATATAACTAATGGCGGATTGTATATTCTGCAAGATAGCCGCGGGCGAAGTTAACGCGAAGGTCGTTTACGAGGACGAGGACACCCTCGCCTTCATTGACCTGAACCCCCAGGCGCCGACGCACGCGCTGGTGATACCCCGCAGGCATATAGACCGCCTCACCGCCGCGCAGGACGGCGACGCGGCCCTCCTCGGCAAGCTGCAGATAGCGGCCGCCAAGGTGGCGAAGATACTGAAGGTGGACGGGGCTTTCCGCCTCGTGACCAACAACGGCAAGGGAGCCGGCCAGTCGGTGGACCATCTGCACTACCACCTGCTCGGCGGAAGGAAGCTGCTCTGGCCCCCCGGTTGAAAAGATTTACGGATCTGAAAGTTTGCATACCCAAAGGTGGTGATCAGCGTGGTATACGTTAAAGTACGTGACGAAGAATCCATAGAAGAGGCGCTCAGGCGCTTCAAGCACGACTGCGAGCGCAACGGCATCCTGAAAGAGATAAAGCGCCGCGAGCACTACATGCCCCCGAGCATGAAGCGCAAGATAAAGTCGCAGGAGGCGCGCCGCAAGGTGCGCAAGGGCAGAAGGGCTTACTAAGAGCCGCTGTCATACGGCCGCGCGGCTAGTTCTGGCGCGCGGCCTTTGCCTTTCCCGCGCGCGCGCACGGGAATCATTATAATGAGCTCCTCCCCGGTCATAGAACTCATCAGGGAAAAGCTGGACATCGTCGAGATAGTCCGGGAGTACGTCCCTGCCCTGAGGAAAGCCGGCCGCAACTGGAAGGCGCCCTGCCCGTTCCACAACGAGAAGACGCCGTCCTTCACCGTCAGCCCCGACAAGCAGATCTTCTACTGCTTCGGCTGCAACGAGGGCGGGGACGTGTTCAGTTTCGTGATGAAGATAGAGGGCCTCACCTTCCCCGAGGCCGCGCGCAAGCTGGCCGCCAAGGCCGGCGTGGAGTACGGCGAGGAGCGCACGCACGCGATGACCGAGGCGGACCGCGAGCGCCTCGAGCTCAAGAAGATGCTGGCCCACGCCGCGGACTTCTACCACAAGACCCTTTTCTCCCCCGCCGGCGAGAAGGCCCGCCTCTACCTCGGCGAACGCCGCCTCAGCAAGGCCACCGTCGAGCGCTTCGGCCTCGGCTGGGCGCCGGCCGACGGGACCTCGCTGATGAACGAACTGAAGGCCAGGGGCTGGAGCAAGGACCTGGCGATGAAGGCCGGCCTTGTGACCGAGCGCGAGGGCGGCCGCGTGGCCGACACCTTCCGCGGCCGCATCATGTTCCCGATAACCAACCAGGCGGGCGACACCGTGGCCTTCGGCGGCCGCGTGCTGGACCCCGAGGGGATACCCAAGTACCTCAACTCCCCGGAGACCGTGCTTTTCTCCAAGCGCCGCACGCTCTACGGCCTGCACGAGGCGCTGCCGCAGATACGCAAGAGCGGCCGCGTGCTGCTGCTCGAGGGCTACATGGACGTCATAGGCGCCCACCAGCACGGCGTGGACTGGGCCGTGGCGCCGCTGGGCACCGCGCTGACCGGCGAGCACGCCGGCCTGATAGGCCGCTACGCCAAGGACACCGTGGTGATGTTCGACGACGACCGCGCCGGCATACAGGCCTCGGTGCGCGCGGCGGAGATCTTCATGGACGCCGGCCTGTACGTGCGGCTGGCGAACCTCGGCAACGGGCAGGACCCCGACGAGTTCCTTAACGACTACGGCCGCGAGGCGTTCGAAGGCAAGCTGACCGAGGCCGCCGACCCGCTGGACTTCAGGATGACGCTTTTCTTCAAGGGGCTCAAGACCGCCCCGACGTCGCAGCAGAAGGCGCAGGCCATAGCGGTGCTGCTGGAGACCGTGGCCAAGCAGCCCGACGAGATACTCAAGAGCGAGTGGGTCAAATCCCTCGCCTCGCGCTTCGGCGTGGAGGAGGACTCGGTCTGGAAGCAGCTGAGGAAGACCGCGGTGCACGCGCCCCGCGAGGCGCGCAGGGAACCCGAGACCGCGGCCCCGCTGCGCATGCCGGCGATGGAACGCGGCTTCATACAGCTGCTGCTGCGCGACCCGTCCCTTTTCGAGAAGGCCCGCGAGCTGGCCCCGGAGGATTTCTCCGACAGCTCGGCGCGGGCCTTCTTCACGGCCCTGATGGAACTCCCCCCCGAAGGCAGGCCCAAAGCGGCCACCGCGCTGGCGGAGAAGTTCCCCGACCAGTCCGCGGCCATACTGGAAATGGCGGTGGCGGACCTGGGCGAGAACGCGGGGCCGCAGAGCGCCGCGCGCGCGGTGCGGGTGCTAAAGAGGAAGTCGCTGGAGCGCAGGCTCAAGGAACTGAGAGGCTCGGCGATGACGCCGGAGCAGCTGGAGGAATACAGCAGGCTCATGTCCGAGCTGAAATCCTCGGCGAAAGAATTGTGAAGCAAGGCTGAATAGGAGATAACAATGGCACAGGCAAAGAAGGCTTTACGCGATCTGGTCGAGCTCGGCAAGGAGCACGGCTACATCACCCTCGAGGAGATGAACCGCTCCCTGACGAACGCGTCCATGTCGAGCGAGGAGATAGACACCCTGATGGGCACCCTCGAGGACCTCGGCATAGACGTGGTCGACCGCAAGAAGTTCAAGATGGTCGTCGGCGCCGAAAAGGAGGCCTACACCGAGGAGTGGAGCGCCACCCCCGACGTGTCGAACTCGATCCGCATGTACCTGTCCGAAATGGGCAAGGTTCCGCTCCTGTCGCGCGACGAAGAGGTCACGCTGGCCCGCAACATCCGCGAGCGCGAGCGCGAGCTCAGGATGCTGGTGCTGGAATCCCCCATCACGATGCGCGAGATCCGCAACTGGGAAACGCTCATCGAGCAGGACGAGATGACGACCAAGGAGCTGATGCCCCGCGGCCGCAAGTCCAACCAGGAACTCTCGGCGATGAAGCGCAAGATGAAGAACATCGCCAAGCTGATCACCCGCACCGAGAAGGAGATCACCAAGCTCGAGGAGCGCGCCTCCCGGCCCTCGCTCTCCAACGAGATGCGCAAGAAGACCGAGGCCGTCATAGACAAGAAGCGCAAGGACATCGTCAAGAACATCATCAACCTGAACCTGAACCAGGAGAAGATCAAGCGCCTGACGAACAAGATCAAGAACCTCGCGCACAAGATCCGCGAGTACCGCATGGAGCTGGAGAAGTACCAGAAGATCTACGGCGACCTGGTGAAGCTGCAGTCCGACCACGAGCTGGTCGGGCAGAACCGCATGAAGCCCGGCGCCTTCCGCAGCAAGTGGGGCTATAACCCGCAGGAAGTCGAGGCCGCGCTGGAGAACGTTAAGGCCATACGCGAGCGCGAGCACCACCTGGTGCGCACGCTGCCCATCAACCCCGACGACTTCATGTCCCTGAACGACAAGATCACGTTCCTCGAGGACCAGATACTGCAGGACAAGCTGAAGCTGATAAAGGCCAACCTCCGCCTCGTCGTGTCGATAGCCAAGAAGCACGTGAACTCCAACCTCGAGCTGTCCGACCTGATACAGGAAGGCGGCCTCGGCCTGATGAAGGCCGTGGAGAAGTTCGAGTACAAGCGCGGCTTCAAGTTCTCGACCTACGCGACCTGGTGGATACGCCAGAGCATCAACCGCGCCATCGCCGACCAGGCCCGCACCATCCGCATCCCGGTGCACATGAAGGAACTGGTCTCGAAGCTCATGAAGGTGACGCGCAAGTACCGCCAGGAGTTCGGCCGCGACCCGTCGATCGAGGAATACTCGAAGCACATGCACATCTCGATGGACAAGGTGAAGAACGCGCTGAAGATCATGCAGGACCCGATCTCGCTCAGCACCCCGATAGGCGAGGACGAGGACTCGCACCTCGAGGACTTCATCGAGGATAAGGGCGGCCTGCCGCCGTCCAACTCGGCGGTGGACCTGCTCAGGCGCCGCGAGGTGACCAAGATCCTCGACACGCTGACCGACCGCGAGGCCAAGATCATAAAGCTGCGCTTCGGCATAGAGACCGGCTACCCGCGCACCCTCGAGGAAGTGGGCAAGATCTTCCGCGTCACGCGCGAACGCGTGCGCCAGATCGAGGCCAAGGCCATCAGGAAGCTCCGCCACCCGAGCCGCAGCAAGATGCTCAGGGACTACCTGGACTAAGACGGCCGGACAAAAAAGAAAGGCCCCGGGAGAACCGGGGCCTTTTCTTTTTTAAGGAAGGGACCTTACTTCGTCTCTTCCTTGTTCTCGGTGAAGAGGTTCTTTATCACGTCGTGCGCCAGGTCCTTGGCGCCCAGGCCCACCGCTATGGCGAAGGCCAGGCCCATGGAGGCGAACAGGATGTTCAGGCCGTTGCGGATCATCTTCATCTCTATGCCGATCTGCTCTATGGCGGTGATGATGGTCAGGACCACGACGAGGAAGTTCACCATCTTGGAGAGCGACCGGCCGCCCTTCAGGTTGTTGGCCGTGGCGGCGTTCTGCACGGTGTCGCTGAGGAAGCGGGCCAGCAGCAGGCCGCCGAAGCCTATGAAGATAGCGGCGATTATGCGCGGCAGGAAATCCACGAAGCGCTGCAGTATCACGGAGATCGCGGTGAGGTTCATTATGTCCGCCGCGGTCACGAAGAACACCAGCAGCAGCGCCCAGTAGAGCACGAAGGAGAGCACCTGGCCCAGCGACTTGCCGAGGCCGAAGCGTATCAGCATCTCGTTGATGCCCACGCGGCTGGTGTAGTTGTCCAGCTTTATGCGGCGCAGGAAGTTCTCGAGCAGCGTGCTGGCTATGCGGGCCGCGAAGAGCCCGAACAGCACGAAAGCGAAGGCGGCCACGACCTTGGGGGCGTAGGCGGAGAAATTGTCCCACAGCTGCAGGACCGGCTGGAAGAAAGGTTCTGTAAGTTCGTTGATCATCTTGCCTCCGGATAGTTCCGACAGGTCTATTCTATTATTTATGGCCGGCTAAAGCAAAAAGCCCGCGCGGGGCGCGGGCTCAAGCCGGCGAACGGCGTTTTAAAGGGCTTTCTTGGTCTGCACCGGGTCGGCCTTGACCGGTTTGACGGACTTGGCCTTCCTGGCGGCGGGCGAGGCCTGGGACTTGACGGCGGGAACGGCGGACTTGCCCTTCACATCCGCGGGGGCGTCGCGCAGCGCGGCATCGCCGTCGGCCTTTATGGCCTGCTCGAGGAATTCCTTGGAGCCTTCCCTGTACAGCGGGTCGTTGACGGCGCTGAAAGCGTCGAAATCGGTGGTCTCGATGGCGCCGGCGCTCACCTGCGCGGTGGCGGGCTCGGAAAGACCGGGAGCCAGCGTCTCTATAGCGGGCTTGACCGGGGTATTGAGGGCGAGCAGCACGCCGTCACCGGCGGAGGCGAAACCGCAGGCCATGAAGAGAGCCGCGGCGATGAAACCGGGGATGAACCACATGCGGGCCTTAGTACAATGTTCGTTCGTCATACCGATATTATGGCTCAAATGAGCGCCGGCCGTAAGTAGCCAAGGGCCCTTTTTTTAATGGGCCCTTGGTCCTATACCCCCCTCCGCCCCGTCGGCGGATTGTTTTTTATTGCCAGCCCGCGGAATTTTTGATAATATATACATACTATGTACGCAATAATCGAAACCGGCGGTAAGCAGTACTGGGTAGTCCCTGGCGAGATCCTGCAGGTCGAGAAGCTCACGGCGAAGGAAGGCGCGGAAGTGACCTTCAAGGCGCTGTGGTCTGCCTCACAGGACGAAAAGAACGCCACGGCTGCGAAGTCTCCGTCCGCCAAAGTCACCGCCCGGGTAATCCGGCACACGAAAGGCCCCAAGATCATAGTTTTCCGCAAGAAGACTAAGAAAGCCTATGAAAAGGCTTCGGGTCACCGCCAGGAACTTACTGAGATACAGGTAAAAGATATCCAGTTGTCTTAAGTTTTTTGGCTGCACAGCGGGTAGCGGTGTAAAGGGAGACCTGAACCGGCATCCGGCTGCAATACAATCCAGAGGTTCATAACTATGGCGCATACAAAAGGACAAGGTTCAACTAGCAACGGGCGCGACAGCCACGGCCAGCGGCTCGGCGTGAAGCGCTACGGCATGCAGACGGTCAACGCCGGGGAGATCCTGGTCCGCCAGCGCGGCACCAAGTTCCTGCCCGGTAACAACGTCAGGCGCGCCTCCGATGACACGCTGTTCTCGCTGGTCACCGGCGTCGTTAAGTTCGAGTGGGCCAAACGCGGCAAGAAACAGATCAGCGTTTATCCCGCCGCGGCGAAATAACCTTCCCTAAAGGACGAAACCTCCTGGGTGCTGACGCGTTCAGGAGGTTTTTTATTATATGTCTTCAAACCCAAGAGCTCAGCGCACCCCCAGCGGATTCATAGATACGGCCAGAGTATACCTCAAGGCCGGCGACGGCGGCAACGGCTGCTCGTCTTTCCGACGCGAGAAGTACATCCCCTACGGCGGCCCCGACGGCGGCCACGGCGGCCGCGGCGGCAGCATCTGGTTCGAGGCCTCCTCGAACATCACCACGCTCTCCGAGGTGGCCCACCACCCGCACATAACCGCCTCCAACGGCTGTCCCGGCGGCGGCAACCGCCGCGACGGCGCCTACGGCGAGGACAAGACCGTGTACGTCCCGTGCGGCACCGTGGTGAAACGCGACGATTCCATACTCGCCGACCTCAAGGAGGACGGGCAGAGGTTCATGGTGGCCAAGGGCGGCCGCGGCGGCCGCGGCAACACGGCCTTCAAGACCAGGTTCAATACCGCGCCGAAGATCTCGGAGAACGGCGAGCCGGGCGAGAAGTTCGACGCCTTCCTGGAGCTCAACGTCCTCGCTGACGTGGGACTGGTGGGCTTCCCCAACGCCGGCAAGTCCACGCTGCTCTCGGTGATCTCGGCCGCCCGCCCCAAGATAGCGGACTACCCTTTCACCACGCTGAACCCTAACATCGGCATGGTCAGCCACAAGGGCAAGAACTTCGCGGCCGCGGACATCCCCGGCCTGATAGAGGGCGCCCACGACGGGAAAGGCCTCGGCGACCTGTTCCTCAAGCACGTGCTGCGCACCAAGCTGCTGGTGCACCTGGTGGACCCGCGCGGTTTCAACGGCATGAAGCCCGAGAAGGCCGTGCGCGTGATCGAGAAGGAGCTCAAGGAATACCACCCGCTGCTCGCGAAGAAGGTCTCGATACTGGTGCTCAACAAGTCGGACCTGCCCGAGGCGAAGGAAGTCTACGCGACGCTGCAGAAGAAGTTCAAGAAGAAGGAGATCTTCCTTATCTCCGCGGCCACTGGCAAGGGCCTCGCCAAGCTGCTGGACCGCGTGATAAAACTGCTCCCGACGATAAAGGAGGAGCAGCTCTACAAGGCGGAGAACAAGGCCGCCGCGGCCGAGGCAGCTTCGCGCGGTTTCGAGATACGCGCCACGGAGGAAGGCACTTACGCGGTGACCGGGGCCAAGATAGAGAAGCTGATAGCGATGACCAACTTCGCGCAGCCGGACTCCTGGGACCGCATACGCCGCATCTTCAGGACCATCGGCCTGGACAAGGCGCTGAAGAAGGCGGGCTGCCTGCCCGGCAACTACGTCCACATCGCCGGCCGCGAGTTCGAATGGAGCGACGAGAAACTGCCCGAGGGCAGGCCTTCGAAGTTCGCATACAAGTACAGGAAGTTCGAGGAATACGGCGCCTGACCAGGACGCGCTCAAAAGAAAGGCCCGGGGAAACCCGGGCCTTTTTCATTATCGAGGCTTCGCCTCGACAGGGCTGTCAGTAGACAGTGCCCCAGTCGCGGGTGGTGACGCGGAACTCCACGCGCCGGTTCATCGCGCGCGCCTTCTCCGTGGTATCGTTTATGAGCGGGCGGCTGGAGCCGTAGCCGTAGACGCGCACGGAATCGGGGTACACGCCCTTGGTAGCGAGGTACATCTTCACCGCCCCGGCGCGCTCCAGCGAAAGCCGCTCGTTGAACGCCTCGGAGCCGGTGTCGTCGGTGTGGCCGGACACTATAAGTTTCAGCCTGTTGTGGCGGATGAGCACCTGGGCCACCCGGTCCAGCAGGGCGTAGGACGATTCCAGCAGTTTGGCGGAACCGAGTTCGAACTCTATGGGCGGTATCTGGCGGCTGGAGGCCATGTCCATGACGGACTGCACTTCCAGCTCGGCGCGCCTGGCCTCTTCCTTCTCGGCCGGCGTCATCGAGGCGGAGCAGCCGCAGAGCAGCAGCGCCGCAGATATCAGGACCTTCCTCATGTTCCCTCCCCAGCGCGGCGGGCTAAATGGCCCGGCCCTCGTGCTGCCCGCGCGTTATCGACACTATCAGGGTCTCGCGGCGGAAACGGTAGCCGCGTGCGAAAGCGGTATTGCTCAGGAGCAGCGGCGGCGTGGCCGCTATCGTCGAATAGATGCGGCTGCGGCGTATGCGGGGCCGGCCGGCGGGGTCTATGAGGTTGGAATGCGCGGCCTCGGCCAGCGTGTCCATGGCCCAGTACACCGGCCAGATCACCGCGGCCCTGAGGGCCAGCTCGGTCTTGGGGATGGCCGCCACGAAGGCCTCGCTCTGGTCGAAACGGTCCAGCGCCCAGAACATCCACTTGTTGGTTATCTCGCGCAGGCGCTCCATGTTCTCCGGGTCGGCCAGGTCGGCGGGCTTGAGGCCGCGGCCGTCCAGGTCCTCCTGCGGTATATAGCAGCGGCCTATGCGTATGTCGGCGGCCATGTCCTTGAGGACGTTGGTCATCTGCAGCGCCGAGCCTATCATGAAGGCGTCGTCTTCCGACGGGAAATGGGATACGGAACGGCTGTCGTTCCTGATGGCCTCGCGGTACAGCCTGGCCCAGAAGCGGCCGGGTTCGCCGCCCATGCAGCCGCAGTAGAACTCAAGGTCCTTCTGCGTCTTAAGGGCCGTGGCCTGGCCGGCCGGGAAGGAACGCACGTCCATCTCCATCCCGGAGGCCACGCCGTCGAGCAGCGCGGAGAAGAAGCGGCGCTCGGAATGAGGGAAGGCCTCGTAGACCTCCGCTATCTTGGCGAACTTCTGCAGCAGCTCGCGCTCGCCGTGGTGCGACGGCGCTGAAGCGAGAGCGCGCACCTTGTCGACGAGGGCCGCGGCGTTGGCCGGTTTGTCTATGCCGCGCATCAGCGACAGTATCTCGAGCTTCGCCGCCTCGCTCACGCCGGGCGTGTCCACGACCGTGTCCATAGCGCGGCAGAGCAGGTAGCCGAGGCCCATATGGGTCTTCACCGGCTCCGGCAGTATCTTGACGCTGAGGTACAGCGTACGGGATACGCGCTTGAGTATGGTCTTGATCTCGCCTGAAAGGACTGCCCGCTCACGTTTTTCCATCATATTGATTCTACAAAAAAGGCGCGGCCGCGGTAACTATACCGGCGTGCCGGCGCGTTCAGCCTCCCCCAGCTCCTCGGCGGCCGTGCCGCCCAGCCCCAGCCGGGTATAGACCGGCGCCGCGTGGGCGGAGACTTCCTTCATCCTCGACGAGAAGGCCGCGGCCGCCAGCAGCACGAACAGCGCGTTCAGCGTCATCGTATGCCGCACGCCCAGCCCGCTGGCGGCCCAGCCGGCCAGCAGGCTGCCGAAAGGGGCCATCCCCATGAACGAGACCGAGTACAGCGACATCACCCGGCCGCGCTTGTCCTCGTCCACCAGCGTCTGTATGATGGTGTTGCAGGAGGCCAGCAGGCTTATCATGCCGAAGCTGGCCAGGAACAGGAAGGCCCCTGACAGCGCGAACCAGCGCGAGAAGGAGAAGCCCAGCAGGCCGCAGCCGAACAGCGCTGTGAAAAGTGGTATCGCGCGCTCGAGCCCGGCTGGGTTGCGGCGGGCGGCCAGCCGCAGCGCCCCGGCGAGGGCGCCGGCGCCGGAGAAGGCCATCAGGAAGCCGAGCGTCCTCGGACCGCCGTGCAGCACGCCGCTGGCGTAGGCCGGCATCAGCACCGCGTAAGGCATGCCCAGCAGGCTGGCCGCGGCGAGGAGCAGCATGATATAGCGTATCGGCGGGAAGCCCCTGACATATGCTACGCCGCCGAGGAAGCTCCCGCCGCGTTTAGCGGCCGGTGTCCGGGCGGGTCTTATGCGCATGGACAGCAGCGCGGCTATGACGGCGAGGTAGGAGGCGGCGTTGGCGAGGAAGCAGACGCCCTCCCCGAAGGCGGCTATGAAGACGCCCGCCACCGACGGACCTATCAGGCGCGCGGAGTTGAACATCGAGGAGTTCAGCGCTATGGCGTTGGCCAGGTCCTCGCGGCGTTCCACCAGCTGCACTACGAAGGACTGGCGGGCTGGCATGTCGAAGGCGTTTATCACGCCGAGCGCCGCCGCCAGGGACACTATCTGCCACACCTGCGGGTGGCCGAACATCACCAGCAGGCCGAGGGCCAGCGCCTGCAGCATGGCCAGGGTCTGCGTCACTATGATGATGGAGCGGCGGTCGAACCTGTCGGCCGCCACGCCGGTGACCGGCGCCAGGAGCAGGCTCGGGGCCTGGCTGGCGAAGCCGGTAACGCCCAGCAGCAGCGGCGAGCCGGTAAGGCGGTAGACCAGCCAGCTCATGGCGATGTTCTGCATCCACGTGCCGACCAGCGACACGCACTGCCCGCCGAAGAAAAGGCGGTAGTTGCGGTACCTGAAGGCCCGCATTATCATCGATAGTTTCGGGAGAACCCTATCTGCGCCCGGTCCCATATATCATCTTTCCCAGCACGCGCGGCCCGCGGGCCCCGGTGGCGGACGGGCAGTGGTTTATCTCCCCCTCCAGCGCCAGGAGGCCGAGCAGCGCGAAGCAGGCCGGCTCCTTGGCCAGCGGGTGCAGTCCCAGCTCGGCGATGGAGCGCACGCGCACGCCGGCAGGCAGCAGCAGCGCCGCCATGTTGTCCATCAGCGCCGGGTTCAGCGCGCCGCCGCCGCTGACTATCAGTTCGCGGGTGCCGCGCGGCGCCCAGCGCCGGAAGGCCAGCGCTATCGACGCCGCGGTGAAAAGGTTGAGGCTCGCCAGCAGGTCCTTCGAGCGGCGGGCGTTGAACAGCGGGCCGAAGTGGCGCTTTATGAAGGCCAGCGTGTACTCGCTGCGGTCCAGCGACTTGGGCGGGCGGCGGCCGAAGAACGGGGCCTTGAGCAGCGCGTCCACCTTCGCCTTGTCCGGCTCGCCGGCGCGGGCCCAGGCCCCGTCCTTGTCGTAGGACAGCCTGCCGCCGGAGAGTTCCACCATAGCGGTGTCCATCAGCGAATTGCCCGGGCCGGTGTCGAAGCCGAAGGTCTTCACGCCGCGGCCCGCGAAGGCTATATTGCCGACGCCGCCGATGTTCTGCAGCGCCACCGGGGCGCCGCCGCCGAAGAGGTACTCGTCCATGAACGGTATCAGCGGCGCGCCCTCGCCGCCGGCGGCCATGTCGGCCGGGCGGAAATCGAAGGCGACCGGGCGGCCGGTCTCCTCGGCCATGAAGGCGGCCTCGCCTATCTGCAGAGTGTGCCCGGCGCGGCCGGGGGCGTGCCAGACGGTCTGGCCGTGCGACGAGATCACGTCGAGGCTTTTGTACGGCACCCGGTGCGAACGGCAGAACTTCCGCACCATGCCGGCCCAGAGGCGGCCGAGCTCGAAGTTGAGCCCGGAAAGTTCCGGGGCGCGCATGTCCCTGGCCGCTATGATGCGGGCCTGCAGCGCCGCGGGGTAAGGGTAATTGGAGAAGGCCCTGACAGTCAGCCTGCGGCCGGCCAGCGAACACAGCGCGATCGAAAGCCCGTCGGCGGAGGTGCCGCTCATCAGTCCAAGCGCCAGTTTTTCTTTCTTCATATCGTCTCCTATATCCTCACGCCGCGCAGGTAGAAAAGCACGCTCAGGTCCTCGGCGGCGGCGGCGGCGTTGCGCATCGCGGCGAAAAAAAGCACCGGCAGTCCGGCCAGCCGCGCGCGGCGGCCGGGGCGGTCCAGCGAATAGTAGTACCAGGTCTCGGACAGCATGGCCTTCAGGCTCCGGAGCACTATCATGGCAAGGGCTATCTTCAGCCCGGTGTTCCTGAACCCCAGCCGCGCGGCGAAAGCGGTTATCTCCTCGACGGAATAGGAGAGCGAGACGAAGATGGTCAGCACGGTGAAAGCGTAGGCGTGGGCCAGCAGCGCCAGGCCGTCGCGCAGGCGCGCGGCGCTGTACGGAGCGCCGAGGAAATACGAGTCCGGCGCCGGCGACAGGAAAGGCAGCGCGAGGAAGAACAGCGCCGGGAAGGTCCAGAACCTGGGCGAGCCTGCCCGGAGGGAACGCGGACGCAGCGCTCCCGCCATGCCCGCCGCCGCGGCGCAGGCCGCTAGGCCCGGCCGCCAGGGCAGGAAACCGGCCGCCAGCAGCAGCGCCAGCGCCGAGAAAGAGACGGCGTCCTTAAGCCTCACGTCTTATCCTCCCCGCCACGGCGGCCGCGCCGGCCCCCGCCAGCGCTCCTATCAGCAGGTGGGCGCCCGCCCACACCGCCACCACCTTCAGCCACATGTCGCCGGAGAAACCCAGCATCTTCTGTATGCGCGCCGCCGCGTCAATGTAAGCGCCGAATATGCCGCCGCCGTAGATCAGCCAGTTGCTGACGAAGAAATGCGGCACGCCCTCGAAACAGGCCAGCAGCGTCGCCCAGAACACGGCGGCGGAGCCGTTGCCGAAAACGGAGAACACCGCCTCCATCACGAGGGCCTCTATCATGATGCCGGACACCGGCCCCAGTTTGAAGGCAGAGAAGGAGACCATCTTGAGCGCCGCGGCCACCAGCCCGGTGGACAGCGTGGACCAGCGGCGCGGCACGTACACCCGCCCGGCGGAGAGCAGCACCGCGCCTATGGCGGCCATCACCGCGCCCTTGAGCGGCATGTTCAGCGCCTTGAGCCAGGTGCCGAGGAACATCTCGGCCAGCCCCCACAGCACGCCGAAAACGGTGGTGTACACGGCGAACCTTATCCTTGAAGCCTGGTCGTTCATAATACGGCCGGCCTTACGGCGCGGCCCTCCATGCGGTAAACGCCGGCGCAGAGATCCTTTACGAGCTCCTCCATATGGGAGATCATCAGCACGCCCTTGCCCCCGGCCATGAAGCGCCCGAGCAGTTCCAGCGTGCTGTCCAGGCCGGCCGCGTCGAGGCTTAAGAGCGGCTCGTCGAGCAGCAGCGCCTCGGGGGCCCGCAGCACCGAGGAAAGGGCCAGCACTTTCTGAAGCTCGCCGTAACTTAGCCGCGACACCCGGCGGCCCAGGAGCGGGCCGACGCCCGCCAGTTCCACGCCCTCGCCGAGGGAGAGCGGCGCGCGGCGGCCTGCCGAGGCCAGCGAGCAGCGCAAATTTTCCTCTACCGTCTGGCCCGGCAGCTGGTTGAGCGGCCTGGCGCTCACCAGGCGCACGTTCTCCTTCAGCCAGGCCCGTCCGGCGGCGCCTCCGTCGAAGAGGACGGTGCCTTCCGGCGGCGCGTAGAAACCGCTGAGCAGCCTGGCCACCGTGGTCTTGCCGGAGCCGTTGGCCCCGACAAGGCCGGTCATGGCCCCGGCGCGCAGTTCCAGCGAGGAAGGTTCAAGCAGCCTGTGCGTTCCGCCGTGAGTATAGGACAGGCCTTCGGCGCGCAGCCTGGCCGGGCCGGCGGGTCCGGCCCGCCGCGCCGGCGGGCCCTCCCTGCGGGCGGGGCGGCCGGGCTGCAGCCGCCCGTTCTCCAGCGTG
>ERZ1645187.2000-NODE-2000-length-18316-cov-21.087728_pt1 | contig 18316 bp, 14 predicted proteins | sample MGYA00575352_ERZ1645187 | MGnify/ENA primary metagenome ERZ1645187 (study PRJEB40837, sample SAMN11349314) | freshwater sediment metagenome | isolation source: river sediment | host: Sediment | place: India: Wazaribad , New Delhi | collected 2017-02-21 ... | reverse complement strand
TACAAATCCGTATCTGCTATAATGGCATCGATGAAGGACTGTCCTGATTGCGCAAAATAGGGCGCGAAGTTTTCTACTCTTTCCTGCAATGATTGTTGCGGAAATAATTGCGTTTTCAGTTTTTCAATCTGATTCAGCGCGGTTTCATTTTTCTGTTTCAGCGCTTTCATCATGCGCTTCTGTATCATCTCCACACTCTGCAAGGCTTTCTGCATCTCCGCTCCCGCCACCGGCCCGAGCGTCACATCCACCGACTTTGCCAGTTCCTGCAATCGCGTGAAAACGGCCTCCACCTCCTGTTTGTAGCCCGACACATCAATATCTTCGTCTGCATTTTGTCCGATGTATGCTTTCTTCAGTTCTTCGACATCTCTGAAAAAATCCTGTATTGTAAGCCCCAGCTTTTCCATGCGTGCCAGTTGCTGTTCTTTTACCAGCATAAAGGAATTGCGCACCATCAGCTGCGGAAATGCCGTACCAAAATGCGCAAACAAGGTACGCAACTGCAACCAGTAGCTGACCTCTCCACCGCCGCCGATATACATGACAGACGGCAACATCATCTGCTGAAATAAAGGACGCAGAATCACATTTGGAGAAAAGCGTTCCGGATGCGTCTCCAGTTCCGCGAGGATTTCTTCCTGCGAAAACACACGGTCAGTATTCAGCACCTTGTATTGATTGCCTTCCAGCACTATCCGCTCTCTGCTGCGCTCCGACAAATAGAACAGGTTGATATCGCGCGGTGCTGCCTGTTGTTTATAGCCCGCCGCTTCAAGTTGACTGATTTGCTCCGACACGAGTGCGAAGGAGGTCTGTTTCAATAACTCCTCCCGCATTACGGCGGCATATTGCCTTTTGAATGCAACATCATTTCCATCCACGACCACCACGCCATATTGCCCGAAAAGCGCATCCACCAGATACCTGCCGGCCATTGCCAGTGTCGGTTGCTGATAAGCTGCTTTGAAGATATCCATCAATGTTTCGGCATGCGGCGCAGTGCCCAGTATTTGCTGCACTTCCTGCAACACACTATCCATACTATACGTTGAATAATTGCCGGTCGCGCCGCCTTGTTTATCATCCCACACTATTTCCTTCCCGAATATATGCAGGTGATTGATTTCTTCGAAATCATGGTCTTCGCTGCCCATCCAGTATACCGGCACAAAATGTTTATCCGGGTATTTTTCTTTTAATTGCAGGCAGGTAGCTACCGTAGCGGCAATTTTATAAATATAATACAAAGGACCGGTGAAGATATTCAGCTGATGCGCCGTCACCACACAGCATGTATTTTCCTGCTGCAATGCGTGTATCTGCTCGCGTACCGACTGCAGTAAGTCGATGTGTTCATATTGCTGCATTATTGTATCCGCAAGCAAAATGCGATTGATGGGCTCTTTTTGTTTATCCTGCATCACTTCAGCCACCGCTTCGGGTGTACAGTCGTACTGATAGAATGGTCGCAGTTTTTCATTTTGTGAAACATAATCCACCACCAGTCTGGAAAAGGCGTGCGTATCGGCAAATAATACAGAAGTCATAAGGTGTACATTTAATGGCGGCTAATTATCCAGTTCTTCTTCGTCTTCTTTGATGCTGTCAATCAGATCAAAGAATTCATTATCTCCGGGAATCAATCCGGCCTTTGCCGCCTTGTGCTGAATCGTGGGATGTGTGAAATAAATGCTGAGGTTTTCATCAATCTGCGGCAAAAAAAAGAAGCGCTCGATGATTTGCTCTTTTACCAGTAACTCCTTGTTCAGGAAGAAACTGATTAGGGCTTCATCAAAATAGCCGTCCGTATCATCAAGATCAACCACATATTCGTAGTGACCTCTGGAAGTTTCTATTTTAATATCGATGAGATTTTCGTCCTGGTCTGCGGAAATGGCTTTGAAATCAATCTGAAATTCCATCAGCAGTGTTTGCAGAAACTGCTGATAACTTTCCGCATCATTGAATTCTTCTTCATTAAACACAAATTCTTCGAGTGTATACAACCACATCAGGTTGTTTTGTGTATCCCGCAAGGCTTCTTCCACAGCCTGCTGATCAGCATATTTAAACCACTGCACTTCGGCCAGCCGGTCTATATAATCTGATTTTTTCAATTGTATAATATCCGCGTATCGCATGGCGTAAAAATAGAAAGATCTGTCAACAATATCAAATTCGCACCGGAAGTGTTCCGACTATGCCTGTTTAGCATCCTCTGCTGCCAGCATATTTTCTATTCCTTTAAGCAATGCATCTGGATTAAAGGAAATGCTGTCGATTCCCTGTTGCACCAAAAAGGCGGCAAAGGCCGGATCATCGCTAGGCGCCTGACCGCACAATCCAATCTTCGCACCACAGGCTTTCGCAGTTTGAATCACCTGGGCTATCATGGATTTTACAGCCGGATTATTCTCATCAAACAAATCGCTGATAATGGCAGAATCGCGGTCGAGACCGAGTGTCAGTTGTGTCAAATCATTGGAGCCGATGGAAAAACCATCAAACACCTCCGCAAATTCCTTTGCCATCAACACATTGCTGGGAATCTCCGCCATCACATATATTTCCAGTCCGTCTTTGCCGCGCTGCAAACCGGCACTTTCCATTATTGACAGCACTTTCTGGCCTTCTTCCACCGTTCTGCAAAACGGAATCATCAGCTTTACATTCGTCAGTCCCATCTCTTCCCGCACTTTCTTCATGGCGGCACACTCCAGCAGGAAACCTTCCTTATATCTCTCGTTATAATATCGGGAAGCCCCGCGGAATCCTATCATCGGATTTTCCTCTCTCGGCTCAAACTCCCTGCCTCCAATGAGGTTCGCGTACTCATTGGATTTAAAATCACTCATGCGGACAATCACATCTTTCGGATAGAAAGCCGCCGCGATAGTACCGACAGCCTGAGACAATTGTTCGATAAAAAATTGTTTTTTATCCGTGTGCAGATAGGTTATATCGTCTATCATCTGAATGGCATCCTTATCCTGCAATACGGGATATTTTACGAGTGCCATAGGATGTATCCGGATAGAATTATTAATAATAAATTCCAGTCGCATCAACCCAACACCCTGATTGGGATATGCTGCCAACCGGAAGGCTTTATCCGGATCCGCCACAATCAGCATCGGCGCTGTTTCCGGCAGTTTTATAGCTGATAAATCTATCTGCTTTTCCTCCCACGTGGCCTTTCCGTCGTACACATATCCCGTTTTCCCTTGCGTACAGGCCACCGTAATCAGTTGACCGTCCCGGATTTTCTCAGTGGCATCCAGGGCGCCTACAATGGCTACGGCACCGACTTCGCGGGCAACAATCGCGGCATGGCTGGTGCGCCCACCTTTATTGGTAATAATTGCCGCCGCCTTTTTCATAATCGGATCCCAGTCGGGATTGGTGATATCTGTTACCAGCACTTCACCAGCTTCGAGTTTGTGTGCCTCTGCGGGCGACTGTAAAATCCGCGCTCTTCCGTAGGCGATGCCATTTCCGACCGCACTACCTGCACAAATGCGCTCCCCTTTCTGCGTAATAGTATATTCTGTATGCAGCTGACCGGACGCGTTAGCATGTACCGTTTCGGGACGCGCCTGCACAATAAACAATTGTTCACTTATACCATCTTTTGCCCATTCGATATCCATCGGCATACCATAATGCTGTTCTATGATTACCGACCAGCGCGCAATAGTGGTGATTTCCGCTTCACTGAGCACCCACTGTCTGCGCTTTTCTTCCGGTGTGTCTATGTTCACCAGACTATGACCGCTGTCTTCGGCAGCATAGCACATGGTTTTGGCCTTGCTGCCCATCTTTTTGGAGATAAGCGCATTTTTGCCTTGCGCCAATGTGGGTTTGAATACATAAAATTCATCCGGATTCACTGCGCCCTGCACGATATTTTCGCCGAGTCCCCAGCAACCGGCCACCGACACGACATCGCGGAATCCGGATTCGGGGTCGATGGTGAAACTGATTCCGGAACAGGAGATATCGGAGCGCACCATCATCTGCACACCGGCAGACAGATATACTTTCATTTGTTCAAATCCGTTGTCATGCCGGTATTTGATGGCTCGACTGTTAAACAATGAAGCGAAACACAATTGCACGGCATGTACGACATCGTCTTTTCCTTTTCTGTTCAGGAAAGAATCGTGTTGTCCCGCGAAACTGGCATTGGGCAAATCTTCTGCGGTCGCGCTGCTGCGCACTGCCACTTCCAGCGTGCGGTTATGGGTGGCGCATAAGTTTTCGTACGCAACAATAACAGCCTGTCGCAAATCATCCGGCATGGTGGCCTGCAAAACTAACTCACGAGCTTTGGCACCTATCTCATTTAAATTGGAAAATGCAGCTGTATCAAGTGTATCGAGCAGTTGCTGCAATGGTTCATCCAGTTTATTCTCTTTCAGAAAATACTGAAAAGCAAAAGCCGTTGTTGCAAATCCGTCGGGAACGCGGATGCCTTTGCTGCCAAGGGAAAACAACATCTCACCTAAAGAAGCATTTTTACCGCCCACTTGTGCAACATCTGTATTGCGCAGCTGACTGAATGGTATAACAAAAGGAGAAGATGACATACGTACACGATTTATTGAATGTACAATATATCAGTTTTTATCAAGAAACGGGAGATTTCACCGTATGATTAATATCAACTTTCAACCAGTTCACCGTATAAATCAAAATCGGTAGCATCATAAATTTTCACGTGACAGAAGTCGCCGATACGGCAGTAGTGTTTCGTGGCATCAATGAGCACCTCATTATCCACTTCAGGGCTGTCGGATTCCGTTCTGCCGACAAAGTATCCACCCTCTTTTCTGTCGATAAGCACCTTGAAAGTCTGGTCGACTTTATCCTGATTTTTCTGATAAGATATTTCCTGCTGAATAGCCATCAGTCTTCCGGCGCGCTCCTCTTTCGTGTCAGCATCCACATCATCTTCCAACAGGTAGGCAGCAGTATCATCTTCGTGGGAATACTGGAATACACCCAACCGTTCAAACTGCATCTCCTGCACAAAATCGCACAAATCCTGGAAATCTTCTTCCGTCTCACCCGGAAATCCGACCAGCATGGTTGTGCGGATAGCAATCCCCGGCACTTTCGCACGAATCTGTTCTATCAGTTCACGGGTTTCCTGCTGCGTTATCTGGCGCTGCATGCGTTTCAGCACATTATCGTTGGCGTGCTGCAATGGAATATCGAGATAATTGCACACTTTCTCACAGGCCACCATGGCGTCGAGCACATCCATCGGAAATTTGCTCGGATAGGCATAATGCAAGCGAATCCATTCGATACCTTCCACTTCATTCAATGCGTACAGTAACTTCGCCAATGCTCTTTCCTTGTAGATATCGAGTCCGTAATACGTGAGTTCCTGCGCAATCAGCATGATTTCCTTCACGCCTTGTCTGGCGAGGCTTTTCGCCTCACTGACGAGTTCTTCTATTGGTCGGGAAATATGTTTACCGCGCATCAGTGGTATTGCGCAGAATGTGCAGGTTCTGTTACAGCCTTCAGAAATTTTGAGATAAGCATAATGCTGCGGGGTCGTCAGGAAACGCTCACCTATCAGTTCCTGCTTATAGTCTGCGTTGAATTTCTCAAGTATCTGAGGCAACTCCAGCGTACCGAAGAAAGCATCTACCTGCGGTATTTCCACTTCGAGATCGTCTTTGTAGCGCTGGGAAAGACAACCTGTGACATACAGCTTATCTATTTCGCCCTGATCTTTAGCATCTGCATATTGCAGTATTGTATTGATGGATTCTTCTTTGGCGCGATCGATAAAACCACAGGTATTAATGATAACGATATTGGCATCAGACTTTTCTGACTGATGTTCCACATCTATTTCATTAAATTTCAGCTGACTTACCAATACTTCGGAATCTACCAGATTTTTGGAGCAGCCAAGTGTAATGACGTTGACTTTATCTTTCTTGTACGTACGTGCTTTCATTGTAGCACAAAGGTACAAAACAAACGCCTATCCTTTCCTGCCGTATGCTTCGGAACGTTAAAATATAGGTTAAGATTCTTTGATAAACCCGATTCTCGTTCTCTCCTGCTGCGCAGTGCTTAATTTATCCTTATTCATCAGATAATCGAGTACTTCATACACATCGGCAAACTGCTGCTCATGTTCGGCCAGTTTATCCGCTAATACCTGAAAATGCAGCATATACTGCCTTATTTTCACAAATGTTCGCATGATGGCAATGTTTACCTGAATAGCTTTCGGACTATTCAATACACCGCTAAGCATGGCTACTCCTTGTTCGGTAAACGCATAAGGCAGGTATCGGGTACCGCCATAATTTGAGGTGACAGATTGGCACCTCAAATTATCAAACTCTTCTTTGGTCAATTGAAACATAAAATCATCCGGGAAACGATCTGAATTTCTATTTACCGCCCGTTTCAGATACTTTGTTTCCATTTCATATAAATCTGCCAGATCATAATCCAGCATTACACGCACACCTCTGAATGTGTGAATTTTGGTATGAATAACATCCATTTCCATACAATAGCTCCTTTAAGTATATAGAGACATACACGACATGGATTCCATAAAAAAATGAAAAAAAATTACTGAAAAAGTGTCTCAATAAAGGCTTGTCGGTTAAACACCTGCAATTGATCCATCCTTTCTCCCAAGCCGATATATTTGATGGGAATTTTGAATTCATCCGCAATACTCAGGACTACACCGCCTTTTGCCGTACCATCTAATTTGGTAAGTGCCAATGCCGTTACTTGTGTGGCCGCTGAGAAATGTTTGGCCTGTTCCAATGCATTCTGACCGGTACTGGCATCTAATACTAACAGTACTTCGTGCGGTGCATCGGGTATAACTTTGGACATTACCTTTTTTATCTTCGACAACTCGTCCATCAAACCTTGTTTGTTGTGCAAACGGCCGGCGGTGTCCAAAATAATAATATCTACGCCTTTTGCTACGCCCGACTGGACGGTATCAAAGGCGACGGCGGCCGGATCGCTGCCCATAGATTGCTTTACAATCCCTACGCCAACACGCTGACTCCAGATTTCAAGTTGGTCGACTGCAGCGGCGCGGAAAGTATCGCCGGCCCCCAACAGAACTTCCTTTCCGGCTTTCTTAAACTGATAAGCCAGTTTACCGATAGTAGTGGTTTTGCCAACGCCGTTTACGCCTACCACCATAATCACATAGGGCTTTTTGTCCGTTTCCGGAACAAAAGACAGCAGGTCGCGGGTATTGTTTTCCGCCAGAATATTGCCAATCTCATCTTTCAGAATGGCATTTAATTCGCTCGTATTGAGATATTTGTCTTTTGCGACGCGCGCTTCCAGGCGGTCGATGATTTTGATGGTGGTAGACAAGCCCACATCGGAAGTGATGAGAATTTCCTCCAATTCGTCCAGAAAAGAGATATCAACGGTAGACTTTCCGGCTACTGCTTTGGAAATTTTGGAAAAGAAACCTTGTTTGGTCTTTTCGAGACCTTCGTTGAGTTGTTTTTCTTCAACTTTAATTTCTTCCTGTGTTTTTGACTTTCCGAAGATTTTATCAAAAATTCCCATAGCGGTATATTTTGAGGACGTGTGGGTAAAAATAACTAATTAAAAGCAAAAAAGCCTCTCAAACCTTGAGAAGCTTTATATTTTGATGACTATGTGCCAATTACATATTTTTCAACGTATCTTGCAATAAGTCTTTGTGTACTACTTTTTCTCTGAAAGAGTAAGCACCGGATTTAGTGGATTTAACGGCTTTGATGATTTTTACCATATTTTTGGATTCACCAATATTCTTACCTCTGTCCACTTTCGCGTTTTTGGATACTTTTGCCATGACTTATTATTTTATTTCTTTATGAACTGTTACTTTTTTCATGATTGGGTTGAATTTTTTCAACTCAATTCTTTCCGGCGTGTTTTTTCTGTTTTTCGTTGTGATATAACGAGAAACGCCCGGTAAACCAGATGTTTTGTGCTCAGTGCACTCTAAGATAACCTGGATTCTATTTCCTTTTTTCTTTGCCATTGTCGTACTTTTTAGAAGCCTAATTGAATTTCGCCTTTTTTCTCTAACTCTTTCAGGTAAGCGTAGATACCTTTTTTATTGATAGTACGGATAGCGGATGTTGATACTTTCAACTCAATCCATCTGTCCAACTCCGGGATAAAGAAAGCTTTCTTCTGCAAATTAGGATAGAATCTTCTCTTTGTTTTGATATTAGAGTGAGATACGCTATTACCTGTCATTGGGCCTTTACCGGATAAGTCACAAAACCTTGCCATTTTTACGTTTTTTAGAGGTGCAAATATCGGCAAAAAAACCGAAAAATCAAAACACCTTATTCACAAATGTTAATTTACAATTCGCGCCGCTTGTTAGACGGCAACTTGTGAACCTGAAGGGAGTCGAACCCCTAACCTTCTCATCCGTAGTGAGATGCTCTATCCAGTTAAGCTACAGGTCCATCCTGTCCGAATTTCTTTTCAATTAAAAGCTATTTAAAGCCAATAACCTGTAGTCATTCTGACAATCGGAGTGCAAAAATACAACTTTATTTGTAAAAACGAAAAAATATACGGACAAGATTTTTGGAATGTAACAATTTACTAATGTAATATGGCCTGTCGACTATACCAACAAGCCATCTTTCATCGCAAACGTGCGATCTGCCTTTTCAGCGAGCTTCTCATTGTGTGTCACAATGATAAAAGTCTGCCCGAATGTCTTTTTTAAATCGAAAAAGAGGGTATGCAATTCTTCGGAGCGCTCCGTATCCAGATTTCCGGTAGGCTCATCCGCAAGGATGACGGCCGGTTGATTCATTAAAGCACGCGCCACGGACACACGCTGCTGCTCACCACCGGACAGCTCGCCCGGTTTATGTTCCATCCTATCCTTCAACCCCATAAAATCAAGCAATTCTTTGGCACGCTGCTGGGCTGCTTTTTCTTGTTTTCCCGCAATAAACGCCGGCATACAGACATTTTCAAGCGCGGTGAACTCCGGCAGAAGGTGGTGAAATTGAAAAACAAATCCCAGTTGCCGGTTACGGAATTCAGCCAGTTCGTCCTGTTTCAATGTAGAAATATCTATCCCATTCACGCGTACATTTCCCTTATCCGCCTTATCCAGCGTACCGATGATATGCAAAAGTGTGGATTTCCCCGCACCGGAAGGCCCTACAATACAGGCCAATTCGCCTTTAGCAATCTCGATGGATACACCTTTGAGTACAGGCAGGGTGCCGTAAGACTTAAAGATATTTTGACAGATTACCACTGATAAGCTGATTTACTGGCCGCGATGCGACCTATTAAAAGTTGCAACTGCTACAATACACCCACGCGCGGGCATTCAATTGTTGTCTTACCTCCTGCAGGGTAGCCGCCACGGTGCTGTCCGCTGTTTGCACTGCTACTCTGAAGATATTATTGGTATCGCGCTGTACAGAAGCGGTGTAACCTTTCGCGACAGCCTCCTCTTGCAATTTGAGCGCACGGCTTTCATCAAAGAAAGCACCGATAATGATGTATGACTCTTGTACTGCCGGTACAACAGGAAGTGTTATTGCCGGTGCGGCAACCACCTGCACCGCTACGGGTTCTGTCTGTAACGGTGTTGTTTCCTGTTCAGCTACTGCTATTATTTGTTTTTGGGCTTTTGCCGTATGCAGCACAGGCAGCACGGAAGCAGTTTCTCTGTAGGCATCGGCCTTTTGCAGATTCCAGCCTACCGAAGAAGAAAGGAAAGCGATGGCGAGGAACGCCGTCACCCAATAGGCAGCCTTTCCTTTGCTGCGACGTGGACTGACCGCATCTTGCAGTTGCTCCGGATGCATCAAACGCTGATAGGCTTCCTGCAATGCCGGTTCCGCCTCTTTCAGGCGTTGCACCGGCTGAATATCCAGCGGTTGTAACCCAAAACTGCTCAGCAGGAAATTCTCGGACAGCGAAGATTGAAAGCGAATCGTTCCTTCCGCGTCCAATGTCCACTTGCCGATTCCATTTAAAATCAGACTTTTATGCTGTGAAAGGGCATCATTACACTGTTTACTGAAAGCAGCTACGGTTGCTTCCGCAGCATCATACGTCACTCCTGTGTGACGCACCACTGCATTCACCAACAGGCCGTCATTGGCTTGCAGGGCACGATTAAAGGCAATACTTTTAGCGGGCGGATAGATTTTATGTTCGTACAAACGCACCTCCGCCGGTGTATAATTGGCAATAAAAGCCCCGAAACCGGGAACGATTACACAATTATTCGTCTTTAAAAGTTCTTTAATCAGATTTACCATACGAGCAAAGTTATAGATTTTTGTGATTTTTTTCAGAAAATAATCACAAAATCACCTGCCCGACCGGCACATACATCGTCAGAAGGCCAGCTTCACACCGCCGATTACGTGAATACCGTAAGTCGGATATCGATTGAAACGCTGCCATTTCTGGAAGCCCAGATTGTTTACATCCACGAACACGCCAATGTTTTTGGTAATAAAATAATTGGCCGACAAATTTACATCTACCAATCCTTTGATGGGCACCAACGAAGTGGTTGCTACACCGCTGTAAATGCGGTGCACTGCCTGTACTTTACCATGCACGGTCAGATCAGCATTGATATAAAGCTTGTTTTTCCAGTTGTAAAACGCAGATGCGCCGGTTTTAAACTTCGGCAGATATGACAATTCTTCGGCAGTATTTTTATTGTAGATGAAATAATCGAACCATACTTTTGCGCCGAATGTATTGCTCAGATTATAGGAAAGTCCGATGTGTGGATTCCAGGCCTGCACTTTGGCAACCGTCTGCACATCGAAGCCCGGCATATTTACCGGAGTGAAAGGCGATACAAAAGAGCTGGAGAAATACTGTGCCTGAGAACGGGAATTTAGGTGACTGAAACGAGCATCATATCCGAATCCCTTGATACTGCCGCGCAGACCGAGGATAGTACGGGTTTCATCGATGGAATTATCATAATTTCCTGTAACGACAAACGGATTCTCGATAGAGAGATTATTCATACTGTTAATCTTCACCTGCGTTTTCCATTCGTTATAAATGACGATATAATCTTTGTACACCTGCAACTGATTGATGATTTCCGGCAGCACATAGAACCTTCGGTTAGTCACGATAAAATTCGGACCGACTGTCAGTTGCCAAATCTTAAATTTCACCTTTCCGTATGGAATAGCCTGCACCGTGAAATGGTTCTTCTTATTCAGGAAAGAAAAGAAGGTGGTATCTGTGTAATCATCATTGTATGATACATTGGTAATATTCAGTTTGGCGCCCGCCCAATAGTTGCGTTTAAAGTTGTAACCACCTTCCGCATTCACCCCAATCGTAAGTTCTTTCGGCTTGTGAAATACATTTTTATTTGTAACTGAAGTAAAGTTGACTTCCCCATTATAAAAATAATCGGCGTCTTCAATGCCGCGCAATTTCACGGCACCACCAAAGCGATTGTAGTTGGTTTTCAACGAGTCTTTGGTATACGCAAAATCATTCGCGTAACCATAGAAATTATGCTGATTCAATCTGTAGAACAACTCGCCTCCGATGGCAGCTTTCTTTTTAATATAATACTCACCGAAGCCTTTCACCTGCATATCCATATATTGCTGAAACTTCGGTTTGTTGTTTTTGGTGTAGATAAAATCCGCATCCAGTCCGGCGCGGTATTTCGTCTGCACAGGGTTGGTAATTACCAATTTCACCAACGGAGTGAGTGGATATCCGAATCCGATTTTAGCATAGAGAAACTGATTTTTCTCCGGCTTTTTACTACCCGCTTTTATCGGGCGCAAATCTTCTGGCTGGTATTCCACCTTCCCTTTCGCATCAGAAAAAAGATATTGCTGCGCATCCGGTTTAGTCTTCTTAAATTCCGGCAGATTGGGCGCAAATGGCACTTTCTCCGCGGAAATAAGAATAGGTTCGTACGCTTTCACAATATCCACCTGATCCAGTTGCGGCAATGAATCGATATTTTGTTGCGCAAAAGTGCTGAACCAGCAAGTGCTTATCAATAACCCTGTTATTACTTTTCTTTTCATGATTTATTTTTCTTACGCTATCGATTAATTACCGTTTTCAAACTTCATTATAGTGCTATTATCATTCAACTTCAGCTTGCTGCTATCCAGTTCTTTCTGAATGATGGCATCCAGTTTCTGCTGGGCTTCCGCACGCACATCATCTTCCTGCGTATAGTTATCCAGCAAACTCTGCAAGGTCGCCTTCGCCTGCAGCAACTTATTATCATCTGTGTACATATCACTCATCAGCAGGAATGTCTTGCCGAGATAGTATTCATAAGAAGGAAACTTATCGAGATAATCATTGCATTCTTTGTCCGCCTGCTTTTTGTTTCCCTTCAGGTAATACATTTTTGCGATGGTGTATTTCGCCTCCGCGGCCTGTTCATTATTGGCGTTCTTCACCACATATTCCAGTTCCTTGATGGATTTATCGTAATCCTTGAGTTGATACAGCGAAATCCCTTTATAATAAGCCATCTCTGACTTATAGAACTCCGGAAGCCCCGGCAATGCAGCTACTTTGGCCACATTATCGATACTTTCCTGATATTTTTTCAGGAAGAAAGAGGTGCGCATCAGGCCAATCACCACTTCACGTTTATTTTCTTCGAGTGTAGCCAATGGTTGCAGCTTATTATACAATTCATACGCACGCTGATAATTCTTCAGATCGTAGTAATGGATATTGGCGGAACGCGCGAGCGCTCTTTCCGAGAATCGGTTTTGCGATTGTGCCACAACATATTCGTAGCCTGTGAGTGCCGCCGGAAAATCCTGTTTGGTGAATAAGCATTCCGCGCGGTAGAAATTCGCCTGCAGGGCAAAATAGCCATTCGGAAATTGCTTCAGATAATCCGTAAAGCCCTGCAAAGCTTTGTCTATACTGCCGTTGTAGAATTGTTTCTCCGCCGACAGGTACACAATGGAATCCTGTTCGGATGCGGTGACCTGAGCGCCCGGATATTTATTCGCATAGGCGATATAGGCAGCAGGATCGCCTTTCGCCATGTAGATCTCCTTGATAGCAATCATCGCCTCGTTGGAAGCCGGTGTGCCCGGATAATTTTGCACCACTTTCTGATACCATAACAGTGATTCGTCGTAAGCATCGCGGTTGAAATTAATCAGTCCCAGTTTCAGATAGGATTCCGACACCTGATCCGATTTCGGGTATTTGGACAATATCTGTTTATAAGCCTCTATCGCATCATTATCATTGCCTCGGGCAAAATAGGTATCTCCTACCTGCATCAGCGCGTCATCCGCAAATGCGGATGTCGGGAAGCGCGCCACCAGAGCCTTCATACCGGCAATTTTATTGGCATAATCCCCTCCCAGTCCATCTATGATAGCTTTCTGATACAAGGCATAATCCGCGCCCTGCATATTGGCTTTTACGATCTCATCGTAGTACTGCGCCGACTGTTTATACTGTTTTTGCATAAAATGTCCATCTGCCAGCCGGATAGCCGCATCCGGATAGAGATTATTTTTGAGGGCCGGCTGCGTGCTGGCTTTCAAAACAGGTACAGCCTTGCTGAAGCTGGCCACCGCATTGGCGTAATCTTTTTTCTTATAGTAGTTGTATCCCTGCAGATAATAGGCTGTTCCGGCATTCACTTTATCGGTATATTCCGTTGTTACGCTGCCGGATAGTGGCATAAATTTCTGCAACAGGGCAATCGACTTATCGTATTCGCCGCGCTGATAGGCAATCTCCGCTTTCCAATAATAACACAAGGCTTCCAGATTTTTGGATATCGGATATTTGAGTGATTTATCAAAAAAGGCGATAGCGGCATCCGGTTTGTAATCGTTGTAATTTTCTACCGCGCGGAAGTATGCCATTTTCTGATAAGCTTCCTGGAGTTTTACGGATTTGGTTGGCAGAGCGTCAATGATAGACATCGCTTCTTCATAATTGCGGGTCATCAGAAACAAATCGGCGAGCAATTCATTTGCCTCCACATAATACACAGACTTCGGATAAGTATGAATGAAATTTTTGAGACTCACCAAAGCGTCGTTGGTATATTCCAGTTCGTAAGAAAGTTTGGCATACTGAAACATCGCTTCTTCCTGTATTTTTTTGTCGAATGACATACGGGCTGCCTGCTGGAAAGCCGTTCTGGCTTCGGCCTTTTTACCCGTTTTCACATAGCACTGACCGAGGAGGAACATCGCGTTTTGTCCCAATGCCGTTTCCAGCGGAGACAGATTCAGCAGGTTGCCGATGGCCTTATCACACTGCCCTTTCTGCGCCTGCACATAACCCAGTGTATAATAATCCTCCGGGGTGATTTTTACGGCATTCTGCGTATATTTTTCCAGATAGTACAAAGCTTTTTCATAATCGTTCAGCTCGAAATAACTGTTGCCGAGCAGGTGCGCTATTTCATTGCTGTAGCTGACATTCTCCTTGAGTTTGGGCTCCGCATAAGTCACGACGCCTTTATAGTCTTTATTGATAAACTTAATAGAAGCAATGTAATACGGTACGATTTTGCCATATTTCTTGGACACTTCGAGTGGCTGAAAACTCTTGTATGCCGCGTTGTAATCTTTGAGATAATAACTGGACAAACCGGAATAATAGTACCCTTCTTCCTGATACGGATGTTTTTTATTAGCCGCCATCTGATTGAAGTAGCCACGCGCCTGCGTAAATTTCTTCAACGCAAAATTGGAAAACGCCCGTTTATACTGAAATTCGTATACATCATTACCGGACAAACCATCTTCATCCACCTTATCAAAATAAGCGAGCGCGTCGTTGTAATTCGCTTTCACAAAAGCGATATCGCCCAAATGAAAATAGGCATTGTTGGTTTTCGGATGCCCTTTGAAATTTTCCGCGAAGTAAGTCAATGCCTTTTCTGATTCCGGCGACGCGCATTCTTTCATACAAAGCGCCTGATAATACAGTGCCTCCGCGTAAATCATATTGGATTTATCGAGCGTTTTATCTTCGTATTTTTCTATAAAATGCTGAAGAATCGGCTGCGCCACCGCATATTTCTCGAGACTGATCAGTTCTTCGGCCTCCCGAAATGATTTCAGCAAATCGGTTTGTTTGAAAGTAGCCTGCGCAGACACATCTGCAAACGACCACACCAAAAGGGAAAGGAAAAGTATTTTCCGCATATCACTAGAATATTTACTTATTAGCATTAACGAACAATTACAAAAATTATTCCAACGTAAAGTTGCTGTACGCAACGGAAATAAAAAAACAGAGATTATAAACGGATGTTGACTACCCGTTCATGTAATGGAACTATATCCTAAATCACTCTTTTTCAGTGGATTTATCCGACTTTGGTGCAGGCTCCTCTTTATGGTCAAATAATTCTTTGGTGGCCTGTGTAATTTTTTTGATATTATGGGATATGAGCAGGCTGTCATCCTGATGATTGTCGTGCAGATCCTGCATAGAGCTAAGTTCTATCTTGAGCGACTCCACGGATATAAATATTTCGCGGGCGGCCAGCGACATGGAATACACCAAAAAAAGCAGGCTGATGCCGAAGACGAAATTGGCATAATACATCTGTCCTGTAAAGATCAGGATAATGGACACCACACTCAGGATGAGCGACACAATCCCTGTGAGCTGCATATTGCGAATCAGCATCACCCGCAGGCGCAGGTTGGACAATTGCTTGAGAATATCGGCATCCTTGGTTTGCAGGTAGCGCGCTTTCAGACTGCGGATCAGGTTGGAGATGGCCACAAAGCGATTGGTGTAAGCCACATAAAGAAGCGACACCGTTGAAAAAAGTATGGCCGGCGTTGTCAGGGTCATTTGCATGGTGCAAAGTTACATCAGCCGGCGGACATCTGTATGTATATATTGTTATCTGTTTTGCTGCAAATTGTATAATTATACAATTGTACAATTAAGGAGTGCCCTTGCTAAAGGATGACATATTTTCGTTCGCGGCTATAGTTAAAAAGTACATTTTTTCATGCAGGAATGAGCCCTGCGCCCACTTACCGACATTTTGTCACAAAAAAGCACTTGGCATGTGAATTGAATCAATAAGGGAAATTAACTCAGAAAATTAATTACAATGGGAAAAATAATAGGAATTGACTTAGGAACTACCAACTCATGTGTTTCCGTAATGGAAGGAAGCGAACCGGTAGTAATTACAACAGATGAAGGACAACGCACATTGCCCTCCATCGTAGGCTTTCTGGAAAACGGAGAGCGCAAGGTAGGTGCCCCTGCAAAACGTCAGGCAATCACCAACCCGACCAATACAGTGCAGTCCATCAAGCGTTTTATGGGTAAACATTTCTCTGAAACCGCTACGGAGCAGAAATACGTTTCCTACAAAGTAGAACAAGGTGACAACGACACCGTTCGTGTGCGTTTGCATGACAGATTGTACACACCACAAGAAATTTCTGCCATCATTCTGCAAAAATGTAAAAAAATGGCAGAAGACTATCTCGGTCAGACGGTAACAGAAGCGGTAATCACCGTTCCTGCTTACTTCAATGACTCTGAGCGTCAGGCTACCAAAGAAGCCGGTCTGATTGCCGGATTGGATGTGAAACGTATCATCAACGAGCCGACTGCAGCCGCATTGGCCTATGGCCTCGATAAAGGCGGCCGCGACATGAAAATCGCAGTATATGACCTGGGTGGCGGTACTTTCGATGTATCTATCCTCGAGTTGGGTGATGGTGTGTTTGAAGTAAAATCTACTAACGGTGACGTACACCTCGGCGGTGACGACTTCGACCAGGTGATTATCGACTGGCTGGCAACGGAATTCCAGAATGAGGAAAGAATCGACCTGCGCAAAGACCCTATGGCCTTGCAACGTCTGAAAGAAGCTGCGGAAAAAGCGAAGATTGAGTTGTCTTCTTCAACAGAAACGGAAATCAACCTGCCATATATCACTGCGGTGGATGGTGTTCCAAAACACTTAGTGAAAAAATTATCCCGTTCCAAATTCGACCAGTTGTCTGAATCGCTGGTAGAAAGAACGCTGGAGCCTTGCAGAAAAGCGCTGAAAGATGCCAACCTTTCTGCCGCACAGATAGATGAAGTGATTCTGGTAGGTGGTTCTACCCGTATCCCGAAAATCCAGGAAGTCGTAGAGAAATTCTTCGGCAAAAAACCATCCAAAGGAGTAAATCCGGATGAAGTGGTTGCAGTAGGTGCCGCTATTCAGGGTGGTGTATTGACCGGTGATGTGAAAGATGTGTTATTGTTAGACGTAACGCCGCTTTCCTTGGGTATCGAAACTTACGGCGGTGTATTCACCAAACTGATTGAGTCGAATACTACTATCCCGACCAAAAAATCGGAAGTCTTCTCCACGGCATCTGACAACCAGCCATCTGTAGAACTGAACGTCCTGCAAGGTGAGCGTCCGATGGCGAAAGACAACAAAAGCCTGGGCCGCTTCCACTTAGACAGCATTCCACCGGCACCGCGTGGTGTACCACAGATTGAAGTAACCTTCGATATTGACGCGAATGGTATCCTGAGTGTTACTGCGCGCGACAAAGGCACCGGCAAAGAGCAGAATATACGCATCACCGCTTCTACCGGTTTGAGCAAGGAAGAAGTTGAAAAAATGAAAGCCGAAGCAAAAGCTAATGAAGCGGCAGATAAGGAAGCCCGTGCGAAAGTGGACAAACTGAACGAAGCTGACAGTCTGATTTTCCAAAGCGAAAAACAACTGAAGGAGTTTGGCGACAAACTGCCGGCTGACAAAAAAGAGCCGATTGAAAGCGCACTGAACAACCTGAAAGAAGCACACAAAAATCAGGATATGGCAGGCATTGAAACAGCGATGACCGCTTTAAACAATGCATGGCAGACAGCATCTCAGGATTTGTATAATGCTTCTCAGCAGGCAGGCGGCGACGACACTGCCAACAACGCAGGCGCCAATGCAGGCGGCACCGGTGACAATGTTACGGATGCAGAGTATGAAGAAGTGAAATAAACAACACTGATTATTGAAAATGGAAAAGCCCGGCTGTGCCGGGCTTTTCCATTTTCAATATGTTCATAAAACCATAATAACCAACAGAATAAGAATTTAGATATTTCGAAATTCAAAAAAGAGGAATTAATTATTTAATTTAATAGAACAATTAATTTGCATATTCATATTATTACGACTATATTGCAACAAATAAAAACATAAATTATGCAATATAGACAACTACTATCATTCCTTATTGCGTCCCTGATTATATCGTCA
>ERZ1645187.1998-NODE-1998-length-18355-cov-6.618033_pt1 | contig 18355 bp, 15 predicted proteins | sample MGYA00575352_ERZ1645187 | MGnify/ENA primary metagenome ERZ1645187 (study PRJEB40837, sample SAMN11349314) | freshwater sediment metagenome | isolation source: river sediment | host: Sediment | place: India: Wazaribad , New Delhi | collected 2017-02-21 ... | reverse complement strand
GTGGTGCCGGCCAAGGATCTGCTGGCCGAGGCCCGCAAGTCGGCTGCCAAGATCAGCGAGAAATCCGCCGTGGCGGTGCTGGCTGCGAAAGAATCGGTCAATCGCGCCTTCGAGACCACTTTGCGCGAGGGCCTGTTGTTCGAACGGCGGATGTTCCACGCGTTGTTTGCGACCGAAGATCAGAAGGAAGGCATGGCCGCCTTTCTGGAAAAGCGGCAACCGCAATTCCGCGACCGCTGAGCGTCACGCCCAGGACAGCGCCGGGTCGGATTGGGCAAAGTCGCGCAGCGCGCCCAGATCGGCAATCCGCACTTCTGAATCCTGCACTTTGACCCCACGTGCCCTCAGCCGGCCCAGGGCACGGCTGAAACTTTCGGGTTTCATCCCCAAGCTGCCGGCGATCAGGTGCTTTTCGTAAGGCAGGCGCAGTTGGGCGCTGCCGCCGTGCGTTTCGGCCAGCGCCAGAAGGAAAAGCGCAACCCGCTGCACGCTGTTGCGCACCTTCATCTGCTCCAGATCGTCGGTCAGCGCATCGGCATGATCCATGACCGCCTGCAATAGTGCCGCGGACAGGCAGGCCTGTGTGGCGGCAATCCGGCGAAAGGCTGTAGCGTCGATCGACAGGATGGTGGAATCGGTGACCGTTTCAGCCGAAACGCCGTGGGGGGCACCTTTCAGTGCTGCTACCTCGTCGAGGCTGCGACCACGCGACTGCAGGCGAATGATCGCCTCGCCGCCATAAGGGGCCATGCGATAGAGCTTTACCCAACCGTCCACGACAAACTGCACCGAGGATGCGCGTTCGCCCTGCAAGAACAGCGTGCTGCCCTTCTCCAACGCCTGCACATGCGCGGCTTCGACCAAGGCGTCACAGCACTTGGCCGAGGCGGCCGTAAACATCGGCAGGTTACGCAATATACAGAGCGTGCGGGTAGACATGGCGCAACTCCGTAAAGATGGATGTGAGTTTCATGTTTACCCCCCGCTGCCTGTCCGGCGTTTGATGTAGATCAAATGGCGTGGTGCGCGCGATTTCTCTTCTGGGATGAGGATGAGTCGCGGGGCAAACGGTGACCTCTTTCCTTTTCGGAACGGATCGCCTATACGCCGCAGCACATGCGCGTGGGCCCGCTTTGGCAAGAATCGATTCCCTCTTTCGGGGGAAGGGTCTTATGCGTGATCGAAACGAAAGACCTGTAAGGAATCGAAGCCCATGGCCAATACGACCCAGTCCGCCAAGCGCGCACGTCAGTCTGAAACCCGCTATGCGATCAACAAGGCGCGCCGCTCGCGGATCCGCACCTACCTGCGCAAGGTCGAAGAGGCGCTGGCCTCGGGCGATCAGGCTGCTGCCACTGCCGCGCTGAAGGCCGCCCAGCCGGAACTGGATCGTGGTGTGTCGAAAGGCGTGCTGCACAAGAACACCGTGGCCCGCAAAATGTCGCGTCTGGCCTCGCGCGTGAAGGGTCTGGCCGCCAAGGCCTGAGGGTTTTACCCTTCCACCCACAACATCTTGAGGCGCGCCCCTTGCGGGCGCGTTTTCTTTTGGTCAATCCCCAAGCCTCTGACAGAAAACAATTTTTTTATCGCCGTTAATGATGCGTTGCGAATTTGCACGGGCCCGAGGATTCGCCGCGACAAAACTCTGTCAACAGAGAAGTTCGGTTGCACCCGCCGCGCGCGGCTTGCTAGCTTGCCCCTGCGATTCACTGGTCCTGGGGGACAAAGGGTAGCGCGATCCGACAGAAAAGGTACTGCCCGCCGTGGTGACACGGCGACCGATTCTTGTTGGCTTGCGGAACCCGAAAGGTAACGTCATGGGCGCCGCGCGCGCCGCAAGGATGCCGACACTGCCGGCATCCGTGACGTGTTCTTGACCCAAGACGCATGAAACGCCCCGGCCAGGGACAGGCCGGGTGTGACTACGAGTATGGGCGTTTACCGCTCCAACGAGGCCAAACATGGCGCCAACAATGCCGATGGAACGGACTGTGGAAAGAATGACGGAAGCAACCTGGGGCGAGATTCGTGAGCAACTGCAACAAAGGGTGGGCAAGACCAACTACGCGACCTGGATCGAGCCGCTGAGATTCTCGAGCCTGCGCGATGGTGTGGCGCGGTTTGATGTGCCCACGTCTTTCTTCGGGGATTGGGTATCGCGCAATTTTGCCGACCACATCCGCGCGCATCTGAACCAGAATGGCGCGCCGGTCGAGCGGCTGGAATTCGCGGTCTCGAACGCGGCGCGCGCCGCTGCGGCTGTCGCGCCGAAGCCTGCCGCCAAAGCGCGCCCGGCTGTGCGCCCGCGTGCCGCGGAGGACGAACTGCCCGGTGCGCCGCTGGATTCGCGGTTCACCTTCGATTCCTTCGTGGTGGGCAAGCCGAACGAGCTGGCCCATGCCGCCGCCCGCCGCGTCGCCGAGGGTGGGCCGGTCAGCTTCAACCCGCTGTTCCTGTATGGTGGCGTGGGCCTGGGCAAGACCCACCTCATGCACGCCATCGCCCATGAATTGCAGGCCCGACGCCCGGACCTGCGGGTCCTCTACCTGTCGGCCGAACAGTTCATGTATCGCTTCGTGCAGGCGCTGCGCGACCGCTCGATCATGGATTTCAAGGAGATGTTCCGGTCGGTCGACGTGCTGATGGTGGATGACGTGCAGTTCATCGCCGGCAAGGACAGCACACAGGAAGAGTTTTTCCACACGTTCAACGCGCTGGTCGATCAGAACAAGCAGATCGTGATTTCCGCCGACCGCGCGCCGGGCGAGATCAAGGATCTGGAGGACCGGATCAAGAGCCGCCTGCAATGCGGGCTGGTGGTTGACCTGCATCCCACCGATTATGAACTGCGGCTGGGCATCCTTCAGCAAAAGGCCGATTTCTATCGCGGGCAATATGCCGGTCTGAAGATGGCCGATGGCGTGCTGGAGTTTCTGGCCCATCGCATCACCACCAACGTCCGCGTGCTGGAAGGCGCGCTGACCCGTCTGTTCGCCTTCGCCTCGCTGGTGGGCCGCGAGATCACGCTGGAGCTGACGCAGGATTGCCTTGCCGACATCCTGCGTGCCTCGGACCGCAAGGTCACGATCGAGGAGATCCAGCGCAAGGTGGCCGAGCATTACAACGTCCGCCTCTCGGACCTGATCGGGCCAAAGCGGATGCGCACCATCGCACGGCCGCGGCAGGTGGCGATGTATCTGTCCAAGCAGCTGACCCTGCGGTCGCTGCCCGAGATCGGCCGCCGTTTTGGCGGGCGCGATCACACCACGATCATGCACGGTGTGCGCAAGATCGAGGAATTGATGGCGATGGACAGCCAACTTGCCGATGATCTGCAACTGTTGCGGCGCCAACTTCAGGGCTGAACCGTTCTGACGCTTGACCTCATTGGTAAAACTGCCAATGTCCGCAGCAATAGTGAAAAACCGGCGGGACCGGGGCCTAAGCCTTTTCCCGCCCGCGAGAGGGTACCGGGATGAAGATCAGCATCGAGCGCGGCACGTTCCTGAAAGCCGTCGCCCAGGCGCAATCGGTGGTCGAAAAGCGTAACACCATCCCGATTCTGGCGAATGTGCTGATCGAGGCCGAGGGCGATCACGTCAGCCTGCGCGCCACTGACCTTGATATCGAGGTCGTGGACCGGGCACCGGCAATGGTCGAACGTGCGGGCGCCACCACGGTTTCGGCGCAGATGCTGCATGACATCGTGCGCAAATTGCCTGAGGGCGCGCTGGTCACGCTGGCGGATGATCCGGCTGCGGGCCGGCTGACGGTGACGGCGGGGCGGTCCACGTTCAACCTCGCCACGCTGCCGCGCGAGGACTTTCCCGTGATGGCCAGCTCGGAATACAGCACCAACTTCAGCGCCAAGGCCCCGGACCTGCGCCGGCTGTTCGACAAATCGAAGTTTGCGATCTCGACCGAAGAGACCCGCTATTATCTGAACGGCGTCTATCTTCACACCGCGCAGGGCGAGGATGGGCAGGTGCTGCGCGCCGTGGCCACCGATGGCCACCGGCTGGCCCGGATCGACGCTGCCCTGCCCGAAGGTGCGGCGGGCATGCCGGGTGTGATCGTGCCGCGCAAGACCGTGGGCGAACTGCGCAAGCTGCTGGATGATGATGAGGCACAGATTGCGGTCTCGGTCTCGGAAACCAAGATCCGTTTTGCGACCCCGGCAATCATCCTGACCTCCAAGGTCATCGACGGCACCTTCCCCGACTATACGCGGGTGATTCCGACCGGCAACACCCGTCGTCTGGAAGTGGACGCGGCCGAGTTTGCCAAGGCGGTTGACCGTGTGGCCACCGTTTCCTCGGAACGTTCGCGCGCCGTCAAGCTGAGCCTTGATGAGGATCGGCTGGTGCTGTCGGTCAACGCCCCCGACAGCGGGGCCGCCGAGGAAGAGCTGGCCGTGGCCTATGGCGACGAGCGGCTGGAGATCGGGTTCAACGCCAAATATCTGCTGGAGATTGCCAGCCAGGTTGATCGCGAGAATGCGGTGTTCCTGTTCAACTCCTCGGGCGATCCGACTCTGATGCGCGAAGGCAATGACACCTCCGCCGTCTATGTCGTGATGCCGATGCGCGTGTAACGCCTTGCCGGGGCGCAACTGCGCCCCCCGATTTTCAATCCGGAAAGGGAGTGCCGCGCGTGAGCGGTCTGGCGATCCTATGGCTGCAGCTTTCGCATTTCCGCAGCCACCGCGCGGCGCAAATGCAGTTCGACGGGCGTCCCGTGGCGATTGCTGGCCCCAATGGCGCTGGCAAGACCAATATTCTCGAAGCGGTCAGTCTGCTCTCACCCGGACGCGGGCTGCGTGGGGCGACGGCGGTCGATATTGCCCGCCGCCCCGAGGCGCTGGGCTGGCGGGTTGCGGCACGGGTCGCGGGCCTGACTGCCGCGCATGAGATTGAAACCCGCGCCGAACCTGATGGGGCGCGGCAGGTGATGATCGACGGCAAGCCCGCCACGCAGGCGCGTCTGGGCGAAATCTTGCGGGTGCTTTGGCTGGTGCCCGCCATGGACCGGCTGTGGATCGAGGGGGCCGAAGGGCGGCGCAAGTTTCTCGACCGCATCACCTTGGGGTTTTATCCCGACCACGCCGAGGCGGTGCTGGCCTATGAAAAGGCGATGCGCGACCGCAACCGGCTGCTGCGCGATGGGGCGACCGACGGCCGCTGGTATGCTGCACTGGAAGCGCAAATGGCCGAGGCGGGCCGCGCGCTGAGCTTCAATCGAATGGCCACGCTGAACCGTCTGGAAGACGCGCAGGAAGGGGTTGAGACCGCGTTCCCGCGCGCTGCCCTCTCGCTGGAAGAACCAAGCGAAGGGCTGACCGATCTGGCCGCCGCCCTGGCCGAGCATCGCCGCCGCGACATTCAGGCTGGCCGCACGCTGATCGGCCCGCATCGCGCCGATTTGCAGGGCGTTTATGCGGCCAAAGGCGTGCCAGCCGCGCAATGCTCGACCGGCGAGCAGAAGGCGCTGCTGATCAGCCTGATCCTCGCTTCGGCCCGCGCGCTGGCGCAGGATTTGGGCCGCGCGCCAGTGATCCTGCTGGATGAGGTGGCGGCTCATCTTGACCCGGACCGCCGGGCGGCGCTTTATGACGAGATCTGCGCCCTGGGCGCGCAGGCGCTGATGACCGGGACCGAGCCGGGGCTGTTTGACAGTCTCGGCGCGCGCGCGCAAACCTTTGTCGTCCGCGATGAGGGTGGACAATCCGTGGTTGAGGAGGTCGCGCCATGACCCTGCATGCCGGAGGGCTTTCTTGACTGTAACTGTTTGGCAATTGCTGGTTTATGCTGGCGGCATGGCGGCCCTCTGGGCAGTCCCCGGGCCGGTTTGGGTGGCGCTTCTGGCGCGCGCGCTGTCCGGCGGTTTTGCGGCCGCGTGGCCGCTTGCGGTTGGCGTTGCGTTGGGCGATCTGGCCTGGCCCTTGCTCGCCATTCTGGGGCTCAGCTGGATCGAGGGCGTCTGGGGCGACTTTCTGTCCTGGCTGCGGATCGTGGCTGCCGGGATCTTCCTTGTCATGGGTATCCTGCTGATCCGCAAGAAACCCACCCAACCCGGCACGGATTCGCGCATGACCAGGCCGGGTCTTTGGGCCGGGTTTTCTGTGGGGCTGGCGGCGGTGATTGGCAACCCCAAGGCGATCCTGTTCTACATGGGGGCGCTGCCCGGATTCTTTGATCTGTCGCGGATCACCTTGGCAGACACGCTGGCGATCATCGCCATCTCGGCGCTGGTGCCAATGACAGGCAATCTGGGGTTGTCGCTGTTTCTGGACCGGGCGCGTCGGCTGCTGCAAAGCCCTGCGGCGATCCATCGGCTCAACCTGATTTCGGGGGTGCTGCTGATCGGCGTTGCGCTGGCGATCCCCTTCCTCTGACCCCAAATCTTGTGTCGAAGGGGTGACATTGCCGCCCCTGACCGCTATAACCTGAGGGCAATTTCAGGGGTTTCCCAAGCATGGCCGAACACGCCAAGAAGGCCGCCGCCTACGGCGCCGAATCCATCAAGGTTCTCAAGGGGTTGGAGGCGGTCCGCAAGCGCCCCGGCATGTATATCGGCGACACCGATGACGGCAGCGGCCTGCATCACATGGTGACCGAGGTCGTCGATAACGGCATCGACGAGGCGCTGGCGGGCCACGCGACCGAGGTGGTGGTCAAGATCCATGCCGACAGCAGCGTGTCGGTGCGTGACAATGGCCGCGGCATCCCTGTGGATATCCACCCAGAGGAGGGGGTCAGCGCGGCTGAGGTCATCATGACCCAGCTGCATGCCGGCGGTAAGTTCAACAACACGGACGAGGGCGGCAACGCCTACAAGGTGTCGGGCGGGTTGCATGGTGTGGGCGTTTCGGTCGTCAACGCCCTGTCGGAATGGCTGGAGCTGACCGTCTGGCGCAACGATACCGAATACCATGCCCGGTTCGAAGATGGCGAATGCACGGTGCATGTCCATGAGGTTGGCCCCGCCCCCGGTAAACGCGGGACCGAGGTGCGGTTTCTGGCCAGCGCCAAGACCAACCGCCCGGACGGCACTTTCCTGAACCTCGATTATGTCTACAAGACGCTTGAAACGCGGCTTCGTGAACTGGCGTTCCTGAATTCCGGCGTGCGGATCGTGCTTGAGGACGAGCGCCCGGCCGAGCCCCTGCACACCGAGCTTTTCTACGAGGGCGGCGTGCGGGAGTTCGTGAAGTATCTCGATCGTTCAAAGGCTTCGGTGATGCCAGAGCCGATCTATATGGTGGGCGAACGTGGTGGGATCGGCGTCGAGGTGGCGATGTGGTGGAACGACACCTATCACGAAACCGTCCTGCCGTTCACAAACAATATCCCGCAGCGCGATGGCGGTACGCACCTTGCGGGTTTCCGCGGTGCGCTGACCCGGACTTTGACCAAATACGCTCAGGATAGCGGTATCGCCAAGCGTGAGAAGATTGATTTCACCGGCGATGACGCGCGCGAGGGGCTGACCTGCGTGCTGTCGGTCAAGGTGCCCGACCCGAAGTTCTCCAGCCAGACCAAGGACAAGCTGGTCTCCTCCGAGGTGCGGCCGGCCGTCGAGAACCTGGTGAACGAAAAGCTGTCCGAGTGGTTTGAGGAAAACCCCGGTCCGGCCAAGATCATCGTCGGCAAGATCATCGAGGCGGCGCTGGCGCGTGAGGCCGCCCGCAAGGCGCGCGAACTGACCCGCCGCAAGACGGCGATGGACGTGGCCAGCTTGCCCGGCAAACTGGCAGATTGTCAGGAAAAAGATCCCGCCCGGTCCGAACTGTTCATCGTCGAGGGTGACTCGGCCGGCGGTTCGGCCAAACAGGGCCGCGACCGGAAAAATCAGGCGGTGCTGCCGCTGCGTGGCAAGATCCTGAACGTCGAACGCGCGCGGTTTGACCGTATGCTCAGCTCGGAAACCGTCGGAACGCTGATTACGGCACTTGGCACCGGAATCGGCCGCGACGAGTTCGACATCAACAAGCTGCGTTATCACAAGGTCATCATCATGACCGATGCTGACGTCGATGGCGCACATATCCGCACCCTGCTGCTGACCTTCTTCTTCCGGCAGATGCCGGAGATCATCGAAGGCGGGTATCTCTTCATCGCGCAGCCGCCGCTTTACAAGGTGACGCGCGGCCGGTCGGAGGTTTACCTCAAGGACCAGTCAGCTTTTGAGGACTATCTGATCGAGCAAGGCACCGATGGCGCCGTTCTGCGGCTGGCCGACGGGCAAGAGATCGCGGGGGCCGACCTGAAGCGCGTGGTCGACGGGGCGCGCAGCTTCCGCAAGGTGCTGGACGCCTTCCCGACCCATTATCCGCGCAATATTCTGGAGCAGGCAGCCTTGGCTGGCGCCTTCGAGCAGGGCCGTGCGGATGCCGATCTGCAAGCGGTCGCCGACAGCGTGGCGCAGCGTCTGGATGCGGTCGCAGTGGAATATGAGCGTGGCTGGACCGGCCGCATCACCCAGGATCATGGCATCCGCCTTTCGCGCATCCTGCGCGGCGTCGAGGAGTTGCGCACACTGGACGGCGCGGTCCTGCGCTCGGGCGAGGCGCGGCGGCTGGCGCAGGTGGCTGGGCAGGGGCGTGAAATCTATTCACAAGCCTCGCGCCTGATCCGCAAGGACCGCGAGCAGGTGATCCACGGACCCGTCGAACTGCTGCGCGCGGTGCTGACCGAAGGCGAAAAGGGCCTGACCTTGCAGCGATACAAGGGCTTGGGCGAAATGAACTCGGAACAGCTTTGGGAAACCACGCTGGACCCGGATGCGCGGACCCTGCTGCAGGTGCGCGTGGATGATGTGGTGGATGCTGACGATCTGTTCACCAAGCTGATGGGCGATGTGGTCGAACCCCGGCGCGAGTTCATCCAGCAAAACGCGCTGAACGTCGAAAATCTGGACGCTTGACGGCTGCGGGGGGCGTTGGCGCCCCCTGGTGACCCCGGATGGATTCGAACCATCGACCTGCCGCTTAGGAGGCGGCCGCTCTATCCCCTGAGCTACGGGGCCCCGAGGGGCTGGCCTCTTGGATAGTCGGCGGCCCCGGCGCTGGCAAGGGCCGTGACGCAGAGATCCTCTTGCAACAGGTCTTGGACAACTGCAGGCTTTGGCGCTAACACTGTGAAAAGACCGCGCAGAAAGGCCCTGATGTGAGCAAGCCCCCGGTTTCCGATCCCCGCCGCACGCTGACCTTGCGAGACGTCTCCGAAGCCTCGGGCGTGTCAGAGATGACGGTCAGCCGGGTGTTGCGCAACCGGGGCGATGTGTCTGAAACCACGCGCGAAAAGGTCCTGCAGGCCGCCCGCAGTCTGGGCTATGTGCCCAACAAGATCGCCGGGGCACTGGCCAGCCAGCGGGTCAATCTGGTGGGGGTGGTGATCCCCAGCCTGTCCAACATGGTTTTTCCCGAGGTGCTGAGCGGCATCTCCGAGGTGCTGGAAGATACCGGTCTGCAGCCGGTGGTCGGGGTGACCCATTACGTCCAAGACCGGGAAGAGTCGGTGCTTTACGAGATGCTCAGCTGGCGGCCCTCGGGGCTGATTGTCGCCGGGCTTGAACATTCGGAGGCCGCGCGGTCGATGATGGAGGCCGCCGGCGTGCCCATCGTCGAGATCATGGATATCGACGGCACCCCGGTGGACAGCGCGGTCGGCATCTCGCATCGTCGGGCCGGTCTGCAGATGGCGCAGGCGATCGTCGCCGCCGGTTATCGTCACATCGGCTTTCTGGGCACCAAGATGCCCGAGGATCATCGCGCCCGCAAACGCCTTGAAGGTTTCCGCGAAGGTCTGGCTGCGGCCGGTCTGACGCTGGAGGATGAGGAATATTATGCCGGCGGCTCGGCCCTGCTGAAGGGACGCGAGATGACCGAGGCTATCCTGAAACGCTCTCCGCAGCTCGATTTCCTATATTATTCCAATGACATGATCGGGGCGGGTGGGCTGCTCTACTGTCTGGACAAGGGTATCGACGTGCCGGGACGGGTGGGTCTTGCAGGCTTCAATGGCATTGAACTGCTGGAAGGGCTGCCGCGACGACTTGCAACCATGGATGCCTGCCGGCGCGAGATCGGGCGTCACGCAGCCGAAATCATTTGCGGCAAGCACGAGGGCGGCAGCATTGGCGGGGAAGTGATCGAACTGATGCCGACGCTGCAACCGGGCGATACGATCCGCCGCAGCGTCTGATACCCGATGTTGCATCCCTTTGTCGTGATGTTCTGGTCGGCTGCTTGACGTTGCCGGGTCGGCCCCATACCCTTTGTGCAAACATATTCAGCCTTGGAGATATGACATGGGCGCCGGAACCGTAGCTGTCACCGATTCCACCTTTGACGCCGAAGTGCGGCAATCGCCGATTCCAGTCGTGGTGGATTTCTGGGCCGAGTGGTGCGGCCCGTGCCGCCAGATCGGCCCGGCGCTGGAAGAACTGGCGGCCGAATATGCCGGCAAGGTCAAGATCGTGAAGGTCAATGTCGACGAGAATCCCGACAGCCCGGCCGTTCTGGGCGTGCGGGGCATCCCGGCGTTGTTCCTGTTCAAGGACGGTCAGGTGGTGTCGAACAAGATCGGCGCGGCCCCCAAGGCGGCGCTGGCCAACTGGATCAACGCGGCGATCTGATCGCAGCTAAAGCCACGAAAGCCCCGCCATCTGGCGGGGCTTTTTGTTTATCGGGTGGTCCGTCGGGTCAATCCGCTGTTTCGGAGGGGGCGCTATCCGGCCGAGGTGGCGTTGCCGGGACGCGTCCGTCACCCAGTGACCGGTCGCGGTGCAGCGCGGCCCGGCCCAGAAACATCAGTGTCACCGGCGTCGTCGCCATCACGCAAATGCCGATCACCAGTTCATGGACCACCGCGCGATCTTGCACCCACGACCAGGAAAGCATCGAGGCCAGCAGGATCGCTGCCGCGCCCCAACTGGTGCCCAAGGTCGGCGCATGAATCCGATCGTAGAAACTTTTCAGGTGCAAAAGGCCAAAGGCGCCCAGCAGCGTCAGCGTGCTGCCCAACACCAGCAGCACGGCAACGATCAGCATCAGCCAGGGCGGCAGGGTCTCCAGCGGTGTCATTCGATCACCTCGCCGCGCAGCAAGAACTTGGCCAGCGCCACTGTCGAGACAAATCCGCCCACCGCGATCACCAGCGCAGCCTCGAACAGGAAGGGGGTTCCCAGCTGCAGGGCTGTCACGATGAACAGCAGCATGGTGGTGACATAAATGGCATCCAAGGCCAGCACGCGATCCTGCGCATTGGGCCCGATCACCATCCGCACCACCGCCAGACAGGCCGCCAGCGCCAGCGCGATCTGCGCCCAGATCAGGGCCAGCCACAAAAGCGTGGTCATGCGAAAGCCTCCATCAACAGCGCCTCGTACCGGTCGCGGATCAGGCTGCGCCATTCATCCTCGTCGATCATATCGAACACATGCAGCAACAGCATGCCAGACGAGGGGTCATACTCCAGCCAGGCGGTGCCGGGCGTCGCCGTCACGATCGCGGCCAGCAGTGCCAGCGGCACCGGATCGCGCAGTCTGAGCGCGATCGGCACGAAGGCCGAGCGCCGCGCTCCGTGTCGGCCGTTCGTCAGCATCAGCCGCGCGACCGCCCAGTTCGAGCGCACGATGTCGACCGAAACGATGCCCATCAGCCGCAGCAACGCCCCCCAACTGCGGATGAGCGGGGCGTTGGGCTCGATCCTCTCCAGCGCCAGCCCGGCGAGGATTGCAATCGCCGATCCAAGCAGAAGATGCCCAAGCGAGAACCGGGTCAGCAGCAACCACATCAGAACCAGTGCGGCCGTCAAAAGCGGATGGGGCAGAAGGCGCCTCATGGCCAGACCCCCTCATCGCTCATCTGCTCGGCATCCGCAGCGCGGGGCGCACCCAGCAGACCCTCCGCATAGATTTTCGGACGCATCACCGCCTCAGCTGTATCCTGCATATATCCCAGCGCGACATCGGCCTTGACGGTCAGGAACAGCAGCAGCGCGATCAGGGTCATGACTGGCGCGATTTCCAACGCCATGACCCGAGGCGGATCGCTGTCACCGGTCCAGAAGGTCTGGATACCCACGCGGACCAGCCCGATCATCGTGGCCAGACCCGACAGGATCAGCAGGGCGGCCAAGGCCCATGACAGGGCTGGCGTGGCTGCCCCGCCGGCCAACAGCCCCTGCAACATCCCCAACTTGCCAACAAAGCCCGACAGGGGTGGCAGTCCAGCCAGAACGATGCCGCAGGCGCTGAACGAAAGGCCCAGCACCGCCAAGGTTCCGGGGATGGCCAGACCCACCTCGGGCTGGCGGTCCTCTTCGCGCTCATCCAGACCATAAGCGTCGGCAGTCAACGCGAGGAGCGAGGCAATCCCGCCTTCCTCGCGGCTCATGGGTTCGATCAGCAGGAACAGCGCGCTGACCGCAAGGGTTGAACTGAGCAGGTAGAACAACGCGGCGCCCAGGATTTCCGTGCCCCCTCCGGCCATCGCCACCCCCGCCGCCGCCAGCACAGTGCCAGATGAAATCAGCACCAGATGCGCGGCCATCCGCCCCAACCCCTGCGAGGCCAGCACCCCCAGAAAGCCGAATGTCACCGTCGCCATGCCACCCGCGATCATCACCTGCGCGCCAAACCCGGCCGAGGCGCCCGCAGTCGGTCCAAACAGCAAAAAGCCCAGCCGCAGCAGCGCATAGACGCCCACCTTGGTCATCACCGCAAACATCGCCGCAACCGGCGCGGCGCCGGCCATATAGGCGGTGGGCAGCCAGAACGACAGCGGCCAGATCCCGGCCTTTATCAGAAAGGCCAGCCCCATGATCGCTGCGCCGGCGTGAAACAGCGGGCGCTCGGCGCTGGACAGAACTGGGACCATATTGGACAGATGCGCCATGTTCAGCGTGCCGGTCGCGCCATAGATCAGGCTGACCCCGATCAGAAACAGCAGCGATCCGGTCAGGTTGACCGCAATGTAATGCAGCCCGCCGCGCACCCGCAATTGCCCGCCGCCATGCAGCAGCAACCCGTAAGAGGCCGCCAGCAGCACCTCGAAGAACACAAACAGGTTGAACAGGTCCCCGGTCAAAAAGGCTCCGTTCAGCCCCATCAGCAGAAACTGGAACATGCTGTGAAAATGCTGCCCCTGCCGGTGCCAGCCCGCCGCAGCATAAATCAGTGCCGGCAGGGACAGCAGCCCGGTCAGCACCAGCATCATGGCCGACAACCGGTCGATCACCAGCGCAATGCCATAAGGCGCGGCCCAGTCGCCCAGCAGGTAAAAGCCGATGTCGTTGTTGCCGGTCAGCGCGTTGCCCTTCGAGCGGATCAACAGCTCTATCGCCACCAGCAGCGAGGCCGCCGCGGCTGCCAGGCTGATCGTCTGCTTGGCGCGGCGCTGGCGTTCGTCATAGACCAGCATCAACGCCCCCGCAAAGAACGGGATCAGGATCGGGGCAATGATCAGATGCTCGGGTCCGACGGTCATGGCTCGCGCTCCTGTCCGTCGACATGGTCGGTGCCGGTGAGCCCGCGCGAGGCGATCAGCACCACCAGAAACAGTGCCGTCGTGGCAAAGCTGATGACGATGGCGGTCAGCACAAGCGCCTGTGGCAGCGGATCAGCGTAAGCCGTGGGGTTGATGAAGCCGCCGCGCGGCATGATCGCAGGCGCCCCCGGCGTCAGCCGCCCCATGGCAAAGATGAACAGGTTTACAGCATAAGACAGCAGGCACAGCCCCACGATCACCTGAAAACTGCGCGGGCGCAGTAACAGCCAGACGCCCGAGGCTGCCAACACGCCGATGGCAAGCGAAATCACGATCTCCATCAGGCGGCCTCCTCTTCCTGCGCGGGTGTCGCGTCGCGCGCCCGCAGGCGCGTCGTGCGCAGCGACTGGTGGGCAATGGCGATCAGCATCAGCACGGTGGCCCCCACAACCAGCGCAAACACTCCGGCGTCAAACATCAGCGCGGTTGCCGCCGGAACCTTGCCCACCAACGGCAGGTCGACATATTGCGCATGCGCGGTCAGGAACGGATAGCCGAACAGAAAGGCGCCCAGCCCTGTCGATCCAGCGACCAGAAGGCCCACCCCCATCCAGCGGATCGGCAGCACGGTCAGCCGCGCCTCGATCCAGCGCGCGTCATGCGCCAGATACTGCAGCAAGAAGGCGATCGACAGCGTTACGCCCGCGGCAAATCCGCCGCCCGGCAGATCATGGCCGCGGAAGAAAAGATAGGCCGCCAGCACGATCATCACCGGGAACATCCAGCGCATGATCACCGAGGGCACCAACATCGTATTGGCCAGGGTGGCATCCTCCAGCCCTGCCTGATCCGGGGGCAGCGCGATACTCTCCGGCGCTGGCCTGAAACGACGCAGCAGGGCGTAGACGGTGATGCCCACCACCGCCAGAACCGTGATCTCGCCAAAGGTGTCAAAGGCCCGGAAGTCGACCAGGATCACGTTCACCACATTGGTGCCGCCGCCCTCGACATAGGCATTGCGCAGGAACCAGTCGCCCACATTGGGGATCAGCGGCGATGTCATCATGACATAGGCGATTCCGGCCAGGCCCCCGCCCGCGACCACCGCGATCACGAAGTCGCGCAACCTTCGCAGATGCGAAGGCAGCAGCTTGTCTGCCTCGATCTCGGCAAGGCGCTTCGGCATCCAGCGCAGACCCAGCAGCAGAAGGACCGTGGTGACGATTTCGACCAGCAGTTGCGTCACCGCCAGATCAGGGGCTGAGGCCCAGGCGAAGGTCAGGCAGGTGACGGCCCCAGCACCACCCAGCATCACGACCGACGCAAAGCGGTGATACTTGGCCATCCAGGCCGCCCCTACAGCACAGGCGGCGCCGATCAGCCACATCAAGGCAAAGGCGGGCTCCAGAGGGCTGGCCAGTGGCGATGGGGCGCGGCGCAGGCTGCCCCACAGCGTGATCGCCCCTGCGGCAATCGACAGCAGCACGATCAGCCGCAGTTGCGGCTGCAACCGCTCGGTCCCCAAAAGACGGTGGGCCGAACGCGGGGCCTTCCATGTCAGTGACAACAGCAGCCGTTCGAACACCCGCTGCGCCCTGAACCGGTGCAACAGTGGCGGCCCCTCGGGGCCGGCGGCGATTCGGCTACCCATGATGGCGTAGAGTGCAGTCCCCGTCGCCAGTGCCACCAAGCTCATGACCAAAGGCAGGTTCAGGCCGTGCCAGACGGCGATATCCTTGAACGGCAGGTCTGCCCCCAGCACCGAGCGTGCGGCGAGATTCAGCGTCGGGCCGAGGGTCAGGCCCGGCAGGATGCCGACGATCAGGCAGCCCAGCACCAGAACCTCGACCGGGCGGCGCATCAGCGACGGCGGCTCATGCGGCCGCTTCGGCAGGTCAGTGGCTTGCGGTCCAAAGAACACCGTGGCGATGAAACGCAGGGAATACGCGACCGCGAAGATGCTGGCGACGGTCGCGAGATAGGGCAACGAGTTGTCCAGCCAGGTGCCGTTGTGCCAATCTGCGGCCTCGGCAAAAAACATCTCCTTCGAGATGAAGCCGTTCAGAAGCGGCACCCCCGCCATTGCTGCCGATGCAATGATCGCAAGACTGCCGGTCATCGGCATCGCCCTGATTAACCCGCTGAGGCGGCGCATGTCGCGGGTTCCGGTTTCATGATCGATGATGCCGGCCGCCATGAACAGGCTGGCCTTGAACACCGCATGGTTCACGATGTGAAAGATTGCCGCCAGAATCGCCCCGTTGGAGCCAATCCCGGCCAGCGCCGTGATCAGCCCCAGATGGCTGATGGTCGAATAGGCCAGCAATCCCTTCAGATCATGCCGAAACAGCGCAATCATCGAGCCAAGGACCAGCGTCAGCATCCCCGTGCCGGTGACGGCAAAGAACCAGACCTCGGTCTCGCCCAGCACCGGCGAAAAGCGCACCAGCAGAAACACCCCCGCCTTCACCATCGTCGCCGAATGCAGATAGGCCGAGACCGGCGTCGGGGCGGCCATCGCGCCCGGCCGCCAGAAATGAAACGGCAGCTGCGCCGATTTGGTAAAACAGCCCAGAAGAAACAGCACCAGCACCAGCGGATACAGCGGATCAGCCCGCACTACGTCGCCTGCGGCCAGCACCCTGTCCAGATCATAGCTGCCGACGATCTGGCCCAGGATCAGCATTGCCATCAGCAGCGCCATGCCGCCCAGTCCGGTGACGACCAGCGCCATACGCGCCCCGTTCCGCGCCGCCTGCCCCTGGTGCCAATAGCCGATGAGCAGAAAAGACAGGATCGAGGTCAGCTCCCAGAAAACCACCAGCATCAGGATGTTGCCCGACAACAGCATGCCGATCATCGCGCCGGTAAAGGCCATCAGAAAGGCATAGAACCGCGGCACCGGATCGGTTTTCGACAGGTAATAGCGGGCATAGATCAGCACCAGAATGGCGATGCCGAACACCAGGCAGGCAAACAGCCAGACAAACCCGTCCATGCGGAAGGTCAGATCCAGCCCCAGCGACGGCACCCATTCCACACGGGCGCGCAAAACCTGGCCCGCAGCAATTGGCGCATGCAGCGCAGCCAGAACCGCAATCCCCCCGGCCAGCAGCCAGCCCGAAACCCATGCCGCCGCGCTATGCGCCGTCGTCGAAACCGTACTTGCCGCAAGTGCTGCGGCAAAAGGCAATCCGACCAGTATAAGCAGCAGGTTCTCTTCGATCATGCCGGTGAAGGTATCCTTTCTGCGCAGCCTGGCGATTCCCGTCCCCTCAAGCATGACCCGGACGCTGCCGCCATTTGGCGGATTGCACCCGAACGTCGATCGCGGGAAGGGCCTTGCTCTGGATAAAGGGGCGATCGCGGGTGTTTCAAGGCAGGAGAGGGCAGTTTTTTCCCGGCAGGCCGGGATGTTGCGAAGTGTTGTTCATCTGCCGCTCCGGGTCAAGTTATGCGCCGGAATTGATCCGGATGCGCGTGCGCGATCGGGCCGACCCGTCCGCAGCATGGACTTGCAGGTGACGCCGCATCCTCTAGGCTGGCGCCACCGTGACAGGAGCTTGCCATGACCGACCGTTGTCCCGCCTTCGCCGATCCCGACGCCGCATCGCGTCCGCTGCATGTCGTGCCGCAGGATGCGCTTGAGGCCTGGCGGCAGGCGCTGCCTGTCCATCAGGCCGCATTTCTCGCTGATTGCGGGTTCACGGCAGGGGCGGGCGATGTGGCGCTGTTGCCAGATACCGCGGGGCGCGTTGTGGCCGCCGTGGTGGGGCATGGCACTGCCGCCAGCCGCGCCCGTGGCCGGTTTCTGCTGTCGCGCGCCGTGTCCAGCCTGCCCGCCGGCGACTGGCATTTCGAGGGTCTGCCCGAGGCCAACGCGACCGAGGCCGCGCTTGGCTGGCTTCTGGCGCAATACCGTTTCGACCGCTATCGCAAACCTTCGCCGCCATTGCCCGGTCTGAAGTGCCCCGAAACTGTCGATGCCGAACTGGTGCTGGCGATGGCCGAGGGGGAATGGCTGACCCGCGATCTGATCAACACCCCCGCCGCCGATATGGGCCCGGCCGAATTGCAGGCGGCCTTCCTGTCGTTGGCCGAGCGTTTCGGTGCGGCAACCCAGGTGGTCGAGGGGGCCGCGCTCGAGCGCGATTTCCCGATGGTATACGCGGTCGGCAAGGGGTCCGAGCGCCCGCCCCGGATCATGTCGCTGCGCTGGGGCAGCAGCGGCCCGTCGCTGACGCTGGTGGGCAAGGGCGTGTGCTTTGATACCGGCGGGCTCAACCTCAAACCCTCCTCCGGCATGTTGCTGATGAAAAAGGACATGGGCGGGGCGGCGACAGTGATGGGGCTGGCGCTGATGATCATGCGGCTGGCCCTGCCGATCCGCCTGCGGGTGATCGTGCCCGCGGTCGAGAACGCGGTATCCGGCCGGTCGCTGCGGCCCAAGGACATCCTGCGCTCGCGCAAGGGGTTGACGGTCGAGGTCAACGATACCGACGCCGAGGGACGGCTGGTGCTGGGCGATGCGCTGGCCTGGGCCGCCGAAGAGAACCCCGAGATCCTCGTATCCATGGCGACATTGACCGGTGCGGCCCGCGTGGCGGTAGGGCCGGATCTCGCCCCCTTCTACACCGATGCCGAGGATCTGGCGCAGGGCTTGCAAGCCGCGGGCCGCGCGCTGGCGGATCCGGTCTGGCGCCTGCCGTTCCACACCCCCTACGAACATATCATCGAGCCGGGCATCGCCGATCTCGACAACGCGCCGGGCTGGGGCTTTGCGGGTTCGGTCACCGCGGCGCTGTTCCTGCGCCGCTTTGCCGACCATCCGCGCTACATGCATTTCGACATCTACGGCCATAC
>ERZ1645187.1997-NODE-1997-length-18355-cov-159.362514_pt1 | contig 18355 bp, 15 predicted proteins | sample MGYA00575352_ERZ1645187 | MGnify/ENA primary metagenome ERZ1645187 (study PRJEB40837, sample SAMN11349314) | freshwater sediment metagenome | isolation source: river sediment | host: Sediment | place: India: Wazaribad , New Delhi | collected 2017-02-21 ... | reverse complement strand
CGCCACCGCGTTCTTGAACTCGGGCTTCAGCAGGTCGGCCCAGTCGGTCGGCGAGTTCTTGACGATGTCCTTGTTCACCTCGAAGCCGAGGACGCCGTAGTAGTCGCCGTACCAGGCGCCGTCGGCATCCTTGGCGCTCTCCGGGATGGTCGCCCAGGTGGCGACCTTGTAGGGCATCAGCAGGCTCTCGCCCTTGGCCGAGGGGCCGAAGGAGAGGCCGACGTCGATGACGTCCGGGGCCTGCGGACCCTTGTTGCCCTTGTTGGCCTTGATCGCCTCGATCTCGTCGCCGGAGCCGGCGTCGGGGTTCAGCTCGTTGACCTGGATGCCGTACTTCGCCTTGAAATCGTCGATGATGGCGCCGTAGCCGCACCAGTCGCGCGCCAGCGCGATGACGGTGAGCTGGCCTTCCTTCTTGGCGGCGGCGACCAGTTCGTCCATCGACTGGGCGGAGGCGGTCCCGGCGGAGCCGGCGAGCGCGGCGATCGCCGCGGAAATCATCAGAGCACGATCGATCTTCATTTCTTGCGACACCCCTTACCTACGACCTCGCGCGACCGACCCGGTCGGCGTCCGGTGGCCCGCTCGACGAGCGGTCCGGCGAGGTCGGTTATCAAGACGAGACGACACTGTCGTGTCGGGTGAAACGCTGCGATTCCCGCGGCCGACCGGGCGCCCCCGACCGGCGGTGACATCGTCACACGATCGTCACGCGAGTTTCAGTAGGCACGATCGCGCGACGCATGGTCAAGGGGGGGTGCGACTTCCGTCGCACGTGTTTTCGGCAGGGGGATCCGCGGCGGTGGCGGGTCCGATCGCGCGCATCGGTCGCGTCGTCCGAGATCTCAACCGCGTTCGATCAGGCCGTCGGCGCGGGCCTGGACGTCGCGCATGAAGCGTTCGAAGAGGGTGCGTTCGGCGGGGTCGAGGGCGCCGAGAAGCCAGTCCTCGCGGGCGCGAACCAAGGGGACGATCCTGCGGTGGAGGGCGCGGCCGGCCGGAGTGAGCGACAGGATCTTGGCGCGCCGGTCGCTCACATCCTCGTCGCGGCGGACGAGGCCGCGCTCCTCGAGCCGGGTGACGGCGCGTGACACCTGCATCTTGTCGAGGGTCGAATAGGGGCCGATGTCCTTCGCCGCCATGGTGCGATTGGCACCCAGTGCGGCGATGACGCGCCATTCGGCGCGGGTGAGATCGAAACGGTCGGCGTAGAGCTGGGAGACGGCGAGCGAGACGCGTTCGGCGAAGACGGCGAGGCGGTAGGGGAAGAAGCGGGTCAGATCGAAGCCGTCGAGGCCGCGCTCGCCGGCTGCGGCGGCATCTCCGTCCGGACCGCCGAGATCGATCGCCGTGTGGTCGCCGTCGCCCGTCATGCTTCGTCCGATGTCGTATCCATTGTTACCATCTTCGTACTCGCGAAAGGGAGCTACGGGGCGAAAACCACGGCGGGGTCGATCGAAACGCTTCGCCGACCTCTACACTATCGGCGGAAAACTTCTTTCCTGGCAAGCCGAGAGAAAGCGCACGGGCGAAGAACACCCGCATCTTTCGTTCGCGATCCGAACGAAAGATGCGGGTGCGACCAACGCGCCTTGCGACGAATGGTAACAGTTGTTACCGAGTGGGCGGACGGACGCGAGATCCGAGGGGAACGCCGATGATCGTCGAGAAGATCCACCACGTCGCCTATCGCTGCCGGGACGCCAAGGAGACGGTCGCCTTCTACCGTCGCATCCTCGACATGGATCTGATCGGGGCGATCGCCGAGGACAAGGTGCCCTCGACCAAGGCGCCCGATCCCTACATGCACATCTTCCTCGACGCCGGCATGGGCAACATCCTCGCCTTCTTCGAGCTGCCCAATTCGCCGCCGATGGGGCGCGATCCCAACACGCCGGAGTGGACCCAGCACATCGCCTTCCAGGTCGCCGGCCTCGACGTGCTGGCCCGGGTCAAGGCGCGTTGCGAGGCGGAGGGCATCGACGTGGTCGGACCGACCGATCATGCGATCTTCAAGTCGATCTACTTCTTCGATCCGTCCGGTCACCGGCTCGAGCTCGCCGCCTGGACGACGACGCCGGAGGAGATGGCGCGGATGAAGGCGGTGGCCGACGAGATGGTGGAGGAGTGGGCGGTGACCAAGAAGCCGCCGCGCCACACCGCCTGGCTGCACGAGAAGGAATTCGGGACCGACTGATCCCGAGCCGACCATCCCGAACACACGAACGAGCCCGTCGCGACCGCATCCCCGAGGAGCGGCGACGGTGGGCCACCCCCGGGGGAGGGCATCCATGCTCCAGACCTACAGCTACCCGAAGTTCGCCTACCGGCAGTCGGCCGAGCAGAAGGAGGGTCGTGTCGCCCGCCATCCGGTGGTGGTGATCGGCGCCGGGCCGATCGGGCTCACTGCGGCCCTCGATTTCGGCCGGCGCGGTATCGCCACCGTGGTGCTCGACGACAACGACACGGTGTCGATCGGCAGCCGCGCCGTCTGCTACGCCAAGCGGCCGCTGGAGATCTGGGACCGGCTCGGCTGTGCCGCGCCGATGGTCGAGAAGGGCGTGTCGTGGAAGGTCGGCAAGGTCTTCTTCGAGAACGACCTGCGCTACACCTTCGACCTCCTGCCCGAGGCCGACCACCGGATGCCGGCGATGATCAACCTCCAGCAATATTACCTGGAGGAGTACATGATCGCCGCGTGCGCCGAGCTCGCGACCGTCGATCTGCGCTGGAAGCACAAGGTGATCTCGCTGCGCCAGGAGCCCGACCACGTGGTGCTGACGGTGGAGACGCCGGACGGGGTCTTCACCATGGAGGCCGACTGGGTGGTGGCCTGCGACGGCGCCAATTCCGACACGCGCAAGATGGTGGGCGCCGAGTTCACCGGCCGCTTCTTCCAGGATCGCTTCCTCATCGCCGACGTGGTGATGAAGGCGGATTTCCCGACCGAGCGCTGGTTCTGGTTCGATCCGCCGTTCCATCGCAACCAGTCGACGCTACTGCACAAGCAGTCGGACGACGTCTGGCGCATCGATTTCCAGCTCGGCTGGGACGCCGACCCGGAGGAGGAGAAGAAGCCGGAGAAGGTGATCCCGCGGCTGAAGGCGATGCTCGGCGAGACGACCGAATTCGAACTCGAGTGGGTGTCGATCTACCAGTTCGCCTGCCGGCGCATCGACGACTTCCGCCACGGCCGGGTGCTGTTCGCCGGCGATGCGGCGCATCAGGTGTCGCCGTTCGGAGCGCGCGGCGCCAACACCGGCGTCCAGGACATCGACAACCTCGGCTGGAAGCTGAAGCTCGTCATGGACGGCGCGGCGCCGGAGGCGCTGATCGATACCTACAACGAAGAACGCGCCTTCGCGGCGGACGACAATCTCCTCCAATCGACCCGATCGACCGACTTCATCACGCCGAAGAGCGAGATGAGCCGGCGCTTCCGCAACGCCGTGTTGGAACTCGCCGCCGACCACGCCTTCGCCCGGCCACTGGTCAATTCCGGCCGGCTGTCGACGCCGACGCCCTACGTCCGGTCGTCGCTCAACACGCCGGACGAGGACATCTTCGCGGGCGGAATGGTGCCGGGCACCAACTGCGCCGACGCACCGATCGCCGTGGCGGGCGAATCCGGCTGGCTGCTGCATCACCTCGGCGACGGTTTCACCGTGATGACCTTCGGGTCCGTGCCGGCGAAGACGGTCGCGGCCGGGGCGATCTCGGCGAAGGTGCTGTCGGTCGGCGACGATCTGGTCGATACGAAGGGCCGCGTCGCCGAGCGTTACGACGGCCGTCCCGGCACCACCTATCTCATCCGCCCGGATCAGCACGTCGCCGCCCGCTGGCGGTCGTTCGACGCCGCGAAGATCGCCCGCGCCGTGGCGCGCGCCTGCGTCGCCTGAAGGGGAGCCGCTTCATGAGCCTCAATCTCCAGCCCAACATCCCCGATCCCGACGGCTTCTATCAGGAGCTGATCGACAGCCAGCGCGACATGACCGACGCGCAGGCGCAGATGATGAACTGCAAGCTCGTCCTGGTGCTCGCCAATCACATCGGCGATCGCGAGGTTCTGCGGGCGGCGCTCGAAGTCGCCGGCGGACGGATCGGGCCCGCCTGAGAAGTGGTTGCACCGGCCCGCAGGTGGCCCGATCATGGGTCGGTCCGCCGCAGTGGGACGGCGGTCGTGGAAAACGAACCCGAGAATAGTTGACCGACCGGTTGGTCAATGTATCATGAGTCCAGAAGCAGAGGGTCGGGCGTGAACCGGCCCCGTTCTCACCGGGAGGAAGTCCGATGCAGAAAGTCGTGAAGACGGCGCTCGCCGCCCTTTCGTTCGCCGCGGTGACGGCGAGCCCCTCGCTGGCCGCCGATCCGATCAAGATCGGGTCGGTGTTGTCGGCCACCGGCCCGGCCGCCTTCCTCGGCGAACCGGAAGCCAAGACGCTTCAGCTCTACGTCGAGAAGGTGAACGCCGCCGGCGGTCTCCTCGGGCGCAAGCTCGAGCTCGTCACCTACGACGACGGCTCCGACGCGGCCAAGGCCAACGGCTTCGCCAAGCGCCTGATCGAGGACGACAAGGTCGACGTCATCCTCGGCGGCACCACCACCGGTGCCACCATGGGCATGGTGCCGCTGGTCGAGAAGGGCGAGATCCCGTTCATCAGCCTCGCCGGCGCGGTGGTGATCGTCGAGCCCACCAAGAAGTGGGTGTTCAAGACGCCGCACACCGACCGCATGGCGGCCGAGAAGATCTTCGCCGACATGAAGAAGCGCGGGCTCACCAAGCTGGCGCTCGTCTCCGAGACCTCGGGTTTCGGCCAGTCGGGCCGCAAGGAGACGATCGCCTCCGCCGCCAAGGCCGGCATCGAGATCGTCGCCGACGAGACCTACGGACCGAAGGACACCGACGTCACCGCCCAGCTCACCAAGATCAAGGGGCTGGCCGGCACGCAGGCGATCCTGGTGTTCGGCCTCGGCCAGGGTCCGGCGATCGTCACCAAGAACATCGCCCAGCTCGGCATCACCCTGCCGCACTACGAGTCACACGGGGTCGCCTCGGAGGAGTACATCAAGCTCTCCGGTGCCGCGGCCGAGGGCGTGCGCCTGCCCGCCGCCGCGCTGATCGTCGCCGACGCGCTGCCGGCGAGCGATCCGCAGAAGCCGGTCGTCACCGGCTACGCCAAGGCCTATGCGGACGCCTTCAAGTCGGAGGTCTCGACCTTCGGCGGACACGCCTACGACGCGCTGATGATCTATGCCGACGCGGTCAAGCGGGCCGGCACCACCGACAAGGCCAAGGTGCGCGACGCCATCGAAGCCACCAAGGGCTTCGTCGGTACCGGCGGTGTCGTCAACATGAAGGCCGACGACCACATGGGCCTCGATCTTTCCGCCTTTCGGATGCTGGAGATCAAGGGCGGCAAGTGGACCCTCGTCGACTGACGATCGTCATGATCGGCCCGGGGACGCTTGAGCGCCCCCGGGCAAGGCCTTCCCGTCGCCTCGTCATCGCCTGCGACGGCCCATCGGAGCCGGAGAGAGGTCCATGTCGCAATTCCTGCAGCTGCTCTTCAGCGGGCTGACCGTGGGAGCGACCTACGCCTTGTCGGCGCTCGGTTTCTCGATGATCTACAACGCCTCGGGGGTGATCAATTTCGCCCAGGGCGAGTTCATCATGCTCGGCGGCATGGTGGCGGCGGTGCTGACCGCTTCGGGGTTGCCGCTGCCGCTCGCGGTGCTGGCGGCGATCGTCGTCGTCGCGCTGGTCGGCCTCATCGTCGAGAAGCTCGCGATCGAACCGGCGCGCGATGCCGACATCACCTCGATCATCATCATCACCATCGGCGTGTCGATGATCGTGCGCGGCGTCGTCGAGGTGACGATGGGCAAGGGCAGCCGGGCGCTGCCGCACTTCTCCGGCGAGACGCCGATCGCGCTCGGCGGGGCGACGCTGTTGCCGCAGAGCCTGTGGGTGATGGCGGTGACGGCGGTGGTGGTGGCGGGGCTCGCCGTGTTCTTCGGCCGCACCCGGTTGGGCAAGGGCATTCTCGCCACGGCGCACAACCGGCTCGCGGCGCAACTGGTCGGCGTCGACGTCAAGAAGGTGCTGTTGACGAGTTTCGGCCTCGCCGCGGCGCTGGGGGCGGTCGGCGGGGTGTTGATCGCACCGATCGCCACCACCTCCTACGACGCCGGGCTGATGTTGGGCCTCAAGGGCTTCGTCGCCGCCACCTTCGGCGGGCTCGGCTCGGGGGTGGGGGCGATCGCCGGCGGGGTGCTGCTCGGCCTGATCGAGACGATGACCGCCGGCTACGTCTCCTCGTCCTACAAGGACGCGGTGCCTTTCGTGCTGGTGCTGGTGATCCTGGTGGTCCGGCCGCGTGGCCTCTTCGGCCTCGGCCCATCGGAACGGGTGTGAGGCGGCGATGAGCGAGGCTTCGACCCCCCCGACCATCGGCCGCTCGTCGCCCGAGATCACCGCCGCGGCGCTGGCGACGGCGCCGGGCTTCCGCAGCCGCCATCTGCCGGTGATCGTGCTCGCCGTGGTTCTGGCGGCGCTGCCGACGGTGCTGCCCAACGCCTACTACTACGACGTGGCGATCCGCATCCTCGCCAACGCGGTGCTCGCCATCGCGCTCAACCTGCTGATCGGCTACTGCGGCCAGATCAGCCTGGGTCACGCCGGCTTCTTCGGCCTCGGCGCCTACGGCTCGGCGATCCTGACGACCCACCGCGACTGGACGGCGCCGATGGCGCTCCTCGCCTCGGCGGCGATCGTGGGCGTGGTGGCCTGGGTGGTCGCTCGCGTCATCCTGCGGCTCAAGGGCCACTATCTCGCCATGGCCACCCTCGGCCTCGGCATCATCGTCACCATCGTGCTGACCAACGAGGCGAGCCTCACCGGCGGGCCGGACGGCATGTCGGTCGGCGACATGAAGCTCTTCGGCCTGCGTCTCACCGGCGAGAAGGTCTGGTACCCGGTCTTCGCCATCCTGCTCGTCTTCGCCGTGGTACTCGCCGCCAATCTGGTGGAGAGCCCGGCGGGGCGGGCGCTCCGGGCACTGCACGGCTCGGAGGTGGCGGCGCGGGTGGTCGGCATCGACACCGCCTCGTTCAAGACCCGCGTCTTCGTGCTGTCGGCGGTGGTCGCAGCGGTGATGGGGTCGCTCACCGCCCACTACCTCGGCTTCATCACGCCGCAGGTCGCTTCGTTCCACAAGTCGGTGGAGCTCGTCACCATGGTGGTGGTCGGCGGCATGGCGTCGATCTGGGGCTCGGTGTTCGGCGCGGCGCTCCTGTCGCTGCTGCCGGATCTGCTCGCCCGTTTCGAGGGCTTCGAGACGGTGATCTTCGGCGTCATCCTGGTCGCCACCATGATCTTCCTGCCGCGCGGCATGGTGCCGTCGCTCGCCCGCCTCGTGCGTCGGGAGGGCCGGTGATGCTCCGGGTCGAGAACCTCACCAAGTCCTTCGGCGGCGTCACCGCGGTCTCGGGCGTCGGCTTCGAGGTGGCCAAGGGGACGATCCATGCGGTGATCGGACCCAACGGCGCCGGCAAGACGACGCTCTTCAACCTGATCACCGGTATCTACACGCCGTCCTCCGGCTCGATCCGCTTCGAGGGTGTCGAGATCGGCGGCCGGGCGCCGGAGCGGCTGGCGGCGCTCGGCATGAGCCGGACCTTCCAGAACCTGCAGATCTCGATGAACCTCACGGCGATCGACAACGTCATGACCGGGGCGCATCTCGGGCTCAATTCGAGCCTGCTCGCCGGCATGTTCGGGATCCCCGATCTCGGTGGTCGCGAGCGCGCAGCGCGGGTCCGGGCGGCGGAGCTGATGGAGTTCGTCGGCTGTGGTGCCTATGTCGGGGCGGAGGCCGGGTCGATGCCCTACGGCGCGTTGAAGCGGCTGGAGATCGCCCGGGCGCTGATGGCGAAGCCGCGCATCCTCTTCCTCGACGAGCCGGCCGCCGGTCTCAACCACACCGAGACGCACGAGATCGAGGAGCTGATCGCGGCGCTGGGGAAGTCCGGCGTCACGGTGGTGCTGGTCGAACACGACATGAAGCTGGTCATGAACGTCTCGGATCGCATCGTCGTGCTCGACTACGGCAAGAAGCTCGCGGAGGGCACGCCGGCCGAGATCCGGGTCAACCCCGACGTCGTCGCCGCCTATCTCGGCGCCGAGAGCGAGGGAGTGTGAGGCCCATGCGCGCGCTTGGCGTCATCGAAGCCGAACACCGCAACATGTGGCGCGTCACCAACGCGCTCGGCGTCCTCGCCGACCGTCTCGCCGACGCGTCCGCCACGGTCGATCGGCCGACCGACCTCGCCACCGTGGCGCTGATCGCCGACTATCTCGAGAGCTTCACCGAACGTTTCCATCACCCCAAGGAGAGCGACCTGCTCTTCGCCCACATCCGTCGGCGCTCCAACGAGGGCGCGGCGATCATCGATCGGCTCGAGCGCGACCACGAGATGAGCCCGCACCAGGTCGAGCGCATCCGCGATCTGGCGCGGCCGGCGGTGGTGGCGACCGAGGCGACCGCGATGGCGACGCTGGTCGAGGAGATCGGCTCGTTCCGCGCCCGTCTCGGCGAGCACATGCGGCTGGAGGAGGACGTCACCTTCCCGCTGGCCCGGCAGGTGTTGACGGCCGAGGACTGGGCCGAGATCGACGCCGGCTTCGATGCCCATGTCGATCCGCTCGGCGATCCGAACGCGCCGGCCGAGATCGCGCTGCTGCGCGCCCGCATCACTCGACTCCTACCGGCGCCGGAAGGTCTCGGCGGTCATTCCGACGTGGTGGTGGGGAAGTTGGCGCCACGCCGCGCGGCGGCCCAGGGGACGCTGCTCGCCGTCTCGGGGCTGACCTGCCGCTATGGCCGGATCGAGGCGCTGCACGGCGTCGATCTCGAGATCGGCACCGGCGAGTTGGTGGCGCTGGTCGGCGCCAACGGTGCCGGCAAGACGACGCTCCTGCGCTGCATCTCAGGCGTCCAGCCGGCGGCGGCGGGGACGATCCGCTACGGCGGGCGGGAGATCACGGCGACGCGCGCCGATGCGCGGGTGCGCGCCGGCATCGCCCAGGTGCCGGAAGGGCGACAGGTGTTCGGGCCGATGTCGATCGAGGACAATCTGGTCATGGGTGCCTACACCCGGCCGACGAGCGAGATCGGCGCCGGCCTCGACGAGGTCTACGACCTCTTCCCGATCCTGCGCGAGCGCCGGAAACTGCCGGCCGGGACGCTTTCCGGCGGCCAGCAACAGATGCTGGCGGTCGGTCGCGCCATGATGAGCCGGCCGAAGCTGCTGCTCCTCGACGAGCCGTCGATGGGGCTGGCACCGCTGATCGTCGAGGAGATCTTCCGCATCGTGAAGATGTTGAAGGAGGCCGGCATTACCATCCTGCTGGTCGAGCAGAACGCCCGCGCCGCGCTCGCCATCTCCGACCACGCCTATGTGCTGGAGACCGGCTCGGTCACGCTCGAGGGACCCGGACCCGAACTCCTGAAGAACGACGATGTCCGCCGCGCCTATCTCGGCATGTGAGCGGACCCCAGCCCGAAAGGACACGCGCCCCATGTCGACCACCAAGGCCTTCGCCTCGCAGGCGGATCTCGAGGAGAAGACGGTCACCTTCGCGCAGATCTCCGAACACGCCTGGGCCTATACCGCCGAGGGCGATCCCAACACCGGCATCGTCATCGGCGACGACTCGGTGATGGTGCTCGACACCCAGGCGACGCCGGTGATGGCGCAGGACGTCATCCGCCGCATCCGCGAGGTGACGGACAAGCCGATCGAATGGGTGGTGCTGTCGCACTATCACGCGGTGCGCGTCCTCGGTGCCGAGGGCTATCGCTCGGCGGGGCTCAGGAACATCGTCGCGAGCCGGGCGACGTACGAGATGATCGTCGAGCGCGGCGAGGCCGACAAGGCGAGCGAGATCGGCCGCTTCCCGCGCCTGTTCCGGGCGGTGGAGAGCGTTCCCGGCCTGACCTGGCCGACGATCGTGTTCGAGAAGAAGCTCACCGTCCGCCTCGGTACCGTCGAGGTGGTGCTCGACCAGATCGGGCGCGGCCACACCCGCGGCGACACCATCGCGTGGTTGCCGCAGGAAGGCGTGGTGTTCTCCGGCGATCTCGTCGAGTACGGCGCCACGCCTTATGCCGGCGACGCCCATTTCGGCGATTGGCCGGCCACTCTCGACCGCATCGCGGCGCTCGATCCGGTGGCGCTGGTACCGGGCCGCGGCGCGGCGCTCATCGGGCGCGACAAGGTCAAGGAGGGCATCGACGGGACGCGGGCGTTCCTCACCGATCTCTATGCGTCGGTCATGACCGGCGTGGCCGCCGGTCATGACCTCAACCGCATCTACAAGGACACCTATGCGGCGCTGAAGCCGAGCTACGGCCACTGGGTGATCTTCGACCACTGCCTGCCCTTCGACGTCACCCGCGCCTGCGACGAGGCGCAGGGGCTCGACCACCCGCGCATCTGGACGGCGGAGCGCGACCGCGAGATGTGGACGGCACTCGAGGGGTGAGATCATGAACCCGACCAACGATCCTTCCCTGACTTCGTGGGTGACGAGTGCGCAGGGATCCGACTTTCCGATCCAGAACCTGCCGTGGGGGATCTTCTCCACCGAGGGCGACGAACGGCGGCGGGCCGGGGTGCGCATCGGCGACCGGGTGCTCGACGTCGACGCGCTCCAGGAGGCGGGCCTCCTCGATCCGGTGCTGCCGAAGGGCGTCTTCGCCACCGGGACGCTCGATGCCTTCATCGGGCTCGGTCGTGAGACCTGGTCGGCGGTCCGGGCGCGGTTGTCGGAACTGCTGCGCGCCGACGTCACGAGGCTGGCCGAGGACGCCGTGGCGAGGACGCGGGCGCTCGTGCCGATCGAGGCGGCGGTGATGCATCTCGCCGTTTCGGTCGGCGGCTACACCGACTTCTATTCGTCGCGCGAACATGCCACCAACGTCGGCAGGATGTTCCGTCCGAACGACGAACCGTTGCTGCCCAACTGGCTGGCGATTCCGATCGGCTACAACGGTCGCGCTTCGACGGTGGTGGTGTCGGGCACGCCGGTCCGCCGGCCACTCGGGCAGATGAAGGCGCCGACCGCGCCGGCGCCCACCTTCGGGCCGTGCCGCAAACTCGACTTCGAACTCGAAATGGCGGCGGTCGTCGGGGTGGCGAACCCGATGGGCGCGGTGATGACCGTTGCGGAGGCGGATCGGGCGATCTTCGGCTGGGCGCTGCTCGACGACTGGTCGGCGCGCGACATCCAGGCCTGGGAATACGTGCCGCTCGGCCCCTTCCAGGCCAAGGTCTTCGCCTCGTCGATCGGCGCGTGGATCGTCACGGCGGAGGCGCTGGAGCCGTTCCGCGTCGCCGGGCCGGTGCAGGAGCCCGAGCCGCTGCCCTATCTGCGGCATCCGGCAGCCATGAACCTCGACGTCGAGCTCGAAGTGGCGATCCGGCCGAAGGGGGCGGCCGAGGCGACGGTGATCGCGCGGACGAACTTCGCCCACATGTACTGGTCGACGGCGCAGCAGCTCGCTCATCACGCGATCGGCGGTTGCGCCATGAACATCGGCGACATCATCGGCTCGGGGACGATCTCGGGGCCGACACCGGACAGCCTCGGTTCGCTGCTCGAACTCTCCTGGAACGGCACGCGACCGATCTCGCTCGCCGACGGCTCGAGCCGCACCTTCCTCGAGGACGGCGACACGGTGATCTTCACCGGACGGGCGACGCGCGGCGGCCTCTCGATCGGTTTCGGCGTGTGCGAGGGCGAGATCCTGCCGGCGCACGTCCGCGAAGGGTGGTGACGGAGTTCTCCCGCTCCCTCGCGGGGGGAGGCGATCGACGTCGTGTCTCGTCGAAATCAGGTTGGGCGACGGTCGTTCGTGCCCTGGCATCCCTGCCGGCGGCGAGCTCGGCGTGGACCGGGGCGGAAGCGTGGTCGGACATCGGCGCCGAGGGGGAGCACCGTCGGTCGGTCGCCCCGGTCATGCCGCCCTCTCGCCGCGGATCAGGTCGGCCGCCTTCTCGGCGATCATGATCGTCGGCGCGTTGGTGTTGCCGCCGGTCAGCGTCGGCATCACCGAGGCATCGACCACTCTGAGACCGTCGAGACCGCGCACCCTGAGCTCCGGGTCGACCACCGCCGTCTCGTCCACCCCCATCCGGCAGGTGCCGACCGGGTGGTAGATGGTGTCGGCGCGCGAGCGGATGTGATCCTCCCACTGCGCGTCGCTCATGCCGTCGCGGACGCCGAAGAGCTCCCTATGGCGGTACTTCGCCATCGGCTCGGTCATCAGGATGTCGCGGGTGATCCTGGCGCCGGCGATCAGGGTCCGGAGGTCGCGTTCGTCGGAGAGGAAGCGCGGATCGATCCCCGGCGCCGCCGCCGGATCGGCCGACTGCAGGAAGACCTCGCCGCGCGAATGGGGATGCAGGGCGCAGACGTGGCAGGAGAAGCCGTGGCCGAGATGCAGCTTGCGGGCATGATCGTCGACCACAGAGATGACGAAGTGCAGTTGCACGTCGGGGGCCGCCAGCGATCGATCGGTCCTGAGGAAGCCGGCGCCCTCGGCGTAGGGGGTGGCGAACATCCCGGTGCCGTCCTTGCGCCATTGCAGGATGTGGCGCATCAGGTCGACCGTGGCTCTCGCGCCGATGCCGAAGTTGTCGGTGTCCTTCGAGCTCCAGGCGAGGATGAAGTCGAGATGGTCCTGCAGGTTCTGCCCGACGCCGGGCAGGTCGTGCACCACCTCGATGCCGTGGCGGCGGAGGTCGTCGCCGCGGCCGACGCCGGAGAGCTGGAGGAGTTGCGGCGAGGCGAAGGTGCCGCCGCAGAGGATCACCTCGCGCCGCGCCGTCGCCGTCTCGTCCACGCCGCTCCGGCGGAAGACGACGCCGGTTGCGCGCTTGCCGTCGAAGCGGATCCGCCGCGCCTGTGCCTTGGTCAGCACGGTCAGGTTCGGCCGCCGGTCCATGACCGGGTGGAGGTAGGCGGCAGCAGCCGAACAGCGCTCGCCGTTGCGCGCCGGATCGTGGAACTGGGTCACCTGATAGAGGCCGAACCCCTCGGTCTCGCCGGTGTTGAAGTCGGCGCGCCGGCGATACTGCAACTGCTCGGCCGCCTCGACGAAGGCGTGTGAGATCGGCCGCGGGCTCTTCTGGTCGGAGACCTGCAACGGCCCGCGATCGCCGTGGACGTCGTCGCCGCCGCGCTGATTGTTCTCGGCCCGTCGGAAATAGGGCAGCACCGACGCCCAGTCCCACCCGTCGTTACCGAGATCGGCCCAGTGGTCGTAGTCGCTGCGATGGCCGCGGATGTAGAGCATGGCGTTGATCGCCGAGGACCCGCCCAGGACCCGGCCGCGCGGCTGATAGCCCCGCCGGCCCTTCAATCCCGGTTGCGGGACCGTCTCGAAGGCCCAGTTGTTGATCCTGCCGTGGCCGGGCAGCATGGCGACGACCGCCGCCGGTGCCCGGATCAGGATGCCGTCGCCGCGGCCGCCGGCTTCCAGCAGACAGACGGTGGCGTTCGGATCCTCGCTGAGGCGAGCGGCCAGCGTCGACCCGGCGGAACCGCCGCCGACGATCACGTAGTCGAAATCCATCGGTCTTCCCCCTGTCGGCGCCGGATCGAGCCGGCGCATCGTGCGTCGGTCGAATGCCGGCGCCGTTCCGTCGGATGTGGTCGTCGCAGCGTCGCCGGCGACGTCGGAGGTCGCCGGCGACGCTGCGAAGATGGCGATCATTCCGCCGGGATCGCCATCGGGTTCGATCGTTCGAAGGCGGCGATGCCGCTCGCCGCGTTGGCGCGGGCGGCGAGCCGGCGCTCGTCGGGCGTGGCGTAGTCACGGTCCCAGGCGATCACCTTGGGGATCATCAGCCGGTGCCACAGCGGCGGGATCAGGGTGACGATCATGGTGGTGAGATAGCCGTTGATCATCATCGGCGCCTCGGGGAAGGGCATGAGATCCTGATAGGGCACCTCGCCCTGGGCGTGATGATGCGAGTGGCGGGTCAGATTGAACATCGACCACGAGCTGATGCGTTTGTTGGTGTTCCAGGAATGGCGCGGCTCCACCGGCTTGGCCGGATCGCGCACCATGCCGTAGTGCTCCATGTAGTTGACGATCTCGAGCAGCGACTTGGCGAAGAGACCGCTCGCCAGCAGGAACGCCGCCGCCCGCCAACCGCCGATCCCCCAGGCGGCGACGAGCAGGGCGAGGCTCATCACCTGACCGCGCAGGAAGGCGTTGTGCCACGACCACAGGCCGAGGTGCTTGCGCTGCAGACGCTTCGTCTCGATGGCCCAGGCGCTGCGATTTCCCTCGAGCGTCGAGGCGACGATGTGGTGGTAGACGAGGCGGCCGCGCGGCGCCGTCGCGGGGTCGAGTTCGGTCGAGACGTAGCGGTGGTGGCCGTAGACGTGCTCGATGGCGAAGCTCGTGTCGAAGCTGAACGCCAGGAGCCAGCGGCCGATCACCAGCGATACCGGATCCCAGGTACGATGGGTCAGCTCGTGACCGGCGATGGTGCCGATCAGGCCGATCAGCAGCCCGGCCATCAGCACCGCCGAGACCAGATGCCCGCCGGTGGTCGCCGCCTTGGCCGCCACCAGGTCCCAGCCGAGCCAAGGCGACAGCGCTGCGCCGAAGTCGAGCGGATCGCCGGGGCTGACGCCCCACAGGGCGCAGAAGACGAACAGCAGGAGCAGCGGCAACGCCATCCACAGCTGCGCCGTCAGGATGCCGGGGTGGGTGAAGTGCGGCACCGCCGTGTCGTTGCCGAGCAGTGCGTCGCCGATCACGTAGAAGCCGAGTACCGTGGCGAAGCCGAGCGAGATCCAGGCGCCACCGCCGAGAAAGGCGGCCAACGCCACCAGTCCGACGGCGTGGAAGAGGAAGAACTTGAGATAGTCGATCGGCCCGGCCACCGGCGATCGGTCGGCACCGGCGGCGGCGAGTGCCGCGTTGCGTGGCGACGCCGGGATCGCCCGGGTGGTGAAGCGATCGGCGTGGATCTCGGCCGAGGAGATGCCGCGGGTGGTGAGGACGCGGACGGCGGCGTCGACCATGGCGGGCGGGCCGCACAGATAGGCGGAGGTCGCTTCGCCGAGGTGCCGCGGGACGACGTCGGTGACCAGCCCCCGTTCGCCCGACCAGGTCGACCGCGGTCCGGCTTCCGACAACACCGGCACGAAATCGAAGGACGCCGGCCAGCGTGCCGCCATCGCGCGGATCCGGTCGAGCCCGTAGAGGTCGCGCTCCTCGCGGGCCCCGAACAACAGCGTCACCGGGCGGGCACCACCGCTGCGTTCCAACTCCTCGAGCATCGCCAGGATCGGCGCCAGCCCGCTACCGCCGGCGACCAGCACCACCGGTTCGTCACCGGGGCGCATCCAGAAGTCGCCCGCCGGACCGTCGACCCGGATCTCCTCGCCGACGACGTCGCCGTCGTGGATGCGGCCGGAGAAGACGCCTCCCGGCACCTTGCGGACGAAGAAGGCGACCCGCTCGTCGTCGTTCGGTGCGGTGGCGAAGGAATAGCTGCGGCTCTCCCCCGGCAGCGATGCCAGGGTGAGCGTGGCGAACTGGCCGGCCCGGTAGGCGAGCGGTTCATCGAGCTGAACGTCGAGGCGGACGATGTCCCGGGTCAGCGCCGTGCGGCCGACGATACGCCCGTGCACGCTTCGCCCCACCGTTTCGGCGGCGAGCGCCACTTCGATCGCCACGTCGCTGCGCGGCGTGCTCTGGCAGGCGAGGATGAAGCCGCGGTCCAGCTCGTCGTCGGAGAGGATGTAGCCGGTCTCGGTCAGTTCCTTCACCTCGCCGCTCACCAGCCGACACTTGCAGGTGGCGCAGCCGCCGACCCGGCAGCTGTGCGGAAAGGCGATGTCCTGACGCAACGCCGCCGCGAGCAGCGTCTCGCCGGATTCGACGTCGATCGGCCGGCCGTTGATGTGCGCGGTCCGGCGACCACCCCCCGAGAACAACGATGCCATGTCGCCTCCCTGAACGGATCTTCTTGCTTCAATCGATTTATCCGCCGTTCCATTGTGCCGCCCGATACGCCCGAGCATGAGCCGCCGGCGTTGACAGCGAGCGGTCATTTGTCGCCAAATCGATCCCGGCGGTGTGCTCGGCCGGCCGCCCACGGGGCAGATCGATGGCGAAAGACGGTTTTGTTCTGCCGATCCTCTACCTCCGCCAGATCGCCGATCTGGTTCGGGAACTGGGGGCGGACGTCGGCGAATGGCTGGCGCGTGGTGGCCTGTCGGAGCGCCGCCTGGAGGAGCCGTCGATCGATCTGTCACTGGAGACTTTCCGCCGTCTGGTCGTCGACGCGCGTGCGGTGACGGGGGAACCGGCGCTCGGCCTGTTGATCGGCCGGCGGCTGTCGGTGGCGACCCACGGGGTGGTCGGTTTCGCCGCGATGGCGAGCGGGTCGATCCGCCAGGCGATGGAACTGGTGGAGCGCTTCGTGCCGCTGCGCACCTCGGTCGTCGCCGTTCGCACCGAGATCCACGGCGACGAGTTCCGCGTCGTCTTCCGCGAGGCGCCGGGGCTCGGCGAAGCGCGCGACAGTCTGGTCGAGGCGGTGATGCTGGCGGTGAAGAACATCGCCGATCATCTCGCCTCGGGCGACGCCGGCAACACGCTCGTGTGTTTCGGCTTCACCGAACCCGCCCATGCCGATCTCGCCCGGGCGCTGTTTCGCTGCGAGGTGATCTATGCCCGGCCCTGGACCGGCTTCTCGTTTCCGCTGGCGATCGCCGATCGGCCGGTGCGCACCCACGATGCCGTCGCGTTCGAAGAGGCGACGCGGATCTGCCGGCGCGAACTCGCCCGTCTGGTCGAAAACGAGACCGAGAGCGTCCGCGTCCGCCGTCTGCTGCTGGAGCGCGAGAACCATTTCCCGACGTTACAGGTGACGGCGCGTCTGCTCCGCACCACGCCACGCACCCTGCACCGCCGCCTCGTCGAGGAGGGCACCTCCTACAAGGAGATCCTGGAGGAGGTGCGGCACGGACTGGCGGTCGAGCACCTGCGCGCCGGTCGCCTGACGATCAAGGAGATCGCCTTCCTGTTGGGCTATACCGACACGGCCAACTTCCGCCGCGCCTTCAAGCGCTGGGAGGGCGTGCCGCCGTCGAGTCTGCAACGGCCGGGGTCGACGGCCGACCCGTCGACCGACAGCCCCCGAGGCCGCTCCGGACCCCGACGCGACGGGGCCGGATGACCCGGCAGCGGACGGGCCCCTCGCCATCCGGATTCGGCCGCAAAAGCCCTTTCCGCGAAGCCGCAGGAGATGCCGAAACTCGTTGAAACTCAACAGGACGGCCGATAGCCTACCCGAGATCCGCTTCCCCGTGCGGGAGGGCAGGGGACGGGAGCCGGGCCCCATCAGAACCTCGCCGGGTCGTTCCTGCCGGGTCGTTCGAGGTCGGCGATCCGGGTCCGACCTCCGCCGATGCGGTTTCGCCGGATCACCTCCCGCAGGCGGACGGGGTTCCCGTCGCCGCTCGCCGGACCATCGAGAGGACCACCCATGAAGCTCCACGGCTATTTCCGTTCCTCCGCCGCGTGGCGGCTCAGGATCGCGCTGGCGCTGAAAGGGCTCCGGTACGGCGATGTCTTCGTCCACCTGCGCAGAGGCGAACAGCGCGAGCCGACCCATCTCGCACGCAACCCCCAGGGCCTCGTACCCGTCCTGGAACTCGACGACGGGACGATGCTCACCCAGTCGCTGGCCATCCTCGAATGGCTCGAGGAAATCCACCCGATACCGCCGATCCTGCCGGCCGACCCGATCGAGCGGGCGAAGGCGCGCGCGGTCGGGCTGGCGGTGGCCTGCGAGATCCATCCGGTGCAGAACCTCAAGGTACTGAACCGGCTGCGCCGTGACGCCGGGTTCGACGATGCGGCGGTCACCGCCTGGGCGGCGCAGACCAACGCCGACGGGCTCGCCGCCTGCGAGGCGATGGTCGCCGATCGGCCGGGTCGGTTCCTGTTCGGCAGCCGGCCGACGGTGGCGGAGATCTGCGTGGTGCCACAGCTCGGCAATGCCCGCCGCTTCGGCGTCGACGTCTCGCGCTTCCCGCGCCTGATCGCAGCGGAAGCGGCGGCGATGGAGATGCCGGCCTTCGCCGATGCCGTACCCGGAAAGCAGCCGGACGCGGAATGACGGGTCAGCGGGCGTCGACGGCGCCGAGGACCATGTCGGTGTGGAGCGCGACCAGCTCGTCCTCGCTCATGCGGCCGCCCGGTCGATACCACTCGCAGATGCCGGTCAGCATCCAGATGATGACGAAGGTGGTCACCCG
>ERZ1645187.1995-NODE-1995-length-18362-cov-20.910745_pt1 | contig 18362 bp, 12 predicted proteins | sample MGYA00575352_ERZ1645187 | MGnify/ENA primary metagenome ERZ1645187 (study PRJEB40837, sample SAMN11349314) | freshwater sediment metagenome | isolation source: river sediment | host: Sediment | place: India: Wazaribad , New Delhi | collected 2017-02-21 ... | reverse complement strand
CCATCCAAAAACCCCCTCACCCAACAGTGAGGGGGTTTTTTACGTCTAGAAAAAAGAAAATTTGGCGCTACGCAGATCGCACAAGGCGGTGATTGCGGATTGTTTGTGGTCTGCTGCTAGACGTACTTCCGCCGCCAGAACGCGATAAGCATTCCTATGGCGATAAACCCCATCATACTCAAAGCGTAGAGATAGCCGGCTGGAAGTTCCAGCCAGGGCATATCCTTGAAATTCATCCCGAAGATTCCTGCAATCAGGGTCGCTGGCATGAAAATGGTGGTGAATACGGAGAGCGTGCGTACCTCAAGGTTAACACGGTGACTCACCGTGCTGAGGTAGACGTCCAGCAAACCGGTGGCAAGTTCCCGCAAATCCTCAAGCGACTCGATGATATGAATTGTGTGGTCATATACGTCGCGCAAGTAAACATGGACGTCATTAGTGAAATACTCGCCAGCATCTCGATGGAGCGTGCCCAGTAACTCCCTAAGCGGATGCAGGTTGCGGCGAAGTTGCGAGACGCAGCGTTTTAGTTGGTGTATTCCCTCTAGGGAGTTTGGCCCCGGACGGCCGAATATCTCGGACTCCAACCGCTCTGCATGCTCATTGATCTGCTCGATGACGCCGAAGTAACTGTCCACCACCGCATCGATCAAACTGTAGGCCAGCATACCGGATCCCCCTCGATGCAGGCTTCCGGGAGGGTTTCGCAGGCGTTGTCGGACAGGCGCCCATGTATTCGATGTTCGTTCCTGAAAGCTCAGAACATAGTCGCGGCCGACGACCAGACTAATTTGGTCCAGCGTGAGTTCAAGCCTTTCACCATCGATTTCGTACCGATGCAGGACGATGTAGAGATGATCGGGGTAGCTCTCTATCTTTTGCCGCTGCGAAGTGTTCAGAATATCCTCAAGCACCAAGGGGTGGAGGCCGTATCGATCCCCGAGCGGAAAAATATCGGTGGGTTGATGTGCGCCATAGACATTGATCCAGCGCGTTGCGTGGCTCTGCTGGACCATGGCAGCCTCGTCAGCCGACAGCGCTTGCTTTTCAGAGTGTCCATTCTGGTCATAGTCGATCAGGCCGAAATGTGCTCTGTCAGTTTTCCTTTCTCCGATGTGCACCAGCGTGCCTGGGGGGAGTCCGGCCTTTGTGGAGCGCAGTTTCTTGGTCTTGCTCATGTGCTAACCAAACGATTTATTGCGATGCTCGCCGCTACCATGCCGAATACCGAAGTGACGCAGACGGCCGATCCGAATCCGGCGCAATTCAGTCCTTGGGGGCCACGATCAATCTCGCAAGACGTCGATCGGTCGGGATAGCGTAAAGGCTCGCTTGAATAGATGGCAAGCACGCCAAATTTCTTCCCATTTCCCCTTGGAAAATTGAATTCCCGACGCAACGCGGCTCGTACTTTTGCCAGCAGAGGGTCTTGGGTTGTTTGGGAGAGATCCGCACTGGTGATACGCGTCGGGTCAATTTGCCCACCGGCGGCGCCCCCGACGACAACCGGAATGCCTTTCTGCTTGCAATGAGCGATTAGCGCGGTTTTTGCACGCGCCTGATCAATGGCGTCAATGACGAAATCGATATCGTCCGAAATTAGAGCGCGTACGTTATCAGGCGTGAGGAAGTCATCAACACACCGTACTTCACACGATGGATTGATGGCGCGAATCCGCTCGGCCATGGCGTCGACTTTGGCTTGCCCGAACTTCCCTTCCAGCGCGTGGATTTGTCGGTTGGTATTTGACTCGGCAACGATATCGAGATCGATCAGGGTAATCCTGCCGACCCCCGTGCGTGCGAGCGCTTCTGCCGCCCAGGAGCCAACCCCGCCAATGCCAACGACACAAACATGTGCGACGCGAAGTTTCGCCGCACCGGTTTCGCCATAGAGGCGGGAAACACCGCCGAAGCGACGACTCAAGTCGACCATCCTTACGCCTCCACGGTTTTTCGGATGACGGTGTTGAATGGCGTGATCCACTCCGGCGCAAACTGGCGGTCACAGGCATTGATTTCCGCAATGGCCCGCAAGACAGAACGATTCTTGCCCCGATGAATATGTTTCAACATGACCGCCTCGAATGCATCCACAATCGCCAGAATCTTGGCGCCGTCGCAAATAGCATCGGCAGTCAGCGCAGCAGGGTATCCATGGCCATCCGGCATCTCGTGATGTTGCGCCACCATTTCGGTCGCATCCTCCCAGCCATGCATGCGTTGCAGAAGTCCAGCGGCGAAGCCGGGATGATTTCGCAAGATGAGTTTATCTTGATCCGTCATTTTGCCAACCTTCAGCCAAATCGCTTCCGGCAATAGCATCATTCCGATGTCGTGCAGATACACGGCTGCCTCCAATTGCCGTGGATCGACCCGGTTTCCTGCTGTTTTGTTGGTTTCGAGCGCCAGTCTGAGAATTCGCATCGTTCTCCCTTTGAACAAAGGCGAGCGGCTTTCGTATTGCAGTGCTAGCGTGCGGAAAAACTGCAGGTCCGCTGTAACTTGGACATCACTCGTACGCGTAGCGCCGACACGCGACTGACGACTCGAGACCTCCGGAATGACGGGCGGAAAACCGGTGACCGATTCAATCAGGTTGGCGCAGTTCTGGTCAACCTCGCCCGTCTTCGACTCTGCGAGCTTTTGAAGTCCATGCAGCAGCTTGGGAAGCGCAAGCTGTTCAATTGACTTTCCCGCGAGTAACGCTTCGGTTGCCAGCTCAAGGCGATCAATTGCCAGCAGGATCAGCTCTCCGAGAAGATCCGAAAAGGGAATCTCACCGTCGCGGAAGCGGGACATCATGGTTTCGATTGGATGGGCAATCGCCGCACCCAACTCGAATTTACACAGCGATGCGTCGCCTTTAATATTGTGAATCGAGCGGAACAGTTCCGAAGTAATCTCGCAGTCGGCGGGGGAGTTTTTCAATCGTGCAATGTTTCGCTCGATCTCCGGGGCGCGGTCAATCAGCGCATCGGCGAATTCCTCCAACGCGGCGCGGTCCTGAATAGCGGGACTGGTGATTGAGCGCAGATCCATTTTTTCTCCCGGTGCTTGGATTCGATCTGTCGAGTTTAGCAAAACGGCGTTCCCGGAGCCTGCTTCTTTGATGTCGCAACCTTGACGGGCGGGGGCTGGACCCATAACATTCTGCGGTTAATCAAAGAAATTCCGACTGTGACACTGGAAGAACTCTACGCCCTCATCGGGCCCGACATGAAGGCCGTTGACGCGGTCATCCGCGACCGTCTCTACTCCGACGTGGTTCTGGTGCGCCAGGTCGCCGAATACATCATCAATAGCGGCGGCAAACGGATGCGGCCAGCACTGGTGCTTCTGGTGGCCGGGGCGCTTGAATATCACGGCAAACATCATCACGATCTCGCCGCCGTAGTCGAATTCATCCATACCGCGACCTTGCTGCATGACGACGTTGTCGACGAATCTGCGCTGCGTCGCGGCCGTGGTACGGCCAATGCCATGTTTGGCAACGCCGCCAGCGTACTGGTCGGTGACTTCCTGTACTCGCGTGCGTTTCAGATGATGGTCGCGGTCGACAACATGCGGGTCATGCAGGTTTTGTCGGATGCCACCAATGTCATCGCCGAGGGCGAGGTCCTGCAGCTGATGAACTGTCACGATGCCGACGTTGATGAAGCGCGCTACATGCAGGTGATCCACTACAAGACTGCCAAGCTCTTCGAAGCCGCTGCGCAGTTGGGTGCGATTCTGGGTGGTGCCGAGCCGGCACTGGAGTCTTCCATGGCGGCTTACGGCATGCATCTCGGGACGGCTTTCCAGTTGATCGACGATGTACTCGATTACTCCGGCCAGGAAGTGGATACCGGCAAGCACCTGGGTGACGATCTTGCCGAGGGCAAGCCGACCTTGCCCCTGATTTACGTCATGCAGCACGGAACCGTCGAGCAGGCTGCCTGTGTCCGACAGGCCATCGAACAGGGGGGGCGCGACGATTTCCCGGCGGTCCTTGAAGCGATACGCCAGAGCGGAGCGCTTGATCATGCGCGCGCACGTGCCCAGCATGAAGCCTTGCTCGCCAGAGAAGCAATTTCGCGTCTGGGGGATTCAAATTATAAAAAAGCTCTGCTACAATTGACCTTCTTTGCAGTTGAGCGAAACCATTAAGGTTTTTGCAGCATCGGAGTGTAGCTCAGCCTGGTAGAGCACTGCGTTCGGGACGCAGGGGTCGCATGTTCGAATCATGTCACTCCGACCAATCAACTGACGATAAGGCCTTGATTATTCAAGGCCTTTTTCGTTTCTGTCTTCCCGGTCAATTTCCAGGCTTCTGATTTTTCCCCGCTTTTTACCACTGGCCTCGGTGCGCAGGGTGGATCCCCTACGCGATTTCAGGCAACGAATTGCCGGGGGTTCTTGAAAAATTTGCTTGACCTTATCATATCGATATAACTAAGATTATCGACATGAAATCTGACTACAGCCAGACCATCCCCCCTGAGTGGGCGGTGATGTCGAAAATATTCGTGGCGCTGGGTGATGAGCACCGGCAGCGCATTCTTCTGCTTTTTGAGCCGGGTGAGCGCCTGAATGTCGGGCAGATTGCCGAGGTGTCGACGCTGGCGCGCTCCACGGTGTCGCATCACCTGAAGATCCTGCACGAATCCGGGGTGCTGGCTTCGGAGAAGATCGGCAAGGAGGTCTGGTTCTGGATCGACCGCCCCTTGCTGGAAACCACTTTTACCAACGTTCTCGATTACCTGAGGGAGAGCACCTGATGCGTGCCTTGATCAAACCCCTGCTGCGCTGGGCGGCCCGTTTGCTGTTCCGGATTGATGTCGAGTTCCGGCAGGCGGATTTTTCGCATCGCCGGCTGCTGGTGGTGGCCAATCACGAGTCTTTTCTCGATGGCTTGCTGCTCGGGCTGTTCCTGCCGATTGATCCGGTCTTTGTCGTGCATACCGGCATCGCCAACAACTTCTGGTTCCGCATCCTGCTGTCGCAGGTTGATTATCTGGCGGTGGACCCGACCAGCCCGATGGCGATGAAGAAGGTGATCCGGCTGATCGAATCCGGGCGGCCGGTGGTGATTTTCCCGGAGGGGCGGATCACGCAGACCGGCTCGCTGATGAAGGTCTATGACGGCCCGGCCTTCGTCGCCGCCAAGACCGGGGCGACGGTGATTCCGGTGCGGCTCGATGGCGCCTCTCGCTCGTATTTCTCCCGCCTGTCCGGCAAGTATCCGAAGGAAATCTTCCCGAAGATCCGGATGACGGTGCTGCCGGAAGCGTATTTCCCGATGCCGGTGGCCGAATCGGCCAAGCTGCGCCGGCGCAAGGCGGGCGAGCAGATGCGCCGCCTGATGCAGGAGATGATCTTTGCGTCGCGCCCGCAGCAGACGCTGTATTCGGCGCTGTGCGACGCCGCCGAGATTTTCGGGCCGAACCGTCGTCTGCTGGAGGACGTGAAGCAGATCGAGTATTCGTACAAGGATCTGCTGAAGATGGCGCTGATCCTCGGCAAACAGATCGAGCGCCGCTCGCAGCCGGGCGAACGTATCGGCCTGCTGCTGCCGAATCTGGTGCCGACCATCGGCCTGATTTTCGGCCTGACGGCGAGAGGTCGCGTGCCGGCCATGCTCAATTACACCGCCGGCACCGAGGCCATGCAGTCGGCCTGTGTGGCGGCCGAGGTGCGCACCCTCGTCACCTCGCGCCTGTTTGTCGAGCAGGCCAAACTGGCCGACAAACTCGCCGGCCTGCAGCAGGTAGAGCTGGTGTATCTGGAGGATGTGCGGGCGCAGATCGGCCTTGGCGACAAGCTGTGGCTGATGCTGTGGGCCATCCATCGGCCGCGCGCCTTCGAGCGCCGTACCTCGCCGGAAAACGCCGCCGTGGTGTTGTTCACCTCCGGCTCCGAGGGCCAGCCCAAGGGCGTCGTGCTGCCGCACCGCGCCATCCTTGCCAACATCGCGCAGGTGCGTGCCGTGATCGACTTTTCAGTGGATGACAAGGTGCTCAACGCGCTGCCCATCTTCCACAGCTTTGGCCTCACGGCCGGCGCGCTGCTGCCGGTGCTCACCGGCGCCAGCCTCTTCCTCTACCCCTCGCCGCTGCACTACCGGGTGATTCCGGAGGTTGCCTATGACCGCAACTGCACCGTACTTTTCGGCACCTCCACCTTCCTCGCCAATTACGCCAAGTTCGCCCACCCCTACGATTTCTACCGCCTGCGCTACGTCGTTGCCGGCGCGGAGAAGCTGTCGGCGGCGGTGCGCGAACAGTGGTTCGAAAAGTTCGGCATCCGCATCTTCGAAGGCTACGGCGCCACCGAAACGGCACCGGTGCTGGCGGTGAATACGCCGATGGCCTACCGCACCGGCACCGTCGGCAACCTGCTGCCGGGCATTGAACACAAGCTGATCCCGGTGCCGGGCATAAGCAACGGCGGCATCCTGCATGTGCGCGGCCCGAACGTGATGGCCGGCTACCTCAAGGCCGAAAAGCCGGGCGTGCTGCAGCCGCCGGTGTCGGATGCCGGTGAGGGCTGGTACGAAACCGGCGACGTGGTCGAGTTCGACGACGAAGGCTTCGTGAAAATCGTCGGTCGCGTCAAACGCTTCGCCAAGATTGCCGGCGAGATGATCAGTCTGGAAGTCGTCGAAAAGCTCGCCGTCGCCAGCTCGCCGGAAAAGCAGCACGCCGTTTCCAGCCAGCCGGATGCCGCCAAGGGCGAGGCGCTGGTGCTATTCACCACCGACGGCGCGCTGTCGCGCGAACTGCTGGCCGCCAAGGCCCGCGACATGGGCCTGCCGGAGCTGGCGGTGCCGCGCAAGATCCGGAATATCGACGCCCTGCCTTTGCTCGGCACCGGCAAGATCGACTACGTGACGCTGAAGCGTCTGGCGGAGGCCGCATGAGCGGCGGGCCGGATAGCTGCGGTGAACCCGGAAAAGTGATGAAAATCGGCCGTTTTTCGCGCGGGCCGCTGGCCAGCCAAAAGCGTCGCCGCTTGCTCGCCCTGCTCGGTGGGGGCGGCGTGCTGGCGGCTTCGGGCGCCGTGCTTGCCAAGCCGCTGCTGGTCAATAAATGCCGGGTCGCCATTCCGGCCGGGCTGATCGACAGCCCCTGGCTGGCGCAGGCGTGGGCCGGTATTGATCCGGCGCAGGTGTGGGATTGCCACGTCCATCTGGCGGGGCTGGGCGATGGCGGCAGCGGCATCGAGGTCGGGCCGCAACTGTCGAGCTGGCTGCACCCGCTGCACTACGCCCAGCGCCTGTTCTACATGAACGCCGGCTGCGCCCACGACGCGCCGGGCAAGGTCGATGCCGCCTACGTCGCCCGTCTGCTCAACCTTTGCGACGCGATGCCGGCCGGCTTCAAGGTCATGCTTTTTGCCTTCGAGCGTTTTCACGACGGCCACGGCGACGCGCATCCCGAGCATTCCGCCTTTTATGTGCCCAATGCCTGGGCGGCCAAGCTGGCGAAGGAGTTTCCGGCCCGCTTCGAGTGGGTGGCGTCGCTGCACCCCTATCGCGCCGGCGCGGCCGATGAACTGCGGCTGGCCGTTGCCAACGGCGCCCGCGCCGTCAAATGGCTGCCGGCAGCAATGGGCATGGACCCGGCGGATGCCAAGTGCGACGCCTTCTACCGCGTGCTGGCCGAAACCGGCACGCCGCTGATCGTCCATTGCGGTGAGGAAAAAGCCGTCAAGGGCAGCGATACCCAGGCCTACGGCAACCCGTTGCGCCTGCGCCGCGCGCTCGATGCCGGCGTGAAGGTGGTGGTCGCCCATTGCGCCACGCTGGGCGAGGACATCGACGACGACGGCAAGGTGCGCAGCAGTTTCGAGCTTTTCCTTAAGCTGATGGGCGAAGCGCGGGCCAAAGATCGCCTCTACGGCGACATCTCGGCGATCACCCAGCGCAACCGCGACGTGCGCAACATCCGCCGCCTGCTCGAAGGTCGCGAGCTGCACGCCCGCCTGCTGCACGGCTCGGACTACCCGCTGCCCGGCGTCGTGCCGCTGACCTCCCCGGCGGCGCTGGTGCGTGCCGGCCTGCTGCCGAAAGCGGCGGTTCATGATCTCGACACGCTGCGCCAGCACAATCCGCTGCTCTTCGACTTCGCCCTCAAGCGCCTGCTCAACTGGCAAGGGCATTCCTTCTCACCGGCGGTTTTCCACACCCGTCGCCTTTTTTCAGCGAGCCAGGCATGAGCGGACAATTCGGACTCCTCAAACAGCAGCGTTTTGCGCCCTTTTTTGCGACGCAGTTCCTCGGTGCCTTCAACGACAACCTGTTCAAGAATGCACTGGTCGTGCTGCTGACTTTTCAGGCAGCAAAATGGACGACGATAAAGCCCGAACTGCTGGCCAATCTGGCGGCCGGCGTCTTCATCCTGCCTTTCTTCCTGTTCTCGGCAACCGCCGGCCAGCTGGCCGACAAGTACGACAAGGCGATGCTGGCGCGGCTGGTCAAGGTGCTGGAAATGGCGATCATGGGCATCGCGGCGGCGGGCTTCTTCCTCACCAGCCTGCCGGTGCTGATGGCGGCGCTCTTCCTGCTCGGCTGCCATTCGACGCTGTTCGGGCCGGTCAAGTACGCCATCCTGCCGCAGCATCTGCACGCCGATGAACTGGTCGGCGGCAATGCGCTGATCGAGGCCGGCACCTTCGTCGCCATCCTCATCGGCACGCTGGCCGGCGGCCTGCTCGCCGGCTCGGTCGAGCATCCGGCGTGGATCGCCGTCGGCGGCTTCGTCGTTGCGCTGGCCGGCTATCTCACCAGCCGCGGCATCCCGGTCGCGCCGGCGCCGGTGCCGGGCCTGAAGGTGGGGCTGAATCCGCTGAGCGAAACCTGGCGCAACATCCATTTCGCCCGCCAGAACCGGACGGTCTTCCTCTCCATCCTCGGCATCTCGTGGTTCTGGCTTTACGGCGCGCTCTTCCTCGCGCAGTTCCCGGCCTATGCCAAGAACGTGCTCGGCGGCGGCGAGTCGTCGGTAACGCTGTTGCTGGCCGTGTTCACGGTCGGCATCGGCATCGGCTCCATGCTCTGCGAGCGGATGTCCGGCAAGCATGTCGAAATCGGCCTCGTGCCTTTCGGCTCCATCGGCCTGACGCTGTTCGGCCTCGACCTGTACTTTGCGTCGCCGGAAGCCCTGACCGGCAATGCCCCCCATGAACTGCTCGCCCTGCTCAGCCTGCCGGCGGTGTGGCGCGTGCTGTTCGACCTGATGATGCTGGGCGTCTTCGGCGGCTTCTTCATCGTGCCGCTGTATGCGCTGGTGCAGTTGCGCAGTTCGGAAGAACACCGGGCGCGCATCATTGCCGCCAACAACATCGTCAATGCGCTGTTCATGGTCGTCGGCGCGCTTGGCGCGGCGGCGCTGCTCGGCGCCGGCATGAGCATTCCGCAGCTGTTCGGGCTGGCGGCGTTGCTCAATGCGCTGGTCGCCATCTACATCTACGGGCTGGTACCCGAGTTCCTGTTGCGCTTCATCGCCTGGTTGCTGGTCAAGGCGGTCTACCGTCTGCGTAGCGAGGGCCTGCAGCATATTCCGCAGGCGGGCGCGGCGCTGCTGGTGGCCAACCATGTCAGCTTTGCCGATGCGGTGATCATCATGGGCGCCTCGCCGCGGCCGGTGCGCTTCGTCATGGACCACCGTATTTTCAAAACCCCGCTGCTCGGCTTCGTTTTCCGCCATTGCGGCGCGATTCCCATTGCTCCGGCCAAGGAAGACCCGGCGATGATGGAAGCGGCCTTCACCGAAGTGGGCGAGGCGTTGGCCGATGGCGATCTGGTCGGCATCTTTCCGGAAGGCGGTATCACCCGCGATGGCGAGTTGCAGGTGTTCCGGCCCGGCATCACGCGCATCCTCGACGCCAACCCGGTGCCGGTGGTGCCGATGGCGCTGTCCGGTCTGTGGGGCAGCTTTTTCTCGCGCATTGATGGTGTGGCGATGAAAACACCGTTCCGGCGCGGCATCTTTTCGCGCATCTCGCTGTCGGTGGGCGCGCCGATGTCGGCGCCGGTCGCGACGCCAGCGGCGCTGCACGCCGCGGTCCTCGCGCTGCGCGGGGATCGGCGCTAAGGGCTGCGGCTCCTCTGGGTGACGGCGATGGCCTTCGACAAACTGGACGCGGACTAGGACTGCCAGTTTTTGGCAATTTTCCGGGTTGACCGCAGACGTGTCCGGGCTGCGGTCGTCGCGCTCAGCGGGTGGTATTTGTCCCTTTGATGTCGGTGCGGTCCTCGTCCGTATTGGCGCTGGGTGCCGCTGGCGCAACGGTCTGTTGAGATGGCGGGCGCGGACAGCGGTCCTGGCTTGCCGGGTCGAGCGCCGGCAGCAGGCTGGGGCCCAGCGACTTGAGAATCTGTACCGGCAGGGCTGACGTGAAGCGATACTTGCCAGCCTCCGGTCCCATAACATAGGCGGTCAGCGTCCCGAAGTGGCGGGGGCCGAGGTAGAAAACGAAGGTGGCGGTGCGGTTGAGCGCCACGCCCCGGCTGGCGCCCTTGCCGACGACGATGCGGTTGTCGCCGGTGCCGGTTTTTCCCCCCATGGCCAATGCGCTGCCATCGGCCAGCCGGAACGCGCCGGCCAGCCGTTTGGCGGTGCCGCCTTCCACCACCTCGGACAGCGCGTTACGCAGCGCGGCAGCCACCGCCGGTGCCATCACCCGCTCGCCGGCGCCACTGGCACCGATGAAGTGGGTTTCGTAAGGCGTGTCGCCGGCAAAGCTGAGGCGATCGATGCGCCGGGTCGGCTGGCGGACGCCATCGTTGGCAATGATGCCCATCAGTTCGGCCAGGGCCGCCGGGCGGTCGCCCGAGCTGCCCAGCGCCGTGGCCAATGAGGGGACGAGGTGGCCGAAGGGGTAGCCGAGGCGCGCCCAGCGGCGATGGATGTCGAGGAAGGCCTCGACTTCGAGCATGGTGGCGATGCGTGAGTCCTGCGCGTCCTTGAAGCGGGTGTTGAACAGCCAGCGATAGACCGCCTGGCGCTCCTTGGCGCCGGCCTCGACAGCTTCGCGCCAGGTGGCGTTGGGGTGGGCGATGAGGTAGCCGACCAGCCAGAGTTCGAGCGGATGAACGCGGGCGATGTAGCCGCGGTCGGGCAGGTCGTAGGCCTCCGGGCGGTAGCGCTGGTAAAGGCTGGCGATCTGTTCGCGGCTGATGTCGCTGCGGTCGAGACGGTAGCGGAGGAAGGCATCAAGCGCGTCCGGTGGGGCCTCGGGTGAGAAGTAGCGGAAGGCGGCGGCAAGGCGGTCCGGGGTCTGGCGCAGGCCGCCAAGGAAGGCTTCCTGCACTTCGGCCGGAGATTTGCCCCGGTATTTGTTCCAGAAGCGGCGCAGGAAGACCTGGCCTTCCTGGTCGGCGAAGCGTGCCAGATACTCGGCCCGGCGCGGGTCGCCGGCCTTCTGCAGGAGCTGGGCGCTGCTGCCGGGCACCTGGAACATGGCGTAGCGCACGACGTCGCGCATCAGCCGGACAAAGGGCAGGTTGATCGAGGCCTGCAGGGCTTCGCGCACGGTCGGCACGCGGCCGTCGTCTTCCTTGCGGAAGTTGTTGAAGCTGTGGACGCCGCCGCCGGTGAAGAAATCTTCCGCCGGGCTGGCGGAGTAGCTGCGCGCCAGCGCCGCCTGCAGCATCGCCGGCAGCTCGGCATCCTTGTTGGCGATCAGGTAGTCGACCGCCCAGCGGCTGATGTGGTCGCGCGGCTCGACGGTCAGCTGGCGCAGTTCGTCCGTGGCTTTGCCGGCATGGCGCTGGTGCAGTTCGGCAACGATTTCCAGGTAGGTGGTCAGCACACGCAGCTTGGCAGTCGAGCCGAGTTCGAGCTTGCTGCCTTCGTTGATGTCGAGCGGCTGGTCGGTGGTGTCGGTCTGCACGCGGACGCGGTTGCCGAGCGGGGTGCTTTCGACGAGGTTGAAGCTGTAGCGCACCGCGCCCAGGCTGTCGGCGGCCAGCATGCGCTCGCCGAGCAGGCCGTCACGGCGGGCGATCTCGGGATTGGACAGACTCTCGAGATAGTCGGTGACCCGGCGCTGAAGCGGGCCGTCGAGTGTTGTCACGACCTCCGCGTCGAGGCGGTCGAGTTCGTAAAGGGACAAGCCGAGCAGGCCGGCCAGCCGGTTGCGGACGGCCATCGCCCCCTTGCCGGCATCGGCAGGCAGGGTTGCCGGGTTGGTAGCCAGGTTGCGGAACTGCAGCTCGCCGGCCAGCGCGGCGTCACGCAGACCGGGGCCGATCTGGCCGTGGCTGGCGAGCAGGCGGACGTGGCTCGCGATCAGCTGGCGCAGGTCGTCGCGGCCCTTGGCGGAAAGGTAATAGCTGGGCCGGCGATGGGCGATCATCAGCGCCATCACCTGCTGCAAGGCGGTCGCTTGCGCCGCCAGTTGCGGTCCTTCGCCCTCGGGCGCGGCGAGCAGCGCATTGACCGTGTCGAAATCGGCGCCAAACCACACCCAGAGGCCGTCGCCGAGCCCGTTGACCTCCCCGAAGCCGGGTGCGGCGGAGAGCGGTACGGTGTTCAGATAATCGAGCAGGATGCGCTGCCGGGCCGGCATCGTCTCTTCACCATCGCGATAGGCGCGGACACTGGCGGAAATCATCTGGCGCAGCTTTTCGTCGCTGTCCGGAGTCACGCCATTGGGCGAGTGGCGGTATTTTTCGATCTGCGTCGCCAGCGTGCTGCCGCCCGGGGCATCGAAGTCTTCATCAACCATCCGGCCGATGCGGCCGATTACGGCGCGGGCAAAGCGCACCCAGTCCACCGCCGGGTTCATTTTCGGGCGGTCGGTGTCGAGCAGGTGGCGGTTTTCGATGAAGGTCAGTGTTTCGGCGATGCGCTTGGGGATCGACTCGAAGCTGGCGTAGCCGCGATACGGGTAGCGGAAGCGGTACAGGGCTTCGTCGCGACAGTCTTCGACATTGAGTCCGGCGGCGGCCTTTTCGCGGTAGGGCGGGAAGTAGCCCTGGTCGACATAGTCGAGCAGTGGCGTCGACAGTCGTGCCTGGCGGCTCAGTGTGTAGCCCGCCGCGCTCAGGCGCTGCGACAGATCGGGCAGGCGGCGGTAGCCCATGCGCTCGTCGAAGGGGCCGTGGGTCGGGAAGCGGATGGCCGTGCTGGCACCCTCGACGCTCTCATAGGTCAGCGTCGCGGCGTAAGCGCTGATCTGGCTGGCCTGCAGGCGGGAGCTGTCGATTTCGTCGGCAATCCACAGGCCGAGGCCCAAAGCGAGGACGCCGACGGCGCCGGCCAGAAGCCAGCGCTTGCGAAGTTGAAACGGTGCGTTGGGGCGCATGGGGCAATGTTGTTTTGTGAAGTCTTGCCGCCAGTATATTGGGATATCCGGTGCTCCGGCAGGCGGAATGACGATTTTGCGGGCGTCCGGATTTTGGGCACTTTTCCGGGTTCACCGCAGCAGGTTGCCGCGGGGGGCAGCTCAGCTGCGCTGCGTACGTTCAAGCCAGCGCAGGATGACCGGATACAGCGCTTCCGGGCGGACAGGCTTGGCAACGAAGTCATCCATCCCCGCCGCAAAACAGCTGGCCTTGTCTTCGACGAAGGCGTTCGCGGTCATGGCGATGACCGGGAGTGTCCGTCCGGCAGCCAGCTGGCGAATCTGGCGGGTTGCCTCCAGCCCGTCCATTGTCGGCATCTGCATGTCCATCAGGACCAGATCGAAGGGCGCGCATTTGACCTGTTCGAGCCCCGCCAGTCCATCCTCGGCGATGCTGACATCGAGGCCGGCTTCTTCCAGTACCAGCGTGATGATCTCGCGGTTGATCGGCTCGTCTTCAACGACCAGAATGCGGCATCCGGCATGGCGTTGGCGCAGTTGCTGTTCTGCGTCGCTGTCCGCACGAGCTGGCGTTTCCACGAGAGTGCCAGCCTTGCGCAGCGTTGCCGTGAACCAGAAAGTGCTGCCCTGCCCCGGCACGCTGACGGCGCCGGCATCGCCGCCCATCATCTGCGCCAGCCGTCGGGTGATGGCGAGGCCCAGGCCCGTGCCACCGTATTTTCGGGTGGTTGAGTTGTCGGCCTGCTCGAAGGCGTTGAACAAGCGCGCCAGCGCCTCGGGGCGGATGCCGATGCCCGTGTCGCGGACCTCGAAGCGGAGGGTAACCGAGGTCGATGTGTCGGCTTCGATACGCATCCCCAGGCGAACCCAGCCAGCCTCGGTGAACTTGACGGCGTTGGTGGCGTAGTTGAGCAGGCATTGCTGTAATCGGGTCGCATCGCCAAGCAGGCGGTCGGGCAGGCTGACTGGTTCGACGATCAGTTGCAGCCGCTTTTCGTCGGCGCGTGCTTGCAGCATCGAGACAATATTGGCGAACAGACTCTCGATCCGGACATCGATCTCCTCCAGCGTGAAGCGACCGGCTTCGATCTTGGAAATGTCGAGAATGGTGTTGATGATTTCCAGCAAATGGCTGCCGGCGGCCTCAAGCTTGTCGAGTTTTTCCGCTTGATCGTGGGTGATTCCGCCGCGCCGGATCAGGTGGGCCATGCCGGTGATTGCATTCAGCGGCGTACGGATTTCATGGCTCATGTTGGCGAGGAAGGCACTCTTGGCGACGTTGGCTGCCTCGGCGGCAGCCTTGGCCGTGCGCAGCTCGTCCGTGCGGCGGGTGACCAGTTCTTCCAGGTGCTGCCGGTGCTGTTCGAGCTCTGCTTCGTTGCGCAGACGCTCGGTGATGTCCCGGGCGATGACCATCAAGGCCTTGCGCTCCCCGTTGGGGCCGAAGAGCGGCATCTTCCGGACTTCGCAGACCAGCGGCGGCTCACCATTTTTGGCGAGGTTTTCGACCGCCAGCGTCAGTTGGCGGTTGTTCCAGGCCTGCTCGTCGCTGCGCGCCGCCGCTTGATGGAAGGTGGCAAACGCCGGGCGCTCGCCGGCGAGCTGCTCATTGGTCTTGCCGGACCAGTCGTGGCCGGCCAGTCCCAGTGCCGCCTCAGCGGCACGGTTGATCATTTGCCAGCGGCTATCACCGTCCTTGATCACCACGACATCGGGCAGCGTGTTGATGAAGCCGCTCAACTGCTCATTGCTCTCGCGCAAGGCGGCCATGACTTGTCGCAGGGCAGTGATGTCGCGGAATGCGACCACGGCACCGGTCATCTCGCCATCCTGAAGCATCGGCGTGATGGTGAATATGACCGGCAGGCTGGAACCGTTTTTACGCCAGAAGAGGTCTTCGCGACTGCTGCGTTTGCAGTTGGGCGTGATGGCGCGCAGGGGGCATTCGCTTGCGGGGTAGGGGGAGCCGTCCGGATGGCTGTGGTGGAACAGGGCATGAGTGTCCTGGCCAAGCAGTTCGTGTTCGGCGTAGCCGAGCAGGGTACAGGCGGCCGGATTGGCAAAGATGCACCGTCCGTCGCGATCGATGCCATAAACCCCCTCACCCACGGCGTCGAAAATCGCTTGCTGACGTGCCAGGCTGGTTGCCTGCTCGAGAATCCGGGTCTCGATGGCGCTGCTCATGCGCGCAAAGTTTCTGCTGAGCAGCCCGATTTCATCGGCGCCGCCCTCGGGCAGCGGGGCGCGATAATCGCCATCCGCAATGCGACTACTGGCCACCGTCAGCAGATTCAGATGGCGGGTCAGCCAGTAGGCAATGCCGGAAAGTGCCAGTACGGTAAATAGCAGGCCACCGAGCGCGATCAGCGCGCCTTGCCAAAGTAGCTCTTGTCGGGCAACGGCCAGACGGTCGAGCGAGAGTCCGTAATGGAGGTGGCCAAGCAGTTGGCCGGCCAGTTCAACGGAAAAAGAGACATGATGCAGTTCGCCCGGGCGAATTGCTGTGCTGGGTGCGGGCAGAATTTCGTGATCGCCCCTGCCGGAGGCGGCGAGTCTGCGGCCATCGGGTGCGGTGACGACGAGATAGCGGATGTCATCCGCCTGTCGCCAGCCGTCGAGAATCTCGCGCAGCGTGGCGTAGTCGTTGGTGAGCAGTGGGATGACCACGGCCGTCTTGTAGGCCAGCTCGGTGGCAACGATGCGTCGTTCGGTCTGGCCGACGAGGTGACGATCGATCAGGCGCAGGCTGTTGCCGAGAAGCAGGGAGAGGGTAATCAGCAGGACGCTCAGGCTGGCGAGGATCAGCCGAAACCGCAGGCTGCCGCTGATGTCCCGCAGGGTCATGGTCGCAGCCTCATCATTTTTACGGTGAGTTCGACGAAGGGCTTCAGGCTCTGCAGGTCCGCGGGCGTGACCTCGCTGTATCCCAGGTACCCGGTGTCGCGGAAGAAGTCGCGGCCGGCAGACGTTTGTTCGAAGGAAAGCAGCGCTTCCCGGATCATGCCTGTTTCCCTCGGGCCGAGGCGCGGGTTGGCGACAGTGATCAGGTGCGGCATGCGAACGTCGCTGGCGAGGAGGCGCGTCTTGCTGCGGATATCTTCAGGCACCTGACGCAAGGGGGTGTGGGTGGTCAGGGCTGCGTCGACATCGCCCACCACCACGGCGGCAATGGCGGCGCCATGCGAACTGTAATCGCGAACTGTAAAGTCTTTGCCGAGCACGAAATCTTGATCCTGCAACCATTTGACACCGCCGATCGAGGACATCGAGAGCGGGCTGGAGAGGCCGATACGGGCGCCATGCAAATCCTCCGCCCGGGCAATCGGGGAGTTCTGGCGCACGACGAAAACGGGCTGCAGCTCCGCCTTGTAGCGGACAAGAAGCGTGGCGCCGCGTTCGCGGGCCATGCTTGCGAAATGCGGGCCGGCGATGGCAATGTCGAACTGGCCGTCGAGCAGCTGATTTACAAAGGTGGTGTAATCCGTGGAGGTGTTGACTGTGACCGGGCGTCCGAGGGTCTGCTCCAGGTGTCGAACCAGTGGCTGGTGGGTCTTGAGCAGCGTGACCGGGCTATTGAACGGCATGATGCCCATGCGCAGCGGCATCGCCGTTTGCCCACTGGCCTGCGTGGCCCACAGGGCGAGCAGGATGCATAGAGCCCGAATGCTGCGACAGACGATCATGGCGCCGTAATCCTCTCCTGCCGAAGGAAAGGCCTTTCGATTTTTGAGTGTTTACATTTTCCGCCTTTGGCTGAAATCCAACAAGGAGATTTCTAACCAAAGTCATAGCTGTCGAGTCGGCGAAATTGCCGAAAAACCGCCTTGAATCGGCGGTCTACGCGTTAGGCAGGCTAAAATCTCGGAATGAACTGGCTGGCGATCAAGGAAAAACTCGACCTCTATGAAAAGCTGATGCGGCTGGACAAGCCGATCGGCATCCTGCTTCTGCTCTGGCCGACGCTGTGGGGCGTGTGGCTGTCGTCCGCGGGGCGGCCGGACTGGGCGGTGGTGCTGGTTTTTGTCATGGGCACCGTGCTCATGCGCTCTGCCGGGTGCGTCATCAACGACTATGCCGACCGCGATTTTGACCGCCACGTCGAGCGGACGAAGGCGCGGCCATTGACGGCAGGACGGGTGAGTACCCGCGAGGCGCTGGCGCTGTTCGGTGTGCTGGCGCTGGCTGCCTTCGCGCTGGTCCTGCTGCTCGGCAACCGTCTGGTGATCCTGATGTCGATTCCGGCCGTCTTCCTTGCGGCGTCCTATCCGTTTACCAAGCGCTTCCTTGCCATTCCCCAAGCCTATCTCGGCATCGCCTTCGGCTTCGGTATGCCGATGGCCTACGCCGCGCACCTCGACAGCGTGCCGGCGGTGGCCTGGTGGCTGCTGCTGGCCAATGTCTTTTGGGCGGTCGCCTATGACACCGAATACGCGATGGTGGATCGCGAGGACGACCTCAAAATCGGCATCAAGACCTCGGCCATCACCTTCGGGCGTTTCGATGTCGCCGCGGTCATGCTCTGCTATGCGCTGACGCTCGTCATCCTGGCCGGGGTGGGGGGGGCGCTGCAGATGGGCGTGGCCTACTACGCCGGCCTGCTGGTGGCGGGGGCGATCATGGGCGTGCATTACACCTGGATTCGCGGCCGCGAGCGGATGGCCTGCTTCAAGGCTTTTCTGCACAACAACTACGTCGGGCTGGCGATCTTTGCCGGCATCGTTGTCGATTACCTGATTTCCGGAAAGAGCCTGCCGTGAAACTTGCCCATTTTTTGCTGATTTCCGCGTTCACCGCAGCTGCCGCCGTGCATGCCGAAGACACGCGTCCGCTGGCCCAGTTGCCCCCGGCGGCCCAGGAATCGCTGCGCCAGGAGATGCTGGAAAATCTGGCGGCGCTCAATGAGGTGCTGACCCTGGTCGGCAGCGGCAAGTTGCGCGAGGCGGGCGAGGTGGCCGAGGCGAAACTCGGCGTCTCGGCCATGGGCAAACACCGCGCCAAACCCATGGATGCCCGCCCCGGCCCGCACATGCCGCCGGCCATGCACGGCATCGGCATGGACGGCCACA
>ERZ1645187.1991-NODE-1991-length-18370-cov-19.659678_pt1 | contig 18370 bp, 9 predicted proteins | sample MGYA00575352_ERZ1645187 | MGnify/ENA primary metagenome ERZ1645187 (study PRJEB40837, sample SAMN11349314) | freshwater sediment metagenome | isolation source: river sediment | host: Sediment | place: India: Wazaribad , New Delhi | collected 2017-02-21 ... | reverse complement strand
TTCGATCCCGGCTCCGGGTACAAAAAAAGACAGTTGAAAGACTGTCTTTTTTTCTGCTCGAAAAACCAAAACTATAAGCGCCATTTTCAGCGGATATTTCACCAACACCTTATCTTCAATCTCGCATTAGTTTGTTATCACTCTGCCTTTCTGAAGAAGCTGCCAACGCCTTTGCCAAGACGGTTGAGTGTTTCAACTCCGCGCAGGATGGGCTCTGCATCAATATCCTTATAGCGGTCGTTCACATACGAAACCTGATGCTGCTGCGGAAACACGATGATGCGGCTAAATGTGCCATACTGCTTCTCAAACTTCGATGGCAGGTGCTCGTGGGCTGCAAGGTAGGATACCGATCCCTTGCGTGCCGAAACCAACACCAATATATCGTCCTTGTTGATGTCGTGCGAAAGCAGCATGATACTGTCCCACGAAGTGAACTCAACAAAGAACATTTTACGTCCGGTGATTCTTAACTCTTTTGTTTCCTCCATCTTTTTTCTTGTCTCGGCATTCGCATAGAGCCCAAGTGTGGTGCCAAGTTCTGTTGAAAGCTGCAATAGTTTTTTCATCCAGATCAGAAATCCCTGTTCGAGTTCGGCCAATGGCGGCACTGCAATGATGATGCGCTTGTGATTGACCAAAGGCTGGGCAAAATGACAGATAAACACTGTTTTGTCGAAGTTGTAAACCACGCCGTCCACTTTGTTTCCTGTGAGCCTGTTGATCAGACCTTCGGCCTGTGGCCAGCCTAAAAGCAGTATGCTGGCCTGTGTTTCTTTGGCTGTGCGGATGATTCCCGCTGTGGCATTGTGATCAATGGTGGCTTTGACCTCGGCCTGTGATTCGGCCGCAGCAAGGTGACGCGCCAGACCTTGCAGCCTTTCGCGGGCTTTGCGCAGATTGGCATCTGCCTCTGCATCATTGGGTACCACAGAAAAGATGGTAACAGGATGACTCTTATGCTTTTCCTTGATGTAAATTCCGAAGTCGAGCAGTTTTTCCATATTGGCCAGATTGGCAATCGGCAGCAGGATTTTTTCTGTTGAGCTGTCGGCAGCCGAAGGATTTTCATCTGAGAGTTCTTTTTGCTGCAAAAGTTTCTTTGCTGCTCGTTCTGTTACCACCGAAGCCGTTACACAGGTCACAAGGATGAGGATGATGGTGCCGTTGAGGATGTTTTCGTCAATCAGTCCGCTTTGAAATCCTACAAGGATCACCGCGATGGTGGCGGCAGCATGCGAGCTGCTCAGACCAAAGATAAGGTTTTGCTGGATTTTACTGTAGCCAAAACTCAGTCTGGTGGCTAAGGCGGCAAGCCACTTTCCCAAAAGGGCTACCGACGTCAGTATTCCTGCAATAATCAGCGCCTGCGGACCTTGCATGATCACCCGCATATCAACAAGCATTCCAACACTGATCAGGAAAAAAGGGATAAACAGCGACGAACCGATAAACTCGATGCGGTTCATCAGCACCGAGCTGTGCGGGATAAACCTGTTGAGCACCAGACCCGAAACGAAAGCGCCGATAATTGGCTCAACACCTGCAACTTCGGCAAGAAAAGCTGCCAAAAAAACGACCGTCAGCACATAGATGTAATGCGAATATTTTTCGCTTTCCATCTTCTTAAAGAACCAGCCCGTGATGCGCGGAACAAGCCAAAACATGGCCACACTGAATAGTATTGCCGAAACGAGCATCCCTGTCCAAAATCCGGGGCCGACATCTCCTTTACCGGCACTCATGATGAAGGCCAGCAACAGAAGCACGGCAGTGTCGGTGAGTATCGTTCCCCCAACGGTGATGGCAACTGCCTGGTCTTTTGATACGCCCATGCGGCTCACGATGGGATAGGCTACAAGTGTGTGCGTACTGAACATGCTGGATATAAGCAAGCTGGCATAAAAACTATAATCCAGCAAATAATACATTACAGGAAAGCCTATGCCCAATGGAAGTATAAAAGTGAAAAGCCCAAACAGCAGACTCCTGTTGCGGTTGAGCCTGAACTCACCCAGATCGAGCTCAAGACCGGCAATAAACATAATGTATAAGAGTCCGATGGTGGAAAACAGGTCAACAGCCGCATTTTTTTCAATGATATTCAGCCCATGCGGACCAATCAAAACGCCCGAAATAATCAAGCCGATGATGCCCGGCACTTTTAACATACGCAGCAGAATCGGCGAAAGCAGGATGATAAGCAGTATGGTTGCAAAAACCAACACCGGGCTTTGCAGCGGCAAGGTAAAGGCGTGTATCAGCTTTTCGATCATAGCAGGTGCGGAGTAGTGAAAGCAAAAGTAGCAAAAATGTCGGCTCTTCCCTGTCGGAATATTTGATTTATTACCGGGAATCGCCACACGGCAACAATTCCTTACCGGATAGCTTTGCTTTCTGCTTTCTTAGTTAAAACATACTGACACAAAGCAAAAAAGTATTGACATCGCCTTTGCAATGCCTTAATTTTATACGTTCAATACATTGGAATGATGAACAGCGAATCATTTGTCACGCTGCGCGGTCTCAGCTACAGCAAGGCCCTGCTGCTGAAAATGCAGCTTGGCATGCAGGGTGTCAACAGTTTTATCACGAACGCCCTGCCGGGCGAAACTTTTGTTGAACTGCAGCTGGCCGAAAGTGATGCGGCGCTTGCAAGACAGTTGCTGCTTGATATGCAGTTTGTTGCCGGCGAAGGCAAGGAAGCCATCGTGAAACAGCTGCGTCGTGTGCGCCGGCTCCTCGTCCCGGTTGATTTCTCGGCCCGAAGCATCAAAGCGGCACACTATGCCCTTGAGCTGGCGCGCAGCCTCAAAGCCGAAGTCCGTCTCCTGCATGTGTGGTTCAGCAGTGCCGGCGACAGCTTCATCTTCAACGAGATGTATGCTTTTCAAACCGACCTCGGCCCGGTAATGCGCGAGATGGAACAGAAAGCGATGGACCAGCTCAACACACTCACCGAGCTGCTCGAAGGACGCATCAGGGCCGAACGTATGAAAGGTGTTAAAGTTTCGGCCGATCTCGTGCGGGGAAGCGCAGTGGAAGCAATACTCTCTATCGCCGGCGACTACCAACCGGGCCTTATCGTGATGGGAACAAGAGGCAAAAACCACGACAGCTTCCGCCTGCTGGGCAGCACCACCTCGCAACTGATCGAGCGCAGTCTCGTGCCTGTGCTGGCTGTGCCCGAAGCCTACGACATCACCAAATTTATTGCTCCGCACAAAGCATTGTATATCACTCACTTCGGAAAAGAAGACCTGCTTGCCATGCACCGCCTGCTGAGCTTTGTGAAACCTTTTAAAACCAAAATATTCTGCCTCCACATTCAATCCGACACCGACCCCTCTCTCGACAGAATACGAATGAAACAGATGAAAGAGTCCTTCCTGTCGAGCCATATGCCCTCCGGCTTTGAATGCGGACTCATCGAAACCCCCGATCCGGTGGAAGGCCTTGAAGCCTTTGTCGAAGAAAAACAAATTGATGTCATCGCACTGCTCCACCGCAAACGTAACCTCCTCGAAAACCTCTTTGCACCAAGCCTCACAAAGCGACTGCTCTATCAAACCCATCTGCCACTGCTCGTTTTCAGGGAAGGCAACGGCTGAAAGCCGGCAAAGCTACGTCCTTAAACTACCCTGCCCTGTACCAAAGGCTGTAGCGAGCTGTCGGCCAGAGCAGTAATGCAAAGAGAATGGCTACAGACCAATGACCCGTTGCAAAGCCAAGTGCCAATATCTCTGCCAGATAGATCAAAGGCCCTGCCAACAACAAGGTAGCAAAGGTGATGGATGATGTCCAGTGATCGTCCCTGACAGCCTTGCGCACAATCATTCTTGCCAGACCAAGCAATGGCAGATGCGGAATCACCGACAGGACAAACAGCAGCCAGGCTAACAAACAAAAACGCCTTTTTCTTTTCGGGGCAGCCATGTCAGCGATGCTTTCCATGGCCTGCAATCTTTCAACCAATTGCTGATCGTGTTGCAGCCGGTCAACAAGTGCTGCCGGACGTGCTGCATCGGATTGTATGAGCTCTGCAACTTTATCGTAAGGCATATTTTCGGGAATATGCACCATGAGGCTGCGTATGGCAGGCGCGAGATCAGCAATCAGCCTGTTGATGGCTTGCGCGGGATTGGTTTCATATAGATCACGGTAATTGCTCACCGCAATGGGTGCACCAAAACTTATCAGCACATCGCTGTAGCTCCTCAGATGATTTTCGTATTGCAGCCCCACCGGCACAATATGCAAACCTGACTGGAAGCCCTCGCCCGCCTCCAGATCGAATGCCATGCGTGCAATACCTTTTTGGAGTGGTCGCAATGCCCAATGCCTGTCGTGGTTGCCTTCGGGAAAAATCAAAATGGTTTCGTCCTGTTGCAAAAGCCTGCGTACCGACTCCATGGCCTCATCGTTTTTTTTCATATTGGCATGCCCATCGCGAAAACGGTAGATGGGCAACATCTGCAGCAAACCCAGCCAGTAGCGTGCCGTGGCATTCGAAAAAACACTTGCCCTTGTAATAAACCACGGATTGCGGCCCGAACTCACTGCCACCACGAGTGCATCCATGAAGGCATTCTGATGATTGATGGCAAAAATGACCGGCCCTGTAACCGGCACATTTTGAGGATTATGTATCCTGTAGCGGCGATAATACGCAGCAAAAGCCAGCCTTACATATATTTTAAGCCAACGGTAAAGCAATGAAGGTCTCATACTGATTCATTTTAACAAGGTGGTAACAATATTACACAACTAAACTACAAACTACTGATTGACAATGATTTGTGCAAAACACAACAACAACACCTCCCATTCAATTGCATAAATACAAAAAAAGCTGTTCGGATTTTACCCGACAGCTTCTTTTTATGGTTTCCGAAAAATACCGGACGGCCTTTGTTGTTTACTCAACGGCCCTGAGTGGCAGGATGAGCGTGAAGGTGCTTCCAATCTTTTCCTGACTTTCAACGCTGATGCTCCCTCCCATTTTCACGGCCATGTCGTGGCTGAGGATCAACCCCAGGCCGCTGCTGACTTCGCCGTCAGTATCGGGCCGCGATACTTTCTCGTTCAGACGAAAAAGCCGCTCCGTCAGCAGCTTGCTCATCCCGATGCCTGTGTCGGCAACGCGGATATATGCTTTGTCGGCTTCTTCCCACACCCTGATACTTATCTTGCCTCCCCGGGGAGTAAACTTCACTGCGTTAGCAAAAAGGTTCCTGATGATCATGCTGGTCATATTTTTATCGGCAACCAGCGCCACAGGCTGCACCTCTGTTGTGATCACAAGGTTTTTTGCCGAGCTCACGGCCATTTGCAGTTTTGTGGCATCCTCAATCAATGCGGGAAGATCAAGCATTTCAGGATTGAACGACATGCGTCCCATCTGTATTTGTGCCCAGCTCAGCAGGTTTTCGAGGAGCTTGTTCAGATTGGTAGCCGAGTCGTGCAGGGCATCTATAAAAGCCGTAATTTCATCCTGGGTGAGTTCATTGAAACGTTTCGCAAGCATTTCGGTAGCCATCAGGCATCCGCTGAAGGGATTGCGCAGATCATGCGAGATGATCGAGAAAAATTTATCTTTCTGCGCATTTGTGTAAGCAAGCTTTTCGGCATCTCTCCGGATGATTTCGCGCGAGGCCGAAAGCTCTTTGTTGAGCTGGTTCAAAGCGGCATTTTTTTCTGCCAGCTGGCTGCGCATGCGTTTCAGCTCGATATGTGTTTCAACACGTGCGATGAGCTCCTCGCTTTTGAAGGGCTTTGTGATATAATCCACGGCGCCCATCGAAAATCCTTTTACGATGTCGGAAAGCTCAGATTTCGCAGTGAGGAAAATCACCGGCAGGTCATGTATGTCGGGATTCTGCTTGATTTTTTCGAGCACATCGTAGCCACTGATGCCCGGCATCATGATATCGAGCAGCAAAAGGTCCGGAACTTTGATCCCCAGGTATTTCATGGCATTTTCGCCACTGTTGGCAACAACAACCTTGTAATTTTTCGCTGACAACAAACTCGAAATCAGCTGCAGGTTCTTTGGGTTGTCATCAACAGCCAGAATGGTGGCCTGGTATTCGGCAGGGGAAGGTATTGGCATGCAATGTAATGTTTAGGCGGGGTTTAACAGCTGTTGAAACTGGTTAAGCAGGGCATCCAGTTTGTTGATGTGGATATGAAAACTTTCAAAATCAAACTTGCTCTTGTCATGCTTGAGCAGGTCGAGCAGCTCGACCATTTGTTTCAGGGCATATTGCCGGGCAATAAAGTCGGTTTCGGAGATAAACTCTTCCAAAAGGTCAATATCCATAAAATCCATGAGCAGCAGCAGTTTCGGACGTAATGACCGGCTTTCGAAGGCCTTCATAAAGTCGCTCACCTGGCTGTGGCTGAAAGGTAGCTGATTGCCTTCGTCGTGCAGGCTCTGGCTTCCTGTTTCGTTGACGGTATGTGGCAAAAACCTGATAAGTAATGCTATAAGCTCGTTGCGGCTGATGGGTTTTCGCACATAGTCGCTAAAAAGTTTTCTGATACGCATTTCATCGTGTTTCATGGATGAAGCGGTGAAAGCAACCACTGGTATGTGGGCCGTCTGGCTCTGCCGCCGCAATATCTCGGTGGCGTCATAGCCGTTCATACGCGGCATACGCAGATCCATGAGCACGAGATCGGGCTGTTGCTCTGTGCACACCTCTATGCCCTCGACACCGCTTGCGGCCTCTATCACCTTCACTTTGTGGCTATTGAGGAAGCTTTTAACAAGGTCGCGGTTAAACTCAACATCATCAACAACCAGCACTGTTGAATGATGAAAGGTGATCTCGCATCCTGTCCACTGAAATTCATCCTTTGCCTCGATCCTGAAGCTTGTGCGCTCAATGCCAAAAAGCTCCACTTTAAAGGTGCTTCCAACGCCCTCGGTGCTCTCAACACTGAGCTTGCCTCCCATCATCTCGGTAAGGCGTTGCGAGATAGCCAAACCAAGCCCGGTGCCATCGTATTTGCGTGTATTGCTGCCCTCGACCTGGTAAAACGACTGGAAGATTTTATTGATCGCCCCGTCAGGAATACCTATTCCACTGTCGCGAATGCTGAACTGAAGGTCGAAAATGGCGTCTTCCTCTTCATGTTGGCTGAACGTGAGATCAACCGTCACACCGCCTTCATGCGTAAATTTGACTGCATTGCCAACAATATTGAACAAAATCTGACGCAGCCGCATATCGTCAATGAGCAGCTGAGCCGGATAGTCATCCGGCATATTGATTTCCAGAAACAAATGCTTCTCATTGACTTTTGGCAGAAAGACCTGCCTGATTTCGTTGATAACCGCCTTCATATCAACAGCCTGCTCATTGATCTCGAGCTGTCCTGCTTCAATTTTCGACAAATCGAGGATATCGTTGATAAGCGAAAGCAAGGTTCTGCCGCTGCTGAGTACCGCATTGATATAGGCTTTGTTCTGGTCGTTTTCGCTGGTGTTGAGCAGAATTTCCGAAAAGCCGAGGATGGCGTTCATGGGTGTACGGATTTCGTGGCTCATGGTGGCCAGAAACTCCGACTTGGCATTGTTGGCCTCTTCGGCCACGCGACGCGCTTCCATTATTTCGGTTTCAAACTGCGCACGGTTGATGGTTCCGGCAATAATTTCGCCCGCAAGGCGCAGCAGCGCAATATGCTCCACGCTCCACACGCGCTGATGACGCACCGCATCAAAACCGATAAAGCCATAAAGCTTGCTCCATGTGAACATGGGTATTGCGAGCAGTGAAATGATGCCCTGCGGCTCGAGTATCTCCTTTTCGGCACTGTATTCCGGTGCTATTTCCGCGATGAGCGGGATATAAACATATTCGTTGAGCGCGAACTTTTCCTTCCAGCGCGGAACGGCATCAAAGGGGATTTCCTGCAGATTGTCAATCTCGGGTGTCGTGCCCTCGCTGCACCATTCATAGGTGTTGTTCACAACATCCTGCACTGATTCATGTTCAAAGATGTAAACACGGTCCACGCCGGCATATTCGCCCAACCTGCGCAGGGTGGTGTTGATGGCGTCGGGCACCTCATCTGCGGCTGCTTTTACCAGCAGTGTCGAAAAGTGGATGATGAGGTCGTGCAATGCATTGAGCGAGGCTAGTTTGGCTTCGCTCGCTCCGAGTGCTGCCAGCTTCTCACCGGCCATGGCAATGGTGCCATAGCCCTCACCGGGTTTCGCCACATCTGCGGCCTGTCCTTTTGCTTCGAGCCAGCCCAAACCCTGAATCTTAATGCTGAGACTCCAGGCCGGTTCGTTCATCGCCATCAGCAGTTGTTCTGCTGTTTCTTCTGTCATTCGCGCTGCCAAAGGGGCATAATGATTTTCTGAAGCAGAAACCGCTTCCTCACCTAACAGCCACGACGGATCTGTCAGGCTTTGGAAAGCTCTTTGTCCCTTGTCATCTGTCGTGTAACGAAAGAAATAAACCGGCGATGAGCCCGGTTGTTCCGTCGGCTTTTGCATCAGTTATACTGTTTTCTTATCAGCTCCTTCAGATCATCAGCAGTGAACGGTTTCGAGATGTAGTCGTTGCATCCTGCAGCGATGCAGGTGTGACGGTCGTCGTTGGCAGCATAGGCCGTGACGGCTATGATCGGTAGCTGCCGGTGTGTGGTGCGGATGATCCTTGTGGCTTCGAGGCCATCCATCACAGGCATCTTGATATCCATCAGCACGAGGTTGATGTCGGGGTTTTCGTGCACCAGACGCACGGCTTCTTCGCCATTTTGCGCATACAGCAGGTTATAACCTGAGTTTTTGAGTATTCTTTTCAGATACAACACATTGAGCACCTCATCTTCGGCGATGAGTATGGTTGGTACCTGGTCGGATTTAGCACTTTCCATGGCTTTCGTTTCTTTTTTAACCTGATCCATTGAGGGTATTTTAACCGTAACTATTGTTCCTTTATGCTGACCGCTTTCAAGGTTGATTTTTCCATTGAGCAGTTCTGTCAGTCCTTTGACGATGGCAAGACCGAGTCCGCTGCCTTCGTATTTGCGCGTGCTGGAATTGTCTTCCTGCATGAAGGGTTCGAAAATCTTGTTTTTGGCTTCTCCCGAGATGCCGATGCCGCTGTCCTCAACACGCAGGATGAGCTCGGTGTCGGTGTGGGTATAGCCAAACTTAACATAGCCTTTCTGGGTGTATTTGATGGCATTGCCAACGAGTTCGTTGAGTATTTTTTGAAGCATCCCCAGGTCCGAACGAAAACCGGCTTGGGTGCTTTGGCTAATTTCTTCCACCTCGAACCTCAGCTCTTTGGCGCCGGCTTCAAACTCGTGTTTCCGGTAGGTGTCGTGAACAAGCTGGCCGGGTTTTATCATCTCGGGATGCACGATCATATTGCCCGACATCAGCAGCGAAACATCCATAATGTCGTTGATGGTGTCGGTGAGACGCGACACGCTGATGTTCATGGCTGCCACAAACTCCTCCTTGTCCTCGGCCGGCAGATTGTCATCGGCAAGAAACTGTGCAAAGCCGATGATTCCGTTGAGCGGGGTTCTGAGTTCGTGGCTCACGTTGTTGAGAAAAGCTGTCTTCAGCCTGTCGCTGGCCATGGCCCGCTCGCGCTGCACATCCAACTCGGTATTCTTGGCAATGATTTCTTCGTTTTGCTGCCGCAACAGGTTGTTGAGGCTCAGAAGCTGTTCGTTTTGCTGCTGCAGCACCTCCTTGTTTTGCAAAAGCAATCCATCGGTGCGCTGGCGTATTTTCAGGTTGGTGATGAGCTCCGAAAAGATGCGCAGCAACGACAGCTCCGAGTCGGTGAAGGCACGCTCGGTCTTCACGGCGTCGAAGCCAACATAGCCTAAGCAGTTGCGGCCTTCCATCAGCGGAATGGTGATGAGCGACTGTATGCTTTGCGGCTCGAGTATCTGCCTCAGGTTGTCGTCCGGGTCAAGGTCGGTAACCTTTGCCACATGGGTCATTCTGCCTGCACGGTGGGCCGTCACCCATTCGGGAAGTATGCTGTTTGGAATCTGTTGCAGCTCCGCAATAGCCGGAAGCGTGTCGGCCGAACACCATTCAAAGGAGTTCGACATTGTGTCGTTTTCCCAGTCATAATCAAAGATATACACCCTGTCAACACCGGCAAAAGAGCCTATCTCGGCCAGGGCATTGTTGATTTCTGTTTCGATCTGCTTCACCGGTAGGTTGATGAATCGTGTGGCCAGCATGGTGAGCATGCGCATCAGCTCGTTGTTGAAAACAAGCTCCGACTCAAGCGTGATGAGCGTGGTGGTGTCGCGCACCACCGACACAACCTTGTCGGCTGTCATCGGACTCAGGCGTGCCTCAAAATGGCTGATCCTGTCGCCGACATTGAAATCGAACGAAACCACAACAGTTTCGCGCCCTTCGAGGCTCTGCCTGATGGCTTCCTCGATGGTGGCCGACTGTTCCGCATCGAAAATATCGCGCACAAACTGTCCTTTCTCCGGCTGATAGGCGGCATGTGGAAACAGTTTTTGGTTGATATAGTAATCAAGGTATTGCCCCTCGCGGCTCAGGATAAAGATCATGTCGGGCATCGAAGCCAGAATGGCCTGCAGCTGCTCGCTTGTCTCAACAAGTTTCTTGGCTGCCTTCTTTTGCTGGGTGATGTCAATCATCACTCCCACGGTGCCTATCATCTCCATATCGGACGAAAAGAGTGGCGATGCCGATATGGAAAAGGTGTTGATGCTGCCGTTGCTGTGGTAAAACTCTGCCTCATACTGGTCAATGATGCCATTGAAACGCTGGAAGGTCTTTTCGGTCATCAGCTTATAGGTGACATCGGGCACAAACTTATTGAAGAGCTGGCCAACAATTTCGTCTTTCGGATAGCCCAACATGCTGGCCATGGTCTCGTTCGAAAAAACAATGCGCTCTTCAAGGTCAACGATGGCAATGCCCGCGTTGGCATTTTCGGCCACAGCCCTGTAGCGCGATTCGCTCTCGAAGAGTGCCTTCATGGCTTTGTTGTGGGCAGTGGTGTCAATGAGCGTAAGCTGCACCAGGTCTTTTTCATACATCGAAAGACGGAAGGTGTGCACCCTTGCATCCCAGATCGTGTTGCCGCTTGAGCGGAAATGACAGTCAAAGGTCTTATCTGTTGCCCGCGAGATGAGTTCGAGTTTCTCAGCTATCTGTTGCCGGTTGAAATAGAGGTCGTCTTCATTCTGTGGCGGCAAAAGCTCTTCCATCGTCTTGCCTACAAGCTGGTCGCGGTGGCTGAACCCAAAAGCCGAAAGTGCGGCCTTGTTCAGGTCAAATACCAATTGCGTATCTTCCTCAATCACGATCACCGGCACCGGCGAGTCATAATACAGCGTGCGGATGTATTCCTGGTTTTCGAGCAGTCTGAGCTCCGCCTTCTTGATCTCGGTGATGTCGCGGTGGATGGCACCCAGCAGGTACTGATCGCCGTACTCAACAGGGAAGAGCGTTGTTGAAATCATGCGCAGGTCTCCGTCCCGCGTCACTATTTCTGATTCCATAGCCTGCCCGATAAACTGCGAGTCTTTGTTTTTCAACATATTGAGAATCCGCTGCCGGCCTTGTTCCAGCTCTCCCGGAATGGCTTTGCGCTCGGCAGTGCCCATCCCAAACAACACATCCCAAATATACAGTCCCTCAACTTCTGCTGCCTTGTAGCCCGTGATCTCGGTTTGACGCCGGTTCCAGAGTATGACTCTTCCGCTAACGTCAATAAGCATGATGCCCTCGTTGCTCTGTTCGATGATGCTGCGAAAACGCACCTCGCTCTGCGCCAACGCTATCTCGCCCTGTTTCGTAGCCGTGATATCCCGTGCCAGTGCAATATACCGGTATTTCTCCGAATTAGGATTGCTTTTCACCGATAGCTCAAACCAGCCCTTTTGGTCCTCCCTGTCGAAACGATAGCTCCGGCCAAAGGAAGACCCCGTGACATCGGCATCATCAAGGGCCTTGTTGACAATGTCTGTTACCTCAGCCGACAAAAACTCACCGCACTGTTTGCCAAGGAAAACTTCGGGCGGACTGGCAAGCATATGTTCCGAAGGGGCATGAAAGCCAACAATACGACGCTGATGATCAAGCACAAAAAGCAGGTCGGGAATGGCATGAAGCACCGCCTGGTGGTAGTTCTCGCTTCCGTTGAGGTAGCCGGTGGCAACGCTCTTTTCCTGAAACATATAGTGTTTCTTCCGCTTCAGCTGCATCGGCAAAACAGTCATGCTCATGCCAAAAGACAGGTCCTTGCCCACAAAACTCAGGTTGACCGATTGTTTCTCCTTTACAGATAGATCGGGCTTGTCCTGACTTCCGGGTACCAAAAAGTCAACAAGCGGGACGCCGGTCAATGCACCGGCCTCAAGCCCCAGTGCCGAGGCAAAAGCGGGATTGGCATATAGAAACCTGCCATTGCTGTCCAACACGAATACTTTGTTGGTCACAGCATCCATCATCAGCTGAAAATCAATGCTTTCAAACCCGTTGGCATGGGTTGTTTTCATGGCGCGGAATTTAAAATTCTGTTTATCCAGTGGTAAAAACCGGCTGTTGGTCTTCGCCACGATTGCGTAAAAATACGAAAAAATCAGCCGCAATTTGTTTTGCAGCTCAATTTTACACAAATCTTTGGTTTTTCTCAGTTTTTAAGCATCCCTGCCAGCTGCAACAACTGGGTCTCAAGGATTTTTATCTCTAAAACCACCACAAGCAAACGTGTCTCGGCTTCGAGGTAGTTGCGCTGCGCTTCGCGAAACTCGATGCCCGACAAATCGCCCAGGTTGTAGCGCTCCGTGGCAATGTTGAGGTTCTCTCGCGCCGAGCCAAGGTTGTGGGTTTCCATCTGCATCAGCTGCTGCTTGCTTGCATAACTCATAAACGCCGACCGGAGTGCCCCAACGAGTTCGTTTTCGAGCGATGACACGCGCAACCGGCTGCTCTCTATTTGCAATTGCATGTTCTTGATTTCCCTGCGGGTATTGAAGCCGTTGAACAGGCTCATGCTGGCTGTGGCGCCATAAGTCAGTCCCAGCGAACGGTTCTCGGCCAGAAAGCCTGACTGGCTGTGCTGATTGAGGAAGTTGTATCCCAGATTTATTCCCAGCTCCGGCAATTGTTTGCTGCGCAACTCTTTGAGCGCTAATGTTGCCAGCTGCTCATCATTGCGGCTGAGCAGCAATTGGGTGTTGCGGCTGAGCATTTGCTTCTCAAGGCTGTCGGCGCGAAGTCCCGTCAGCAGTAGTATTTGCTCATCAACCGTGAAGCGTAGCCCCGGATCGCGCCCCAACAGGGTGTTGACAGCCACCATGGACCGGTTGATGAGGTCGAGCAGGTTGAGGTAGGTTGCGCTGTCGCTATGCAGGTCAACCCTTGCCTGCAACACCTCAAGCCTCGATCCCGACCCAAACCGCAGCTTGTCCTCTGCCAGCCGCAGCCGTTCGTTGCCGATGGCGAGGGTGTTTTCGACTACCTTTTTCTGCCTGATACGCTGCACCAGGGTGAAATAGTTGAGGTGGATATCGCTGATGGTGTTTTCTACGGTGAGCAGCAACTCCATCCCGGCCGATTCCTGTAGTTTCGACAACTGATCGCGCCTCACAAACATCTTCATGCCGTCAAAAATGGTCCAGTTGAGCTGCAAGCCTGCATTGAACGCGTCTGATTTTGCCCCGCTGCGGTCGTTGACCTGCCCCGTGAGAAATGCCTGCCGCGAATCGGTCACGCTGTTGGTCTGTCCTGCCGTGAGGTTCAGGCGCGGAAGAAAGCCCGCATTACCCGGGCTGTTGTTGTTTTCGGCCAGCTGCAAATCCTGCTTCCCGAGCCGAATGCCATAATTGTTTTCAAGCCCCAGGCGCAGCGCATCTTCAACACTCAGATAATCCTGTGCCACAACATCCTGTAGCCAAAAGACCATTAGCAGTACCAGGATTTTTAAAATTCTTTTCATGGCTGCACCTCCTTTTCTTCTGTGGTGGATATTTCTTTTGCTTCGGTGAGGTTCGATACTGATTTTCGCTGTTCCGACACATAGCTGTAGATGCCCGGAATGACATAGAGTGTGAGCAGCGTGGCAAAGGTGAGTCCGCCAATGATGGCTGTCCCCATCGAGACACGGCTTTCTGAACCCGCTCCCAAAGCCAGGGCTATTGGCACCGCACCAAGGATGGTGCTGAGGCTTGTCATGAGGATCGGCCTGAAGCGCGACACGGAAGCATCAAGTATGGCCTCTGCCTTGGTGAGTCCGGCTGCCTTGCGCTGGTTGGCAAACTCAACGATGAGGATGCCGTTTTTCGAAACCAATCCGATGAGCATGATGATGCCGATCTGGCTGAAGATGTTCAATGTCTTGTCGAAATACCAAAGCGTCAGAACCGCCCCTGCCAATGCCAGCGGCACTGTGAACATGATGATAAGCGGATCGCGGAAACTCTCAAACTGGGCTGCAAGCACCAGGTATATCAACACCAGCGCAAGCACAAAAGCAAACAACAGACTCGATGAGCTTTCTTCAAAATCTTTGGAAGTGCCTGCCAGCGAGGTGCTGAAAGTGTCGTCGAGCACCAGTTTGGCAATGCGGTCCATCTCTTGGATGCCATCACCGATGGTTTTTCCTTTCACCGGATTGGCCGAAACGGTGGCTGCCACATAGCGGTTATAGCGATAAAGCGCCGGTGGATTGGTCTGCTCTTTCATCTCAACGAGGTTCGAAAGCTGTATCATCTCTCCGGCATTGTTTTTCACAAAGATCGAACTCAGGTCGAGGGGTGCCGAACGGTAGGCCCGCTCAAGCTGCCCGATTACCTGGTATTGCTTTCCGTTCATGATGAAATAGCCAAATCTTTGTCCGCTGAGCGAGAGCTGCAGCGTTTGGGCGATGTCCTGTGCCGACACGCCCATGGAGCGCGCCTTCTCCCTGTTGATGCTGATCTGCAACTCCGGCTTGTTAAACTTCAGGTTGAGGTCGGCAAACTGAAACACCGGACTTTTATTCACCTCTTCCATGAAGCGCGGCAGCACCTCCTTAAGCTTGCCGAGGTTGCGTGCCTGTATGACATATTGCACAGGCAAGCCGCCCCGTTGTGTTCCGATGGACTGCTCCTGGGTGATGAAACTGCGCACCTGCGTGAGCCTGGCCAACTGCCTAGTCAGTGCATCGGCCACATCCTGCTGCGAGCGTTCGCGCTCACCGGGGTCAACAAGGCGCAGGCGGGCAAAAGCTGAATTCACACTGCTCGCTGCCCCAAAACCGGGCGAGGTTATCGTGATCAGCGAATAGGTTTCGGGCACCTCCTTCTGCACCATATCTATCAGCTCCTGAACATACAACTCCATGTACTCGAAGGTGTTGCCCTCGGGTGCGGTTGACATGATCATCATGCCCGAGCGGTCTTCCATCGGTGCAAGCTCCGAAGGAAGCTTTCGTCCCAATGCCCAGATCACAAAGCCCGAAAAGACAATGATGACAAGGGCAAGCCATTTGCGCCGCAAAAAGACTTCAAGGCTGCCGGCATACAGGCTGGTAAGCCGCGTGAAAAAGGGTTCGGTCCATTCATAAAAGGCATTGTGCTTCTCGCGCCTTTTGAGCAGCCGCGTCGAAAGCATAGGCGTGAGCGTAAGGGCCACAAACGATGATATGATCACCGATCCTGACAACACAATGCCAAACTCCCTGAACAGCCTTCCGGTGAGCCCTTCGAGAAAAATCACCGGCAGAAATACCGTTGCCAGCGCTACAGTGGTGGCAATGACAGCGAAAAATATCTCGGCCGACCCCTGCAATCCTGCTTCCATCGGACTCATGCCTTTTTCAATCTTGGTGTAGATGTTTTCTATCACCACGATGGCATCGTCAACCACCAGCCCGATGGCAAGAACCAGACCTAACAGGGTGAGCACATTGATAGAGAATCCTGCAACATACATGATGAAAAACGCTCCCACCAGCGAGATGGGGATCACCACCACCGGGATGATCGAGGTGCGCCAGTCGCGCAAAAAGAAGAAGATCACCAAAACCACAAGGAAAAAAGCCAAGTAAATGGTCTGCTCCACCTCGGTGATGGCATGTCGGATAAAGTCGGTATTGTCGAAACCAATGCCCAACTCGATATCTGCCGGAAGGTCCTTCTTGATTTTTTCTATGCGCCGGTAAAATTCGTCAGCGATCTCCACATGGTTTGAACCGGGCTGCGGAATGATGGCATTTCCCACCATGGGTATCCCATCGCGCCGCAGGATGGTGCGCTCGTTGAGTGGAGCCAGCTCGGCATAGCCCACATCGCTCAGCCTGATGATTCCGGCTGCCGTTTCCTTAATAATCAGATTGTTGAAATCCTGTGGTGTTTCGAGTCGGCTCAGGGTGCGCACGGTGAGCTCAACGGTGTTGCCCTCAATGCGACCCGAAGGCAGCTCAAGGTTTTCGCGCAGCAGCGCGTTGCGCACATCCAGCGGACTCAGTGCGTAGGCCGACAGACGAGCAGGATCAATCCACAGGCGCATGGAATACTCTTTGGCTCCCCAGATGGCGATGGAGCTCACACCGGGAATGGTTTGCAGGCTTTCCTTGAAGGTGCGTTGCGCAATCTCGGTGAGCTCAAGCAAAGAGCGTTGTTCACTGCGGATGTTGAGAAAAAGTATTGGATTGGAGTCGGCATCGGATTTGGCCACTATGGGCGGATCGGCATCAGGTGGCAAAAGCGACAAAGCCCGCGAAACACGGTCGCGCACGTCATTGGCTGCCGTTTCAAGGTCTATCGAGAGGTCGAACTCAACGGTGATGGTGCTGCGGCCGTCGCGACTCACCGAGGTGAGCGTGCGGATGCCGGCTATCCCGTTGATTGACTCCTCAAGCGGCTCGGTGATCTGTGATTCAATCACATCGGCATTGGCACCCACATAGCTCGTGGTGACAGTTACGATGGGTGTGTCAATGCTCGGATACTCCCGCACGCCCAGCGTCATCAAGCCTATCACACCGAAAAGGATGATGAGGATGGACATCACGGTGGCCAAAACAGGCCTGTGAATACTTGTCGAAGCTAAACTCATGGCTGCTCAATTTGCTGAAGTTCGACTGCCATACCCTGCCTTAGCTGCAGCAGGCCATTGGTGATCACCGTGTCGCCGGCATTCAGTCCGGCAGTGATCTGCACCATCTTCTCGGTACGGATGCCTGTTTGCACCTCGCGCGCTTCGGCTTTACCGTTCCTGTAAATAAAAACCTTGTTTTTGCCCATCTCGGGGATGAGTGCCTCTGCCCGCACCTGCAACACCTCGGCGAGGTTCATCAGTGGCAGCTCCACCCTGGCAAAAGAGCCGGGAACCACTGTTCCGGCAGCATTGTCGTAGAGCGCCCTGGCGGTGATACTTCGCGACTGTTTGTCAATCACCGGTTCTATGGCATAGATCACGGCTCCGAAGTTCTCAGCACTGTTGTCAACCCTGAAACGGATGTTGTTTCCCTTTTTCACATAGTCAACATAGCGTTCGGGTACGCTGAATTCGAGTTTCACCGGGCGCGTTTGTGCCAGGCGCACGATTTTGGTGCCCGGACTCACGAAGCTGCCTTCGCTGAGATATCGCAGCCCCAGCAATCCGGCAAAAGGTGCCCTGATGCGGGTCTTGTCTAACTGGGCTTCGAGCAGCTGGGCTTCAGCCCGCAGGGCGTTGAGCTCGGTAAGCACCTGGTCGTAGGTTTGCTGACTGATGCCCTGCTTTTCGAGCAGCTGCCGCTGGCGCTCTTCCCGTGATTCGGCAAGACGCAGCTGAAAAGTGTTGCGTTCGGCCTGCGCCAAAAGATCGGCATTGTTGATGGTCACAAGCAAATCGCCGGCTTTCACACTACTTCCTTCGGCAAAATGGATATGGGTGATCCTGCCCGAGGCCTCGGCAGCTATCTCCACCTGCTCATCGGCCATCACTGTGCCGGCTGCCACCAGCACATCCTTGAGTGGTGCCTCCTGCATGATCATCGCCCTGACGGGCAACACCGCCGCCGCCTTGCCGCTCACGAAACCCGAACGGTCGTTCTGCCTGCTGATCAGCCCTCCTTTGTTGAAAAAAATAAAAGCAAGCACTGCCAATACTGCAAGGCTGCCCGTGATACGTATTAAATGCTTTTTCATGCCTTAAAATTAATAAACCATTTGACAACCGAAACCTTTCTTTTGTTCCGGCCACCAAAAGTAATCAGCATTTAAACGCGAAAAACATGGAATGGAGTCTGGGGGTCTGGGGGTCAGTTCAAGGTTCAAGGTTCAAGGTTTAAAGTTCAAGGTTCAAAGTGTCTTGTCCTGAATTAGGTTTACACAAAAAGTAAACTAAAAACAGGAATATGAG
>ERZ1645187.1990-NODE-1990-length-18375-cov-233.843068_pt1 | contig 18375 bp, 7 predicted proteins | sample MGYA00575352_ERZ1645187 | MGnify/ENA primary metagenome ERZ1645187 (study PRJEB40837, sample SAMN11349314) | freshwater sediment metagenome | isolation source: river sediment | host: Sediment | place: India: Wazaribad , New Delhi | collected 2017-02-21 ... | reverse complement strand
ATGGGCGAAGCGTTGATTGAGATGGGCGGCGATTCTGGACAGGCAAGGCATGGTCGTTCCGGGAGGTCGGGTGACGGCAGGGACCAGGGTGGCGGCGGGATGCGACAGGATGGGACGGAGGGCGTGAAGCCCCTGGTTGCTTCAGGGCACGCAGGGCAAGGCCAGCGGCGTGACCAGCTCCCAGGTATTGGGCTCCGGATCAGTGGCCAGCTGCCAGCGTTGCCAGAACGGGTCCTCGGCCTGGCAGCCGAGATCCTCGTCCTCCCGGCACATGGACAGCGCGCCGTGGCGGGAATTCCGCGACCAGGCCAGGTGGTGGCTGCTGAGGACCAGCGCGCGTTCGTGGTTCATGGTCCCTCCAGGTCATCGGATCCCCACGGCGCGGCGGGTAGGGCAGGGCAGGCGTCCACCGGCTGACGGGTAATGAGGGGCGCTCCGTCGCGCCAGCACCGGTCGCGACGCCACGCTAACCTGCGGGCTGGCTAGCCCACCGGGTGCGCTTCGGCTATGCTGCGGTCAGCTTGAATCATCCACCGGCCAACCCCCTGGCGAACGGAGCACGCAGATGGCACCGATGACGGACTCCGGGCACGACTGGCCCACTGGCTTCATGTTGATCCAGGGCAACCGCCTGGAGGCCCTGCGCAGCCTGCTCACCACCTGGCTGCGCCGCCACCCGCTGCTACCGCTGGAAAACGAGGTCATCCTGGTGCAGAGCAACGGCATCGGTCAATGGCTGAAGCTCGCGCTGGCCGCGTTGCCGGATGACGATCTGGCGGGGGCAACGCCACCCGCTGCGGCGGGTGGCGGCTGCGGCATCGCCGCGGCGGTGGACCTGATGCTGCCCGGGCGCTTTCTGTGGCAGGCCTACCGCGCCCTGCTCGGCGACCTCCCCGATACCTCCGCCTATGACAAGGCCCCCCTGGGTTGGCGCCTCTACCGGCTGCTCGGCGATCTGGACGCCCTTGCGGCCACCCCGCGGGAGCAGGCCTGGCTTGCCCCGCTGCGCGGCTTCCTGGCGGCTGACGGCGATGCGCGCCGCCGCCAGCAGCTGGCGGAACGCCTGGCCGATCTTTACGACCAGTACCAGGTCTACCGCGCCGATTGGCTTGCCGCCTGGCAAGCGGGTGAAGACCTGCTGATCCGGCCCGACGGGACGCGTCTGGCGCTGCCGGAAGGCCAGCGCTGGCAACCGCTGCTCTGGCGCCACATCCAGCAGGACCTGGCCGCCGCGGTGCCGCGCGCGGGCGCGACCGCTGACCCCGACCACCGTGGCCGTGAGCTCAGCCGTGCCGACATCCATACCCGTTTCCTGGCCCGGGCCCGGGCCCTGACCCCGGGGTCACGCCCCGCGGGCGTGCCGCGGCGGGTGGTGGTCTTCGGCATTTCCTCCCTGCCCCGCCAGACCATCGAGGCCCTTGAGGCCCTCGCCCCGGTCTGCCAGGTCATGCTCCTGGTGCACAACCCGAGCCAGCACTACTGGGGCGATATCGTGGCCGGCCGCGAACTGTTTCGCCAGGCCTACCGGCGCACGCCGGGGCGAAAAGTCCCGGCGGACCTCGACGAGAACGCGCTGCACCTGCACGGCCACCCGCTGCTGGCCGCCTGGGGCAAGCAGGGCCGCGACTACATCCGCCTGCTGGACGAGCACGACGACCGCAGCCAGTATGAAGCGCACTTCGCGGCCCAGCGTCTCCAGATCGACCTCTTTGAATCCCCCGGCGACGCCACCCTGCTGCAACAGCTCCAGGACGACATCCTCGCGCTGCGCCCGCTGCCCGAACGGCGCGCCCTGGGGACCACGATCGACCCCTGCCGTGACCGCAGCCTGGAATTTATCATCGCCCACGGCCCCCAGCGCGAGGTGGAGATCCTGCATGACCAGCTCCTCGCCGCCTTCGCCGCGGCCGAGCGCGCCGGTACGCCGCTGCCACCGCGCGACATTCTGGTCATGGTGCCGGACATTGCCGTCTACGCCCCGCACATCGCGGCGGTGTTCGGCCGGCTGCCCGGGGACGACCCGCGCCGCATCCCCTATCACATCACCGATCAGGGCGAGCGCCAGCGCAACCCGCTGGTGGTCGGTCTGGAGATCCTCCTCAATCTGCCACAGGCCCGCCTGTCCGTCAGCGAGCTGCTGGACCTGCTCGACATCCCGGCGGTGCGCGCGCGTTTCGGCCTGGCGGAGGAGGCGCTGCCGCGGCTGCGCGACTGGGTCGACGGCGCCAATATCCGCTGGGGTCTCGACGCCGGGCAGCGCGCCGGCCTCGGCCTGCCCGCGGGCCTGGAGCAGAACAGCTGGCGGTTTGGCCTGCAGCGCATGCTGCTCGGCTTCGCCAGCGATGACAGCGGCCCCTGGCAGGGGGTGGAGCCCTATGCGGAGGTCGGCGGCCTGGAGGCGGCCCTGGTCGGCCGGCTCGACGCCCTGCTGGAGACGCTCGGCCACTACTGGGCCGCGCTCCGGGCGCCGCGCCCGGCCGCGGACTGGGTCGCGCTCATCGCCGGCCTGCTCGACGATTGTTTCAGCGCGGCGAACGATGCCGACGAGCTGACCCTGGCGCGACTGCGCGAGGCCCTGGAACAGTGGCAGGCGGACGCGGCCCGCGGCGGGCTCGACGCCGAGCCGCTGCCGCTGGAGGTGGTGCGCGGCACCCTGCTCGCCGGGCTCGATGAGCCCACCCTGACCCAGCGCTTCCTCGCCGGCGCGGTCAACTTCGCCACCCTGATGCCGATGCGGGCGATCCCCTTCCGCCAGATCTGGCTCTTGGGCATGAACGACGGCGACTACCCGCGCCGCCGGCGCCCGGCCGACTTCGACCTGATGGCCAACGACTACCGTCCGGGTGACCGCTCCCGACGGGAGGACGACCGCTATCTGTTCCTCGAAGCGCTGCTGTCGGCTCGCGAGAAACTGGTCATCAGCTGGGTCGGGCGCAGCATCCGCGACAACGCCGAGCGCCCGCCCTCGGTGCTGGTCGGACAACTGCGCGATCACCTCGCCGCCGGCTGGCGGCAGGAGGCGGCCGACCCTGACGGTCAGGCCCTGGTCGCGGCCCTGACCACCCTGCATCCGCTGCAGCCCTTCAGCCGGCGTTACTTCGAACCCGACCGCCCCCCCCGGTTGTTCACCTACGCCCACGAATGGCGGGTGTCGCACGGTGCGGCGGCCCCGGACGGGGCGGCGTCCACGGGCACGACGGGCGACACCACTCCGATGGCGGCGCGGGAGCCGCCGCCGCGCCTGACCCCACCGACCTTTGACGGCCCCCTCCACCTCGAAGCCCTCGGGCGCTTTCTGCGCCAGCCGGTACGCACCTTTTATACCCAGCGCCTGCGGGTCGAGCTGACGCAGGAGGCGGAACAGCGCGCGGACGCCGAACCCTTCGACATCGACCCCCTCGGGGGCTGGGCCTTGCGCGAGCAGGTCATCGCCGCCGTTGAGCGTCACCTCGTGGCGGCGCCCGCCGCGGATTCGACCACCTGCCTCGAAACGGCCATCGCCCGGCTGGCCCGGGCCGGCCAACTGCCCCTGCGCCCCTTCGACCAGGCCTGGACCGAACAGCTCGCCGCCGAGCTGGCCGCCCCGCTCGCCCGCTACCGCGCCCTGCAGGCGGAGCATCCCCACCTCCTGCCGAGCCAGGGGGTGCGTCTGGCGCGTGCCGGCTGGGTTCTGGAGGACAGCCTGAGCGATCTGCGCGCGGGTGCCGATGGTCAGCGGTTGCGCCTGACCCTGCAGGCCAGCGCGCTGCTCAAGGAGCAACGGCTCAAGTGGTACCACCTGGTGCGGCCCTGGCCGGCGCACCTCGCTGCCCAGCTCGCGGCGCCGACCACCACCTGGCTGCTCGGCCCCGGCGGCGCGGTCATCCTCGCCCCGCTGGCGCGTGAGCCGGCCGAAGCCCTCCTCGTCACGCTCGTGCAGGGTTATGTCCAGGGCCTGACCGAGCTGCTGCCGCTGGCCTGCAAGACCGTCTTCGCCGTCCTGGACGGTGATGACGGCGACCCCCAAGGCACCTACGAGGGCGGCTTCCGCCGCCCCGCCGAGCGCGACGACCATGCCGGCTATCAGCGCTTCTGGCCAGACTACGCGGCCCTGCGCGCCGATGCGCGTTTTCAGCCGCTGATCGATCAGCTCTACGCTCCGCTGTACCAGCATGCACCGCGAGGGGAGGCGTTCTGACATGGCCACCGGCACGCAACAGTCCAGCGCGCCCACCCTGGACCCGCTCAACTTCCCGTTGCAGGGCAGTCGCCTCATCGAGGCCAGCGCCGGGACCGGCAAGACCTTCACCCTGGCGCTGCTTTACACCCGCCTGGTGCTCGGCCACGGCGATCGTGGCACGGTCCGGGAACAGGACCGGGCCCTGATGCCGCCCAACATCCTGGTGGTCACCTTCACCGAGGCCGCCACCCAGGAGCTGCGCGAGCGCATCCGGGCACGCCTGGTGGAAGCCGCCGCGGTCTTCAGCCCGGCGTCCGGGGACGACGACGGGACCGGCCCGGCGGATGACCCGCTGCTCACCCTGCGCGACCAGTATCCGCCGGAGGACTGGCCGGGCTGTGCCCGGCGGCTGCGTCAGGCGGCGGAGTGGATGGACGAGGCGATGATCGCCACCATCCATGGCTGGTGTCAGCGCATGCTCCAGGAACATGCCTTCGCCACCCGTGGCGGGTTTGAGCGCGCACTGGTCACCGACCAGACCGAGCTGCTCCTCGAGATCCTGCGCGATTACTGGCGCACGCACTTCTACCCCCTCGACCCTGCCGATGCCCGGAGCATCCGCGAGGTCGTCGCCTCCCCCGAGGCGCTGCGGGACAAGCTCGACGCCTGGCTGGCGCGGCGCGAGGCCGGTCTCTGCTACCAGGGCGCGCCGCTGCGGTGTGACAGCCTCGTCGCACCCCTGGCCGCCCACCGCCACTGGCGGGCGCAGGCCGAGACCGCCGCGGCGGCGGACGCCGCCCAGGCGGCCGGGCGTGCGGCGCTGGAGCAGGCCGCGCGTCAGGCCTGGCTAGCGGACCGGGAGCCGCTGGAGGCCTATCTGCGCTCGCTCCGGCCGCATCTGAAGGGACCCCAGTACGACAGCAGGACGGCGGAGACCTTCGACACCTTGCTGGCGCAGATCGCCGCGTGGGCTGAGGGCGACCCGGCGCCGCCCAAGCTCAGGAATTTCGCGCAGGGTGGCTTCGCCTTCCTCAAGGCCGCCCCGGTGCAGAGCGAGAAGGCGCATCCCGCCTTCGCCGCCCTGGCCGCCTGGCAGGCGGCACAGCCCGACCCGGCCGCCACCCCGGAGGCGCCCGAGCCCCCCCTGGAGGCCTGCCTGCTCGCCCATACCGCCGCCTGGGTCGCGGGCGAACTGCCGCGCCGGCTGAACCAGCGCGCCGAGATGGGCTTCGACGAACTGCTGCGCGACCTCGACGCCGCGCTCTCGCCGCCTGAGTCGACACCCGCGTCCCAGGCCCTGGCCGCCACCCTGCGTGGTCAGTTCCCGGTGGCGCTGATCGATGAGTTCCAGGATACCGACCCCATCCAGTACCGCATCTTCGACGCCATCTATCGGATCGCCGACAACGATCCCGGGACCGCCCTCATCCTGATCGGCGACCCCAAGCAGGCCATTTACGGCTTTCGTGGCGCCGACATCCATGCCTATCTGGCCGCGCGCCGCGCGACCGCCGGACGTCACGCCACGCTCACGACCAACTTCCGCTCCACCGGGGCCATGGTGGATGCCGCCAATCGCTTCTTCGGCCACGCCGAAGCCCAGCCGCGCGGCGCCTTCCGCTTCCAGACCGATCCCGCCGCCGGCAATCCCATCCCCTATGTCCAGGTCACGGCCCGGGGCCGCGACGAGCAACTCGTCATCGACGACACCCCAGCCGCGGCCATGACCTTCTGGCAGCTCGACGGCGAGCCGGACGTGGTCAACCCCGAGACCTATCGCGCGCGCATGGCCGCGGCGGCGGCCGCCGAGGTCGCGCGCTGGCTCGAGCTGGCGCGTGCCGGCAAGACCGGCTTTAAGGGTCCGGAGGGCTTCACGCCCCTGAAGCCGCAGCACATCGCCATCCTGGTGCGCACCGGCACCGAAGCCGCCGTCATGCGCGCGGCCCTGGCAGCGTTGCGGATCAACAGCGTCTACCTCTCCGACCGCGACTCCGTCTTCGCGACCGGGGAGGCGCACGATCTGCTGCACTGGCTGCGCGCCTGCGCCGCCCCCACCGACGAGGGCCTGGTGCGCACCGCGCTGGCGACCAACACCCTGGCGGTGGCGCTGGAGGCGCTCGCCCGCCTGCAGCAGGATGAACTGGCCTGGGAGGCCCAGCTCGCGCGCTTTGGCGACTACCGCCGCCTCTGGCAGCGCCAGGGGGTGCTGGCCATGCTGCGCCGGCTGATGCACGATCAGGAGCTGCCCGCCCGGCTGCTCGCGCGCGCCGACGGCGAGCGCATCCTGACCAACCTGCTGCATCTGGCGGAATGGCTGCAGCAGTCCGCCAGCGCGCTCGATGGCGAGCAGGCCCTGATCCGGCACCTGTCGGCGCATCTGGACCGGCGGGGGGATGAGTTCATCGTGCGCCTGGAGAGCGACGCCGAGCTGATCCAGGTGGTCACCATCCACAAGTCCAAGGGCCTGGAATACCCCCTGGTGCTGCTGCCCTTCATCTGCGGCTGGCGCGAGATCGACGGCCACACCCGCCAGGTGCCCTACCGGCGGTCTGAGGGCCGCTATCTGGAGGTGGCCGGCAAGAACGTCTTCGCGGATGCCTGGAAGGCGGCGGACGACGAGCGGCTGAGCGAGGACATGCGCCTGCTCTACGTCGCCATCACCCGCGCCCGGCAGGCGGTGTGGCTCGGCATCGCGCCGCTGAAGAGCGGCCGAGCCAACAAACCGCAGCTGGAGAAATCCGCCCTGGGGCACGTCCTCGCCGGCGGGGTCCGGCTGATGTCGGCGCCGGCCATCTGGGCGGCGTTGGCGCAGGTCAAAGGTGGTGAGCAGGCCATCGCCATCACCCCGGCGCCGGCGCCACGCGCCAGCGTCCTGGCGCCGCCCACCGCGAGCGCCCTGGAACCGGCGCGCGTGGCCGGGCACGCCCCCTTCGCGCCCTGGTGGATTGCGAGCTATTCGGCCCTGCGGCTGGAAACGGACGGGGCCGCCGATCCCCGGCCGGAGGGGGTGGCGGCGACACCCACCCCCGGGATGGCCGCCGACACCGCCGCCCAGGAGACCGCCCTGGAGGAAGCGGGGCTTCCGACCCCCCTGGCGTCCCTGCTGGCCACGCCACCGCCCGTGCCGCCGGCGGCGGCCACGCCCCCTGCCGGCCCTTCCCTGCATGATCTGCCGCGCGGCAGCCGCTATGGCACCTTCCTCCACGGGCTGCTGGAATGGGCCGCGGTGGCGGAAGCGCCCGCCGACGACGGCAGCCGCCGGCGTGGCTATGCCGCCGCGGCCAGCGCCGCCCGGCCGCGCCGGGACCTGCTCACCCGCCGTTGCACCCTGCGCGGGCTGCACGAGTGGATCGCGCCCCTGGATGCCTGGCTGGCGCAGTTCCTGACGCGGGAATGGCGCCTCGCCGGCCTGGTGGACGCCGCCGGTCAGGTTCCCCGGCTGCGGCTGCACGACCTGGCGCCGCACCAGGTGCAGGTGGAGCTGGAGTTCTGGCTGGAGAGCCGCGCCGTCCCGACCCTGACCCTGGACCGGCTCGTGCAGCGGCACTGCCTGCCCGGCGCGCCGCGGCCGGCCCTGCGGGCGGATGCCCTGAACGGCATGCTCAAGGGCTTCATCGACCTGGTGTTCGCGCATGGCGGGCGCTACTACGTGCTCGACTGGAAGTCCAACTGGCTCGGCCCCGACGATGGCGCCTATACCCCGGAGGCCCTGAACGCCGCCATGCTCGCGCATCGTTACGACCTGCAATACAGCCTCTATCTGCTCGCGCTGCACCGGCAGCTGGCCGCGCGCCTGCCCGGCTACGACTACGACCGGGACATCGGCGGCGCGGTCTATGTCTTCCTGCGCGGCAGCGCCGCGCCCAGCCAGGGGCTGTTCACCGCCAAGCCGCCTCGGGCCCTGATCGCCGGCCTTGACCGGCTGTTTGCCGGCCAGCCCCTGTCCGCTCACCCGGAGACCCCGTGATGTCCCGCCCGTTGTCACCCCCGGCCGCCGAGCTGCTGGACACCCTGCGCGACTGGGTCGCGGCCGAGGCCCTGCGCCCGCTTGATCGGGCCCTGACGCGCTTCATCGCCGTGCAGGGCGGCGAGACCGATGTGGCCGTGCTCCTGGCCGTTGCCCTGGCCAGCGAGCGTAACGGTCATGGTCACGTCTGTCTGGATCTGCGCGGCGTCCTCAGCCAGCCGGGCGGGCTGCTGGGCCAGCTGCGGGACGATGAGGCCCCCAGCGTCCAGGTCCGGCAGGCATTGGCCGCGCGGCTGGAGGGGCTGGAACTGGCGGACTGGCGCGCGCGCCTGGCGCGCAGCCCCGCGGTCAGCGACTGGCTCGGCGCCCGGACGGACGACGGGGTCTCCCCGCTGGTGCTGGCGGGCAGCGCCGCCCAACCGCTGTTGTACCTGCGCCGCTATTGGCACTACGAGAACCGCATCCGCGCGGGCATCCGGCAGCGGCTCCGCCAGCCCCTCAACGTCGACCTGATCCAGCTGCGCCGACAACTGGCGGGGCTCTTCGGCCCGGCGCCGCCGGACACCCCGGACCCGGACTGGCAACGCCTCGCCTGCGCCCTCGCCGCGCGCAGCGCCTTCTTCATCATCACCGGCGGTCCCGGTACCGGCAAGACCACCACCGTGGTCCGGCTGCTCGCCGTCCTGCAGGGCCTGGCGGTGGCCGGTGGGGCGCCGCCGCTGCGGATCGAGCTCGCCGCGCCCACCGGCAAGGCCGCCGCCCGGCTCAACGCGTCCATCGCCGGGCAGGTGCGGCAGCTGGTCGGCCATCAGGCCCCGGACGGCAGCATCCCGACCCAGGTCAAGACCCTGCACCGGTTACTCGGTACCCGCCCGGACAGCCGTGGCTTCCGTCACCATGCCGCCCACCCGCTCGCGGCGGATGTGGTCGTGGTGGACGAGGCCTCCATGGTCGACGTGGAGCTGATGGCGCGGCTGCTGGAGGCGCTGCGGCCGGACGCGCGGTTGATCCTGCTGGGTGACAAGGACCAGTTGAGCTCGGTGGAGGCGGGGGCGGTGCTCGGCGATCTGTGCCGGCGCGCGGTCGACGCCCACTACCGGCCGGAGGTCGTCGACTGGCTGGCGGCCGCCACCGGGCAGCGCGTCCCCCCGCCGCTGAGCGCCACGGACGGCACGGACCTGGATCAGGCGGTGGTGATGCTGCGCCAGAGCTACCGGTTCCGGGCGCAGGGCGGCATCGGCGCCCTCGCGTCCCTGGTCAATGCCCCCGACCGGGAGGATGCCTCCGGCCAGACGCGGTTGCGCGCGACCCTGGCGCTCTTTGCGGCGGAGGCGGGGCGCCAGGAGCGCGACCTGGGCGTCATCACCCTGCGGCGCCTGGCCGACCCCGCCGATCCGGGGCTCAGGGACCTGGTCGTCACGAGCTATGGGGGTGAGGACAGCTATCTGCGGTTGATGCCGCGCCAGTATCCCGGGGATCACGCGGATCAGGCCGCGCTCGACACCTGGGCGCGCGGGCTGCTGGAGGCGCAACAAGGCTTTCAGCTGCTCACGCCGTTGCGCCAGGGGCCCTGGGGGGTCGAAGGTCTCAACCCGTCCATCATCGAGCATTTGCGCGGCGCGGGGCTGCTCGCCGCGGCGGGGGGCCAGCGGCAGTGGTTCGCCGGGCGGCCGGTGCTGGTCACGCGCAATGACTACGGATTGAATCTCATGAATGGCGATATCGGGCTGACCCTGAGCGTTCCGGCGGGCACGGCCGGGGGCGGGCAGGTGCTGCGCGTCGCCTTCCCGACCGTCGACGGGGGCGTGCGCTGGGTCCTGCCCAGCCGCCTGCAGGCGGTGGAGACCGTCTTTGCCATGACGGTGCACAAGTCGCAGGGCTCGGAGTTTTGGCATACGGCGCTGCTCCTGCCGGATAAGGCCAATCCGGTCCTGACCCGCGAGCTGCTCTATACCGCCATCACCCGGGCCAAGGCGCACTTCACCCTGCTTTACAGCCGGGACGAGGTCCTCGGCGAGGCGCTGCGCCGGCGGGTCGAGCGGGTCAGCGGCTTGCAGGGGGACGGCTGGGCCGATCCGTCCGCGGTGGCGCCATGAGCGGGACCCCGCATCGCCCTGGGCGGCCGGGCCGCGCGGCAGGGGCGTGAGCGGCAAACCGGGCCCTGGACGGCGTAGCGATGCGGGAAGATGTTCCTCCCGCACCGTCCGCCGCGCCGGCGCACCCGCGACGCGGATGGGCGCGTGGCGTGTCAGACGGGCACGAGCGGTGAGTCCCGTATCCGGAAGGGGTCCGGATCAGCACGGCCACGACGTCGCCGCAGTCCGCTTCCCTCCGCGTGTCGCCGCGGGTGGCGAAGACTTGGTCGAGCGCCACCAGGATGGCGGTGATCAAGGGTTGGGTGCCGTGACGCTGGAAGCGAATTCGCGCGCCAACGGCGTGGGCGGGGGCATTGCCAGGGCGGCGGTGATCTGATCGGGGGACTGAAGCCCGGTAAACCCGTCTACTGAGAACGCGATCATGTCGTTGGCAGTGACCCTGTCGCGGTAGACGGCGCAGATGGCGGCGCTGGTTCGTCCTGACCCGGAACGGCCCTGGCGTTGAGCCAAAAGCGACAGCGATGAGGCTACAGGTATTTTCAGGGAAAAGATCTCCTGCCCACCCAACCAAGACGACGGAAGCCACATCGTTCGATCACCACGGGATTGGCGAGTACTTGGGGAGCGCCACTAGGCACCCAGGGGCTGGTGGCCACCTCTTGATCAGGCAGATTGTGCGTACTCGTCATCAGTCATGCCGATCGCGGACCGGTGTTTCATTTCGGGAAAATTTAGCCAGGTGAGTAATCCGCCCATCAGTTGTTTGGCGGCATGGCACACGGATCCGCGCTCCGCATGGGGATCAGGGATTAGAGTCACGGCCCCTTGCAAGAACTCGGTGGCACTCACCGGGCGATCCGGGCCCTGGTCTGTCCAATTGACGGAAGGATCGCGAAAGGCGGCCAGATCGCCAGATTCAAGTTCAGCAGGGGCAGCGACCCAGACGTGACGGACCACCTGGCGGCCCTGTTCAGTGTCGCGGATCATCTGGTATTTGCTCGTATCCTCCCAATGATGTTCACCAATACGGCGGGTGTATTTGGCATCGACAATGATGACTAGTCCGAGGCGTGGGGGCTTATCCTTGACGGGTGGATCGTAAATTTCGATGAGCACATCGGGCGACCAAGGGGCCTCCCCCTCGCGACCTTGGAAGACGGCATCACCATTTCGGCGGGCTAGGCCACGCGAAAAGATCCATGGCTCATAACGAAGTGCGATTACACGGCCATCCGCAGCGGTGAAGGCCAGTTGGGTTCCCCGCCGCAGATCCACGGTGAATAGATGGGCACTGATACGTCGAAAGAGGCTTTCCTGACTACTGGGTCTCAAGCCAAGGTCATCACAGGCGGCCGCGATCTGCAAATAGACCCATTGTTCGTACATGCGCCAGGTTGGTTTGCTGCGCTCGTCAAGATTGTACTCAAGAAGCAGGGTCGAGCGGCGCAGATAGTCACGCATCGCCTGCCAGAAACGGTGGTAATGATAGACAAAGCGGAACACCGGCGTCATTTCACGCGGCAGGATTGGCCGCTGATCCCGCAGAAAAGGCAGATTTTGCATGCCACGAATGGCACGTTGGATTCGATCCGCCCGCTGAATCGCACTCACCAGGCGCTCAATCTTCGGCTTGTCATATAAGTCAAACAGGCTCGGCTCATCATTGAATCGGTGACTGCGATAGGGTTTGTCCGCGGCTAGACTCTCACGTTCCGCATGGGCGCGATTAGCACACTCTGCCGCACGTTCGCTCAACAAGGAGAGAAACCAGCGCATCACTCCATGCTCCACGGAGTGCAATTCAGGCTCAATTTGCCAGCGAGGCCCCTGTATCTCATGACGGGCTGAGGCCGCGCGGGGATTAAGACCCCGCGCGGCGAACCAGGAAAGGCTATCCGGGCTCAAGCGTTCGGTACCGGTCCAAGTGGAGATCACTCGCCGGGGTTTGAGAGCCAATTCCGGTTGACGGGCGATCGCCAGCAAGATCATGCCTAGATTGTGGGTGAGACCGTCGAGAAAATTCAGTTCTAATTGGGCGGAACGAGGAGAAATACGGATATTGTGGGTGGCTGGGCCCCTGATGGTACCCACCATGGCTTTGGAGACCAAATCGAAAAGCAGACCGGATGACAGGGCGGTCAGATCTCCAACCATCGCGTCAAAAGTTTCTTCAGTGAGTTTGTCGGACGCAACGGCAACCGGGATTGAAGCACGCGGCCGCCATGCATCGGGCAAATCGCCCTCCATACGTGACTGCAGCTTAAGCTCCACTAGACCACGGGCACTCTCCAGATACTGATCTTCCTCCCAGAGAATGAGCCGACGGAGATGCGTACCAATCGCCTTGGCTGGGGCCAGGTCACCGACGACAATTCGGTATTGAGTAGCTGCTTCCCCCGGCTCTAGCTCGAAGGTTAGGCGATAGGATTCGGGTAGCCTGCGAGCAGGCTCGGCTGGTAAGGGAGTGTCGAGAGTGGCCTCGGCCAGGCAGTCATCATGGTGATACATCCGAAAGACAGGGGACACGATAGGTGCAGTCATTACGGACCTCCTTGGCGACAGCAGGTTTTCATTGCGTCACGTCAAAGGAATTGAAGTCAATTTCGCCGGCGTTTTCGTTATAGATACGGTCCAACATGTGCGTGGCGCCGGGGTAGATACCGCCCTCTTCTAACAAGATGTTGCGCAGTTCATCCAATGCGCGTCGTGCCTCGGGCCGAAAAAGCCCACGCAATTGACTCAGTACGCGTTGGCGCAGTTGGATATCAAAGGCTTCTTCGCTGCTGCACAGTCCCCTGGCGCTCGCCACAAAGCGTTTGATGGCCTGATAGCGACGAGGTGTGAGGGGGCTGCCTAAAATCCCTAAGGGTTTCTGCATCTTGTCGATAAGTGCGGCGGCCTTATTCGGCAGTGGCGCATCACGGGTCCAGGACTCAAAGCTGGCCACGGTAACGGGTGGCCCAGATGGGGGCTCAATATTAGTGGAAGCGGCGGTATGAAGATTACCAAAGGGGACGGGTTCCAACTGCAATTGGTTGGTGCGGTCTAAAAAACGTTGGCTAAGCGGTTTGGTCGTTTCGTCATAGTTGACGGTGCCAATGAACCGCAGGTTAGGGCCAAGGGGGATGCGGGCATAGGGACGGGAGGGATCATCCCCTCGAACATTAGAGGGGGAGAAGACACTCACCAACCGCTGGCTACCCGCCCGTGGTAGGGCCTGAAGAAAACCACTGAAGTAATGTTCGGGCTGGGCCAGATTCATCTCATCGAGGCAGATAATCCAGATAGCGCTATCCTTTCCCAGGCGCTCTGATTCCATTGCCGCCCAAACTAGCTTTTCAAACAGCCCGGTTGCCGCAGGTTGGAACTTTTCTTCGAGGAGATTAGCACGCCCTAACAGATCGCCAGGTTCCAACCAGGCCGGGCTCACGTCTACAGACAAGAAATGGCTCTGGTCGCCTGTCAAGGCTTGAGCATAAAGCAAGGGTAAGGAGGATTTTCCGGTGCCCGAGAGACCTCCCAGGACCGTGAGATCCCCACATTTGACGCTGAGGTGAAAAGCAGTTAAATCCTGCGGTCGGAAGCGAAAGCCAGCCTCCTCGACATGATGGCTGAAACGCTTAAAAAAAGTGACTTCATCCATCAGGCCAGGGGTGGATCTAGCTTCCAGGGGGAAAGAAAAATGCTGGTGAGGCGCGTCCCCTGCTAGATCGGCTTTCTTAGGTGCATGGAGTTCCTCGCTGGCCGGGGGGCGTGCACCGATTTGTGTAAGAAAAGGGCTCAGCGATAAAAAGTCAGCTAGTAAATCCTCCCTTTGCTCACTAAAGCGAGTGGATGCGGCATCCAGGGCCTTTTCCACCAACTTTTGCTTGGTGGCAAGTTCCTGACGTTCACGGTCGATTGTTGCCTGCTCTTTATTCTTCCAAGCTTCAAAGTCCTGACGCAATTGCAACAATTGCGACTGTAGGTTAGCCTCCTCGTGACGACGTTTTCGTTCCAACTCGTTGTCCAGACCCTGAACGGTTTGGCGGAGGGTTTCTTCTTCATGACGGAGGGATTCAACCTTTTCCGCGATCTCAGCCTCGTATCGAGCGCTATTTTCCTCCAGATACACCCGCGCTTGCTGGTCAATCACCGCATTAATTCGTTCGTTGAGAAGACCCGAGTCCAGTAATCCTTTAATGAGTTCCTCAACAGAGGTGGATTGAGTCTGAATGCGTGTAGAGAGTGCGGTAAATACTTGGGCCGCTTCAGGGGTGTTAGCAGCTGCCTGTGGGCTAAGATAAACGTCACGGACTTCATTCCATCCCTGCATGAAATCGCGCAACCGGTTCCGCGATAAAATTTGTCTGGCCGCAGAACGAACTACCTCCTCATCACTGTGCAGACGAATTCGTTCCGCCACGGAGTTTTGCAGCGACTCAAATCGTGACCATAATAATAATTCATAATTGGTGTAAGCGACATCTGAAGATTTATTTAAGGGGCGCGCATCGGTTGAGAAACTGATCTGTTTAATGCTGATATAGCCAGGATCGCTGCGGACTTTCGCCAGATCGAACATGTGACTGTAATCAAAGGATTTTGATTTTTCCAGAGTGATATGAAAACGTCGACCATGTTGGTCGAATTCGGTCTTAAATGGACCATAGACTTTGTCGCCCAGTTTGGCAAGAACCATGGATGTCGGGGGATGGTCAAGCGTGGCAACATGGTTTTGGTTGATCAATTGACGGGGATCCGGACCACAATCAGCAGCAATAATCTCAATGATTGATCTTGGACCACCCAGCCTTACGGTACCGCCGTCCAGTTGATATTTGTCTTTATCCAGATCCTGTGGATCGTAGCGATCTGCATCCTGACACTGTCCAACCAGGATGCGGCCGGGGATGACTTCCCTGATTGGCGCAATATTTCGAACCATCCACCAGCACAAATCCCGGTTTGGAAAATCCCCTGGTCTGACGGGCTGTAACCGGTCATTCTCGATACTGGCAATGGGTTTGACGGTTGCAAACTGATAATCATTAGTGGAAAAGACTTCCTGAGCGATGATCGCGACGATTTCTGTGCCTCGGACCATGTCTATTACCTGAAGATAAAAAGAAACGCAATGAATGTTGTATTTTGAATAGGGATATTCCCCATTCCGATATGGTCAAGGAGCAAAGCGGTTGCTTATGGCTTGATAATCAAAGCCATTTTTGTCAAGGATAGCATAAGCTATCCGGACTACCTCTGCTGGGGTAATCCCGGCCAACCAATCCATTTTACTCCTTTTGGGGCTCAGTAGCCGGAAGGTATCCAACCGGCGCAAAATGGCGGTCTCGGCTCGGTCGATTTCTGCCAATCGCGCGATGGGGATAAATTCTACATTGGGTTGATCAAAATCTTGCCAGTAATTGCTTTCCCTTACGCGGAAACTCCGAGCCTTGCCAACCTTGACATTCTGATTGTTGACTCGAGCACAGGTCGCAGTGTACCGAGGGTCACGCGTCACTGGCAGGTATTGATCTGTAAGCAAGATCGCGATGTAGATTCCTGAATCTCCAGAGGCTGGAGCATTCAACGCCTTGTTAACAAGATCCCGGTCAGAAGCTGGGAGGTTGACAACCCCTCGGTCAGGGGAGGTTACAGGAACCAGCCATTCGTGCCTAATGCAGTAATTGACAAAACCCCAACCGCCGGTAGGGTGATCATGGTCATGACACGACTGGACCAGTGACTCCAGATCAGCACTCCCTCTTGTGGATAGCTGGGCCTGGATTTTTTGCCACGAGTTCCTGTTACGCCCAGCGCGCAAATTTGGCGTCATACCTATCCGATACCGGATCATACGGTTTTCTCCTTATCGACAGCTGAAAGTGGGGATATAAGCTACATCAGGAATGCAGGGATAACACCTTTAACTCCTGCCGGGTGAACACGGTCGATGGGTACTGACTGCAGGTGGCGAGTCGCTGACAATAACTATAATATAATGTAAACAATATCTTAAGAATAAATGGCCGTCGCGCAAACCTCGCATTACTCACATCGCGGCACCGCACGACTTTCAGGTGGAGCTCTTGCGTGAAAATCGAAAAAGAGCATTTAGCACAATTATCGATCCCGCAGCGGCGCCCGTGCCCAGGATGAGTGCCTGAGTCCCGCCAGTGCCCCGCACCCTGCATACCTCACTCGAGGGCGACCCCCTGTACCAGTCCCACCGTCAGCGGCGCCTGCCGGACGCGACCGTCTGGGCTATCCGTCGCCGCGGGTGCCCGTTTTTCGCGGAGATGAGGGTCATTCCTGTGATCAACCCTGGCTGCTGTACTTCATCACCAGCGTCGCGCCCTGGCATCGACCCTGGGCCAGACACGGGCGTGGACCTGCTTTGCGGGAGCGCCTCCAGCGGGTCCTGGGGTTTCAGCACCCTGTTCCAGCAGCAGGTGGGTCATGCGCGGAATGCCAACGCCGTTTATCGCCTGGTCGATGCCATCTATCTGACCATGATCGGCCTGATGGGCGGCGGCCGCTGCCTCAGCCAATGCGTGGCCCCTGTGACGTGATCAGGTGCGGCGGCGCCAGGATGGCGGGGGTTGGGAGCGAGCTGGTCGGAGAAAAGGATCAAGGGGTCAGCGTCCTGGCCACGCGAAAACCGGAGCTGTAGTACCGATCACCGGGATCGACCCTGAAGCGGACAGCGGAGCGCAGGACACTCGGGTCGTTGTTCCAGGCGCCACCGCGCCGCACCCGCGCCGAGCAGGAACCTTGCGCTCTAGCACTGCCGTCCGTTGGGGCCCCCTGGTAGCTGTCGACATAACAGTCCTCGACCCATTCCCAGACGTTGCCCTGCATATCGGAAAGGCCCCAGGAATTGGCTGGGTAGCTACCCACCGGCTGGGTCTTCTTAAGGAACACACCGGTCTGAGCCCCGCAGTCGTTGTAGTCAAAAAAATCGCCGCTGTAGTTAGCCTGACGGGTGTCGATGCAATTGCCGGTGCTGAAGGGGGTGGTGGTCCCGGCGCGCGCTGCGTATTCCCACTCGGCCTCGCTCGGCAGCCTGTAGGCCCGGCCGGTCATGCGACTGAGCCAGCCGACATACTCCTGGGCGTCGTCCCAGGAGACATTGATCACCGGCCGCTCGCCCCGGCCCCAACCCTCATCCTCGGGCTCGTGGCTACAGCCGCCGGCCGCCACACAGACGTCCCATTGGGCAAAGGTCACCTCGGTCTGGCCCAACTCGAAGGCCGGGATCTGCACCCAGTGTTGGGGACTCTCATCGGGGTGGTGCTCCAGCAGGGTCGCGAGTGAACCCCACTGGGGCTTGGTCGCGGGTGAACCCATCTGGAAACGGCCGGCGGGGATGAATACCATCGCGGGTTCATAAGGCTTACGCGCGGCGCCTGCCTGGGGCTTTGCCTCTTCCTCTTGACGAGCCTTTGCTACCCGCTCCGCCTCGCTTGGCGCCTTCACCCCGGCTTCGCGCCAGAGCACGGCCCCGATGCCTACGCCGACTAGGACCAGCGCCAGCAGCACCCCGAGCATCTGCCCAAACGTCCTCCGCGGGGTGGGGTTGGTCCGGGGCTTGGGCGGTGGTACCGGCGCGGGTGCCGCCGAGGACGGGGGTGCCGGTGCAGTTGCTCCCATCCCCAGCAACGTCTGAAACGCCTGCACTGTCTGTGGCCGAGCCGAAGGGGCCATAGCCAATCCGGCGGCCAGGGCGTCACTGAGCCCAGGGGACACGCCAAAGTGGGCCGCGGCTTGCAATTCGTCCTCGGCCATGCGCTCGTTGGCCTCCGGCGGGGTGACGCCGGTGACCAACTGATACAGCACGGCGGCCGCCCCGTAGACATCGGTCCAGGGGCCTTGTTTGCCCTTGCGGTGATATTGCTCGAAGGGGGCATAACCGGGGGCCAGTACCACCGAAAACGAGCGGCCGCGCTCTCCCATCACCTGGCGGGCGGTGCCGAAGTCCATGAGGATCGGGCGCACCCCGCCTCCCTCGGTGCGGGCCAGGTAGATGTTCTGCGGCTTGACGTCGCGGTGCAGAAAGCCCTTGGCATGCAAGGCGCGCAGGCCGTCCAGGATCGGCAGCAGGAGTTGCTTGGCATGCTCCTCGGCGATGCGCCCGCCTTGCTGGTCCAGATACTCCGCGAGGGACAGCC
>ERZ1645187.1988-NODE-1988-length-18386-cov-4.726911_pt1 | contig 18386 bp, 18 predicted proteins | sample MGYA00575352_ERZ1645187 | MGnify/ENA primary metagenome ERZ1645187 (study PRJEB40837, sample SAMN11349314) | freshwater sediment metagenome | isolation source: river sediment | host: Sediment | place: India: Wazaribad , New Delhi | collected 2017-02-21 ... | reverse complement strand
CGGGTCGACAACGCCGCCGCCGCCGAATGGTCGGCCAGCGCCTACACCCAGCTGACCCGCACCTCGCCGATCGTGAACCGCAAGTTCTCGTTCACCAACCCCGAGCAATACAGTTTCGTCGGCGCCGCCTGGTACAGCCCGGAAGAGAAATTCGAGAAGCTCGCCTTCGAGGACTTCGTCGAGGAACCGCTGACCCGCACCATCACCGGCGGCTGGGCGGCGCAGCAGCAGCACTATTTCTTCGCGGCCTGGATCCCGGAAGCGAGCGAGCCGCAGGCCTACAGCACCGCCGTCATCACCGACCAGGGCGCGCCGCGTTACCTGATTCGCCAGATGGGCCCGAGCTTCAAGGTCGCGCCCGGCGCCAGCGCGACGCGTTCGACGCGTCTGTACGTCGGTCCGAAGCAGCAGGAGAAGCTCGACAGCATCGCGCCGGGCCTGGGCCTCACCATCGACTACGGCATGGTCACGATCTTCGCCAAGCCGGTGTTCTGGCTGCTCAACCAGCTGCACAAGCTGGTCGGCAACTGGGGCTTCGCGATCATCCTCACGACCCTGCTCGTCAAGCTGCTCCTGTACCCGCTCTCGGAAGCGCAGTACCGCTCGATGGCCAAGATGCGCAAGGTGCAGCCGCGAATCGAGGCACTGAAGCAGCGCTACGGCGAGGATCGCCAGAAGTTCAACCAGGCGATGATGGAGCTGTACTCGAAGGAGAAGATCAATCCGGTCGGCGGCTGCCTGCCCCTGCTGCTGCAGTTCCCGATCTTCATCGCGCTGTACTGGGTGCTGCTGGAATCGGTCGAACTGCGCCACGCGCCCTTCATCGGCTGGCTGACCAACCTGTCGGCGCGCGACCCCTACTTCGTGCTGCCGGTCGCGAATGCCGCGATCATGTGGATCACGCAGAAGATGTCGCCCTCGCCTGCCGGCATGGACCCGATCCAGCAGAAGGTGCTGCAGTACATGCCGATCGTGTTCTCGATCACCATGGCCTTCTTCCCGGCCGGCCTGGTGCTGTACTGGACGGTGAACGGCGCGCTCGGCCTGCTGCAGCAGTGGATCATCACCCGACGCATCGAGGCCGGCGAGAAGAAGGCGGCGTAAGCCGATGCGGCCGCGCGACACCATCGCGGCCGTCGCGACCGCGCCGGGTGCCGGCGGCATCGGCATCGTGCGCCTGTCCGGCGCCGATGCGGCCGCCATCGCGCGCACGCTGGCGTCCATCGAACCGCAGCCGCGCCATGCCCATTACGCGGCCCTGCGCGACGCCCAGGGCGAACCGATCGACCGCGGCCTCGTGCTCTGGTTTCCGGCGCCGCATTCGTTCACCGGCGAAGACGTGGTCGAACTGCAGGTCCACGGCGCACCGGTGGTGCTGGCGCGCCTGCTTGGGCGTTGCGTCGAACTCGGCGCGCGCCACGCCCGCGCCGGCGAGTTCTCGGAACGCGCCTTCCTCAACGGCAAGATCGACCTGGCCCAGGCCGAGGCCATCGCCGACCTGATCGCGGCGCAATCGGATGCACAGGCGCGTGCCGCGCTGCGCTCGCTCCAGGGCGAGTTCTCGACGCGGGTGAACGCGCTGCTGAAAGCGCTGATCGACGCGCGCCTGCACGTCGAGGCGGCGATCGATTTCCCCGAGGAGGAAATCGACTTCCTTGCCGACGGCCAGATCCTCGCTCGCCTCGATGCGATTGCAACGTCGCTCGATGCCCTGCTGCGCGACGCCGAACGCGGCCAGCGCCTGCGCGACGGCCTGCACGCGGTCATCATCGGCGCGCCGAACGCCGGCAAGTCGAGCCTGTTGAATGCACTCGCCGGCGCCGATCGCGCCATCGTCACCGATATCGCCGGCACCACCCGCGACCTGCTGCGCGAAGCCGTGAACATCGACGGCATCGGGATCACCCTGGTCGATACCGCCGGCCTGCGCGACTCGCCCGACGTCATCGAATCCGAAGGCATCCGTCGGGCGCGCAACGAGCTCGCGCAGGCCGATCTCGCGATCCTGGTGGTCGCACCCGAGGACGAAGCCCGCATCGACGCATTGCGTGCCGAAGTGCCGACCGGCGCCGCCGTGCTGGTCGTGCACAACAAGTCCGACCTGGCCGATCGCAGCAGCGTCGTCGGCCACGCGGCCGATCACCTGCACGTCTCGGCCAAGACCGGCGCCGGGCTCGATGCGCTGCGCGCCGCGATTCGCGGCCACGCCGGTCTCGGCGACGGCGCCGAAGGCAGCTTCAGCGCCCGCGCCCGCCATGTGTCGGCCCTGCAGCGCGTGCGCGAGTCACTCGCGCATGCCCGCCATCGCCTCGTCCACGACCGCGCCGGCGAACTCGTCGCCGAAGAACTCCGCCTCGCCCAGCACGCCCTGTCCGAAATCACCGGAGAATTCAGTTCCGACGACTTGCTCGGCGTGATCTTCTCGAGTTTCTGCATCGGCAAGTAGCCGATAGCGCGGCGGTTGGGTGGTCTGGCGGGATTCTCGACCCGCTTCCGTATCCCGGAGTACAGCCCCCAATTGCACGCCCGGAGCACTGCCGTGAACACACTCTCCCGACTCGATCGCTGCGTGATCGGTTTCGTCTTCCTCCTGTTGGCCGCCCTGCCGCTGCACGCCGCCAATTTCTGTGTCGCCACCGGCAACCAGCTCGCCACCGCGCTGACGACCGCCGGAACGAATGACGAGGACGACACCATCAAGATCGAATTCGGCACGTTGACCAGCAACACCGAGGCCCCGCAGAACTATCAGTGGATCTTCGATGGCCGCTGGGACGAATACGCCACCACGATCAGCGGCGGCTGGACCAAGGGGAACGGTTGCGCATCGATCGCCACCCACGATCCCGCCGCGACCGTACTGGACGCGCAGTACGCAGGCCCCGTCTTTCTGGCGGATTTGCGCTTCGATTTCTCCGGCACGTTCACGATCAGGAACCTGACCTTGGCGCGCGGCAAGCTCTTCGGCACGACTTGCATGAGCGGTTCGGTCGGCATCGATTGCGCTTCCGGGCTCGGGGTGCAGGCTTGGGCGTTGCCTGGCGCAGCGGTGACGATCGACAACGTGCTGATCCGGCACGGCATAGCCGCCGCCGGGGTCATCGACCCGATCGTCGATCTCTACATGTCCGACAGCGGAATCTTGCGGTTCCGCAACAACATCGTCATGGGCAATGACTTGAGTGCCGGGGCCGACACTTTGGGCGTTCAAATCCAGACCACGGGCAACGCCATCTCCTATGTGACGAACAATTCGATCTTCGGCAATACCGTGACCTCGAACGAAGTCGGATTGAGCGTGACCGGCGTGGCGACCCTCTCCAACAATGCCATTGCCGACAACATCACGGTAAGCAACGACCCGCCGTACCAGTTCACCGCAAGGAATGTCTCGACGATGACCCTGCGCAGCAACCATTTTGCGAGCCGCCAGTACGTCGGCGGCGGATTTCCCTTCATCGACAGCGGGACCACCACCGGCGACGCGCAATGGTCGCAGTCCGGCATCCGCATGATTCCGGATGCGGAGTCGGTTCTTCGCGACTCGGGCGTGAACAACCCCTCGGGCGGGATCCCCGCGATCGACTTTTCCGGCAAGACGCGAATCATCAATACCGTCATCGATCGCGGTGCCGTCGAAGCGGATGCCGTGCCACCGATCGGTCCGAATGTCGTTCCGAATGCACCCGGCAACGGCTCGACGACGCTGGTCTACGGCGTGGCGGGCAACCCGGTCCAGAGGGCCATCACTTTTTCGACCAGCGGCGGCACCTTGGGGGGCAGCACCGAACTGATCTGCGGCGTGATTTCAGGGACGGCTCAGGTCATCGCGAACGGCAATCAGACCGTCCCTACTGGCAGCAACGCTGGCCCTGTGACGGTCAGCATCCCCGTCACGACTTCGCCGCAAACGCATACCGTCCTGTGCTCGTACACGCGCGACGGAAACTCGGTCGCAACCTATACCTACCACTTTCGGGCATTGACCGACGGGCTGTTCGGCAACGGGTTCGAGTAGGCCCGTCGCCGCGACCGGCTTCCCCCGGCCCTGGCTTGCCCCGCTTCGCCCCGGCCTTGCTTTCACCGCCACGCGCTCGGTGCTAGAACACGCCGTCCCCTGGGAGCGAACCGATGCGCAACGTATTCACCGCGGCCGTGCTGGCCAGTGCGATGGTGTGGCCGATGACGAACCTGCATGCCGAACAACTGACGATGGACCGCCTGGTCGAGGCGCCTGCACTGGCCGGGAAGACGCCGCAGAACCTCAAGGTGTCGCCGGACGGCCAGCGCGTGACCTTTCTGCGCGGCAAGGACACCGACCAGTTCCAGCTCGACCTCTGGGAATACGACATCGCCTCGAAGCAGACCCGGCTGCTGGTCGATTCCAAGGTGTTGCTGCCGGAAGAGGAACAGCTGTCGGACGAGGAAAAGGCGAAGCGCGAACGCGCGCGTACGGCGAGCCTCAAGGGCATCGTCGAGTACGGCTTCTCGCCGGACGGCGCCCGGCTGCTGTTTCCGCTCAATGGCGAACTGTTCCTCTACGACCTCGCCGCCGACGAGACGCAACAGGCCAATCGGGTGCGCAAGCTGACCAACAAGGCACTCGGTTTCGCGACCGAGGCCAAGGTGTCGCCGAAGGGCAACTACGTCAGTTTCGTGCGCAACCAGAACCTGTGGGTCATCGAACTCAAGACCGATCGTTCGATCCAGCTGACCACCGACGGCGGCGGCCTGATCAGCAACGGCAGCGCCGAATTCATCGCCCAGGAGGAAATGGGCCGCTTCGACGGCTACTGGTGGGCGCCGGACGATTCGATGATCGCCTTCGCGCGCGTCGACGAATCGCCGGTGCCGGTGCAGCGCCGCTTCGAGATTCATGCCGAGGACACCACCGTCATCGAACAGCGTTATCCGGCGGCGGGCCAGGCGAAGGCGACGATCAAGCTGGGCGTGGTGCGCCTGCGCGACGCCGCGCCGGCCGCGCTGGCGGGCACGCAGACGGGCGCGGCCCTGCTGCCGGCGGTGGCGAACACGCGCTGGATCGACCTGGGCGAGGACACCGACATCTATCTCGCGCGCGCCGAATGGACCGCCGATGCCGGCGCGCTCAGCTACCAGGTGCAGTCGCGCAACCAGCGTCGACTGGACCTGCGCGCCTGGTCGGCCGCCGACGGCACCATCTCGACCCTGCTCAGCGAAACCAGCGAGACCTGGATCAACCTGCACGACGACCTGCATTTCCTCGACAGCGGCGACTTCCTCTGGGCCAGCGAGCGCGACGGCTTCAAGCGCCTGTACCTGCATGGCCGCGACGGCACGCTCAAGCATGCCTTGACGCCGGAAGGCTGGGTGGTCGACGGCCTGCTCGCCGTCGACGAGCACAACGACCGCGTGTTCTTCGCCTCGGGCGGGCCCGACCCGACGCAGAAGCACGTCTACATGTCCCCGCTGTCCCTGCCGGTGAAGGAAGTCCGGCAGATCACCCGCGAAGCCGGCATGCACAACGCCAGCTTTCCCAAGCAGGCCAACGTCTTCGTCGCGACCCATTCCGATCCGCGCACGCCGCCGCGCGTGCGCCTGTTCGACGCCGACGGCGCCGAACTGGCCGTGCTCGAAGCCAACGAACTGAAGGAAGGCCATCCCTACTGGCCCTATGCCGCCGAGCATTCGGTGCCGGAGTTCGGCGAGATCACCGGTACCGAGGGCCAGAAGCTGCCGTACCGCGTATTCAAGCCGGCGGACTTCGATGCCGCGAAGAAGTATCCGGCCATCGTCTACATCTACGGCGGGCCGCACGGCCAGTACGTCACCCAGGGTTGGACCGAAGGCTTCATCCAGGTGCTGGCGCGCAACGGCTTCGTCGTGTTCCAGCTCGACAACCGCGGCATGTACCGGCGCGGCAAGGCCTTCGAGGAAGCGCTGTTCCGCAGGATGGGCACGGTCGAGGTAGTCGACCAGCGCGAGGGCGTGAAGTGGCTGCGCGCGCAGCCCTGGATCGACGGCGAGAAGATCGGCTTCTACGGCTGGAGCTACGGCGGCTACATGGCCCTGCAGGTACTGGGCCAGGCCAGCGACGATTTCGCCGCGGTCGTGGCCGGCGCCCCGGTCACCGACTGGGCGCTCTACGACACGCACTACACCGAGCGCTACATGGACCATCCGAAGGACAACGCCGAGGGCTACGCGAACAGCAGCGTGTTCGCCCATCTCGACGGCATGCGCTCGGACCTGCTGCTGATCCACGGCATGGCCGACGACAACGTGCTGTTCACCCACAGCACCAAGCTGATGAGCGCCCTGCAACAACGCGGCAAAGCCTTCGAGCTGATGACCTATCCCGGCGGCAAGCACGGCATCGCCGCGCCGTGGATGAAGAAACACGCCAACAACGCCATCCTCGACTTCTTCCATCGCAAGTTGAAGCGGTGAGTGGCCGCTCGCAACCATCGCCGACTGGGCAGATAATGCCCTTCAACGACGGAGGGTTCATGCCATGCAATTGACTGCAGTCCTGATGCCGGCACCGGAAGGTGGCTTCGTCGCCGTCAATCCGGAGACGGGGACGACCACGCAAGGTGAATCGCTGGACGAAGCGCTCGCCAACCTGCGCGAAGCGACGGCGCTTTATCTCGAAGAATTCCCCACGACGATCGGCGGACGCCCGCTCGTTACCACATTCGATATCGACGTGCGTGCCGCCTAACCTTCCGCACCCATCGGGTGCCGAGGTCGTGGCCGCCCTGCAAAAACTGGGATTCCACGTGGCGCGCCAGAACGGCAGCCATATCGTGATGCGCCGTGGCGCCGGTGGTTGCGTCGTGCCGAATCATCGCGAGCTGAAGAAGGGCACGCTGCATGGCCTGCTCAAGCAAGCCGGCGTGTCCGTCGAAGAGCTCATGCGCGCGCTGTAGGCGCAGTTCGTCGTCGCAGCAGCACGTACTGGAACGACTGCGTGGTGCCGAACGGGGTCGGGTGTTGCTCGCGCGCGTCGTCGATGCGGGTGAAGTGCGGTGCGAAGACGGCAGCAAGCGCATCCGCGTCGTAGCGTTGCACGGGCAGGCCGCTGCAGCGTTCGGGGCCGTCGGGCGCGAAGGTCGCGACGAGCAGATGGCCGCCGCCGCGAACCGCGCGCGCGGATTGGGCGACATAGGCGTCGCGTCGCGCCGCATCGGTCAGGAAATGGAACACGGCGCGGTCGTGCCAGAGCGCGTAATGCGCCTGCGGCAGCTCGAGGGTGGTGATGTCGCCGACGCGGCACTGCAGCCGCTGCTCCGCGGGCCGGGCCGAGAGCCGCGCACGTGTATGCGCCAGGGCCGCCTCGGCGATGTCGTTCACGGTGAGGTCGCGGAATCCGCGCGCGAGCAGGTCGTCGACCAGGGTCGAGGCACCGGCGCCGACGTCGATGATCGGCGCGTCGTGGTCGAGGCCGAGGGCGTCCACGAAGGCGAGCGACCGGTCGAGATGCGGCCGGTACCAGCTGACCGCATCGGTCGCCTTGCTCGTATACACCTGCTGCCAGTGGGAATCCGAGCTCATCGTCTGCGTCCGCCGCGTGCGCACACCATAGCGTGACCGGCGTGGCAGCGTGAGGGACCCGCGGCGACGCTAGACTTGCCGCCTCTGCCTGTGGAGCCACCATGTTCTCGCCGCTTGCCTTCGGATTGCAGATGGGACTGACCACGGCCCTGCCGATGCCGGCAGCGCTGATTGCGCTCGACCATCATCCGCAGTTCGAACTCGACCGCTACACGCGCCAGATCGAACAGGACGGCGGCTGGTGGCTGGAGATGGAGAACCGGCTGCTGGTCGTCGCACCGCCGTCGCGGTTGCCGGATCTGTTGGCGGGCGAACGCGTCGTCGCCGACCTCGGCTGGATCCGTCCCGACGACCTGGCCCTGCAGACGCGCGCCTGCGGCGTCGACGAAGGCCCGGCCCTGCCGTCCATCGCCGACACCGGACGCTTCGCCCTGGTGCGCACGCCGGCCACCTTGCTGCCGTACAAGGCCCCGGACGTGTCCGAGTGGCGGCCGGTGGTGCCGAACCGCGTCCTCACCAAGGACCTGCGCGCGCGCGGCCTGCTGGCCATGGCCAAGGGCGCACCCGACCCGGAAGTGCAGTTGCGCGTCGATGCGATCGATACCCAGCGCTGGTTCGACACCCTGTCGACGCTCGCGAGTTACGACCGCTCCTCGTACGGCAGCGGCATCGACCAGGCGCGCGACTGGCTGATCGGCGAGTTCTCGGCCCTCGGGCTGCAGGTGTCCACCCAGACCTTCACGATCGGCGGCACCGCGACCCAGGTGGAGAACGTCATCGCGCGCCGCACCGGCAGCCTGTACCCGGACGAGTGGGTCATCGTCGGCGGTCATTACGATTCGCGCCAGCAGAGCATCAACGATCCGAACCAGTCGCCTGGCGCCGAGGACAACGCCTCGGGCTGCGCCGGCGTGGTCGAGGCCGCGCGCGTGTTCTCGCAGTTCCCGCCGCAGCGCACGATGGTCTTCGTCTGCTTCGCCGGCGAGGAACAGGGCCTGTACGGCGGCTCGGCCTATGCCCAATCCCTGGAGGCCGGCGGCGACCTGGCCAAGGTCGATCTCGCCGTGATCATGGACATGATCGGCTACTCCGGCGATGCCGATCTCGACGTGCTGCTGGAAACCAGCAGCAGCCTGTCCGGCGTGTTCCCGGCCTTCGCCGCCGCCGCCGCGACCTATGCGCCGGAGCTGCGCGTGCTCACCGACACCATCGCCTGCTGCTCGGACCACATGCCCTTCATCAACCGTGGCGTGCCGTCCTTGCTGACCATCGAGAACGACTATTCGCCGTCGATGCCCTTCGGCTACCAGCACTACCACCGGACCACCGATGTGCCCGCGAACCTCACCCGCGCACAGGAGATGGGTGGCGGGATCCTGAAGATGAACATCGCCGTGCTGGCCGATGCCGGGGGTTTCGAGACGCCGGTGCTGCGCGACGGCTTCGAATAATCCGGAAGAACCGCCGATGTTCTCTTCACTCGCGCTCGGCCTGCAGATGGGCCTGACCACCGTCCTGCCGATGCCGGCGGCCACGATCGCGCTCGGCGACCTGCCGCAGGACGAACTGGCCGCGTATACCCGTGTCATCGAAGACCGGGGCGGCTGGTGGCTGGAACTCGACGACCGCCTGCTCGTGGCCGCACCGGTGACGGCCTGGCCCGAACTGGTCGAGGGCGAGCGCATCATCGACGATCTCGGCGGGATCCGGCCCGACGATCTGGCCTTGCAGGCGCGCGGTTGCCCCCTGCATCCGAGCGCGCCCCTGCCGGCGATCGCGCGGGCCGGTCGCCATGCGCTGGTGCGCGCGCCGGCGACGCTGTTGCCGTATCGCCTGCCCGAGCGGTCGGAATGGCGGCCCGTCGTGCCCAACCGCAGCCTGGCGCAGGACTGGCGTGCACGCGGCCTGCTCGACCGCGCCAAGCGCGCCGCCAATCCGGACGTGCAGCAGCGCGTCGACGCGGTCGGCCGCGACCGCTGGTTCGGGGTGCTCTCGCATCTCGCCACCTACGACCGATCGAGCCGGCGCAGCGACATCGCCAATGCACGCGACTGGCTGCTCGGCAAGTTCGCCAGCCTGGGGCTGCAGACGTCGACCTACTCGTTCCCGATGACCGGCACCGTGGCCGTGCCCCAGGTCAATGTCATCGGCACGCTCGCCGGCACGAACCTGCCGGACGAGTGGATCATCGTCGGCGCGCATTACGATTCGATCCAGACCAATGGCGGCAGCACGGCGGCGGCGCCCGGTGCCGAAGACAACGCCTCCGGTTGTGCGGCGGTGGTCGAGATGGCCGAGGTGTTCACGCGCTTTCCGCCGCAGCGCACGATGATCTTCACCTGCTTCTCGGGCGAGGAGCAGGGCCTGATCGGCAGCACGCGCTGGGTCGAGGATGCGCTGCGGCCGAACGGCCATCTGCCGAAGATCCAGCTGGCGCTGATCATGGACATGATCGGCTATTCGCAGGACGGCCAGCTCGATGTGCTGCTGGAAACCTCGTCGACGCTGTCGACCGTGTTCCCGCCCTTCCAGTCGGCCGTCGCCGACTACGCCGGCGAACTCGTGCCGCACACGTCGACGAATCCGTTCGGATCGGACCACATGCCCTTCATCAACCGCGGCGTGCCCTCGCTGCTCGTGATCGAGTACGACTACGACCTGTATCCCGGCTACCACAGGACCAACGATCTGCCGGGGACGATCAGCAACGCGCTCGACATGGGTGGCGGCGTGCTCAAGATGAACGCTGCGGTGCTCGCCGAAGCCGCGGGTTTCGAGGCGAGCGCGCTGTTCCGCGACGGCTTCGAGTGATCAGAACACCGGCGTCTCGTCGGTGAGCGCGTCCTTGGGCCCGCCGATCTGGCGCAGCGCGTGCTGGTAGCCGCGGTCGATGGCGCGGTAGTAGCTCTTCCAGTCGAGCAGGCCGATGTCGGCCAGCTTGGGCTGGATCAGCAGGCTGGTCTGGGCGCGCGCGGCGATGGTTTGCGCGCCCGAATTGACCATGCCGGCGCGCAGCAGGATCTCGCGCAGGGTCGGGCGCCGGCGGCTGGTTCGGCTCTCCACCCACAGGCGCCAGGCCGGCGGCAATTCGTATTCGTCGACGGTGGTCCGCAGGGCGTAGTCGGCGCCGATGTCGACCGCGATCACCTCGCCGCGATGCTGTTGCCGCATCAGGTCCACCGGCAGGTTGTTGACGACGCCGCCGTCGACGAAAACCTCGCCGTCCTTGAACACCGGCGGCACCAGGCCCGGGATCGCCGCCGAGGCGCGCAGGGCCTGCCACAGCTTGCCCTCGCGATGCACCATCGCGTCGCCGCGGGTCAGGTTCGCGGAGACGCAGAAATACGGCAGCAGCAGATCCTCGATGTCGCGCTCGCCATAGGTGTCCTGCAGCAGTCGCGACATCTTCCGTCCCGACACCAGCGACACCAGCGGCAGGGTGTAGTCGGACAACGGGTTCTGGTCGTAGAACACTTGGCGGAAGCGCTCGGTCATCTCCTCGATCGACCATTCCGCCGCCACCGCCGCGCCGATCACGGCGCCGATCGAGGTGCCGGCGACGCTGTCGATTTCGAGGCCGGCCTCGCGCAACGCGCGTACCACGCCGATGTGGGCGAAACCGCGGGCGCCGCCGCCCGAGAGGACCAGGGCTAGGCTGCGGCCGGCCAGCAGGCGCGCCAGCCGGGCCATGTCGGCGTCGTCGCGCAGGTGATGCAGGACCGCATTTCGACAGTGGCTGTGCCAGCGACGGGCCGCACCGAAACGCGGCTTGGCATCGTGGACCAGCAGCAGGTGCTGCTGCCGCGTGACCAGCGTATCCGGCGCCTCGGCCCATTCGTCGCAGGCGGCCACATGCTCGGCGGCGCGCACCGCGAACCGCAGCACGTCGGCCTGGCGCCGGCATTGATCGCGCCAGGCGGCATCGTCGCCGTCGGCGAGATAGATCACGAAGCGCGAGTCCTTCTCGATGGCGTGATAATCGCCGGCCGCGCCGCCGGCCACGCGATGGTCGAGCACGCGCACGCTGCCGAACGCGCCGAGTGCCCGCGCCAGACTCTCGGCCACGGCGCGGAGGTCGACGCCGGGCGACTGCGCCAGCAGCGCCATGGTCCGCGGCGTCGCGTCGTGCGCCTGCAACTCGCCGCGCCGCCGCAGCGCCAGCCGCGCCAGCCCGAGCATCGCCTGCGGGAACGACGCGGTCATCGCCTCCAGGTGTTCGGCCGGCAACACGACCAGCTCGCTGTCGCGCAGCGCGCGGATGGTGGCCGAGCGCGGCCGCGACACCAGCACCCCGAGTTCGCCGACGGTTTCCCCGGCCATGATCTGGCCGATCATGCGCGACTGGCCGTCGCGGCCGTTGTGGAAGGCCGCGAGGCTGCCGTGCACGAGCAGGTAGACGGCATCCGACGCCTCGCCCTCGTAGAACAGCGCCTCGCCCCCGGCGATCCGTCGCCAGCGGCAACCCGCAGCCAGGGCCGCGCGCGCATCCTCGGGCAAGGTCGCGAACCACGGCACCTGGCCGAACAATTCGACGAAGCGGTGTTGGTCGGCAGCGGCGGACGGCATGCGTGAATGCTACGGCAACTTGCGAAGCGCGCGGGCCGCCGCCATGTTGTCCGCTTCGAAGGAGCCTGCCGATGACCGAGACCAACCCGCTGCTGCGCGCCGACGAGTTCGTCGCCTATGCCGAGATCCGCCCCGAACACGTGCTGCCGGCGGTGCAGGCACGCATCGCCGACTATCGCGCGCGCATCGAGGCGCTGGTCGCGGATCCGGCGCAGCATCGCTTCGATGCGCTGATGCTGGCCTGGGAAGACTGCGAGGACGCGTTGAACCGCTGCTTCGCGCCGGTCGGCCATCTGCACAACGTCTGCGATACGCCGGAACTGCGTGCGGTCTATGGTGAAGCGATCGAGCTGCTGACCGATTTCGGCACCGAGATCGGACAACACGCGGGTCTGTGCGCGGCCGTGCGCGCAATCCGCGCCCGACCCGATTTCGATGCCTTGCCGGTCGCCGCGCGCAAGCTGGTCGACGATGCCCTGCTCGACTTCCGCCTCGCCGGCGTCGACCTGCCCGCCGAAAAACAGCAGCGCTTCCGCGTCATCGCGACCGAGTTGTCGCGGCTGTCGACCGAGTTCGAACAGGCCGTGCTCGATGCCACCGAAGCCTGGACCCTGGACGTGCCCGAGGGCGATCCGCGCCTTGCGGGCCTGCCGGAGTCGGCCCTGGCCCTGCTTCGGCAGGCGGCGCAGGAAGCGAAGGTCGAGGGCTGCCGCATCACCCTGCAGCCGCCGGTCTACCAGGCGCTGATGATGCATGCCGACGACCGCGCCCTGCGCGAACAGGTCTACACCGCCTACCAGACCCGCGCCTCCGACCAGGGCCCGAACGCCGGCCGCTTCGACAACGGCCCGCGCATCGCCCAGATCCTGGCCCTGCGCCACGAGGCCGCCCGGCTGCTCGGCTTCGCCAACGCGGCCGAGGAATCGCTGGCGACCAAGATGGCCGAGACGCCCGAACGCGTGCTGCATTTCCTGCACGACCTCGCGGCCCGCGCGAAACCCGTGGCCGAACGCGAGATCGCCGAACTGGCGGAGTTCGCGCGCACGCGTTTCGGCATCGAGACCCTGCAGCCCTGGGACGTGAACTACGCCAGCGAGAAGCTGCGCATCGAACGTTATGCGTTGAGCGAGGAGGAACTGAAGCCGTACTTCCCGCTGGAACGCGCGATGGCCGGCCTGCACGCGCTGACCGAGCGCGTGTTCGGCGTGAAACTGGTCGAACGCAGCGGCGTCGATCTCTGGCACAAGGACGCGCGCTGCTTCGACCTGGTCGACGCGCGCGGCGAGGCGTTCGCGGTCGTCTACTTCGACCTGTTCGCGCGCAGCGGCAAGCGCGGCGGCGCCTGGATGGATGTCGCCCAGTCGCGCAAGCGCATCGGCGCATTGCAGCGTCCGCATGCCTTCCTGACCTGCAACTTCGCGCCGCCCACGCCCGAACTGCCGTCCCTGCTCACCCATGACGACCTGCTCACGCTGTTGCACGAGTTCGGCCACGGCCTGCACCACCTGCTGACCGAGATCGACTACCCGAGCCTGTCCGGCATCGAGGGCGTCGAATGGGATGCGGTGGAACTGCCGAGCCAGTTCATGGAGAACTTCGGTTGGCATCGCGAGACGCTCGATCTCCTCGCCGCCGGCTGGCAGCGCCGCGAAGCGCTGCCGGAGCGGTTGTTCCAGCGCATGCTCGCCGCCCGGCACTACCACGCCGGCCTGTTCCTGGTGCGCCAGCTCGAATTCGCGCTGTTCGATTTCCGCTTGCACCTGGAGTTCGACCCCGCGCGCGGCGCACGCGTGCAGGACCTGCTGTCCGAGGTGCGCCGCGAGGTCGCGGTCATCCATCCCCCGGCCTGGCAGCGCTTCGCGAACGGCTTCACGCACATCTTCTCGGGCGGTTATGCGGCCGGCTACTACAGCTACCTCTGGGCGGAAGTGTTGTCGGCGGACGCGTTCGCGCGCTTCGAGGCCGAGGGCATCACCGATGCCGACACCGGGCGCGCCTTCCGCAACGAAGTGCTGGCCGTCGGCGGATCGCGTCCGGCGCTGGAGAGCTTCATCGCTTTCCGCGGCCGCGAACCGGACCCGAGCGCACTGCTGCGCAGCTATGGCCTCGCCGCCTGAACGCGGCGCCCGACCTCGATGCATGCGGCGCAGGCCTCGAATAGACTCCTGCAGGACCCAAACGCCGGGGGTGAAGTGGTCGCGATCCCGATGCCGGAGAACGAGGCCGAACGTCTGGTCGCGCTCGCCGAAACACACTTGCTCGACAGCGAGCACGAAGCGGTGTTCGATGCCATCGTCGCCTTGGCGGCATCGATCTGCGGCGTGCCGATGGCGGCGATCACGCTGATCGATCGCAACCGTCAGTGGTTCAAGGCCAGCATCGGCATCGACGATCCCGAAACGCCGCGCGAAGACGCCTTCTGCGCGCACACCATCCTCGAACCGGATGCCCTGATCGTGCCCGACGCCCGCGTCGACGAGCGCTTTCGCGACAATCCGTTCGTGCTCGGCGACGCGCAGGTACGCTTCTACGCCGGTCTGCCGCTGACCACGGCGAGCGGGCATGCGCTTGGCGCCTTGTGCGTGATCGATCGTACCCCGCGTCGACTCGACAAGGCGCAACGCGCGTCGCTGCGCCATCTCGCGACCGTGGTCGAGCGTCTGATCGATGCCCGAACCGAACTGCTGCGGCAACAGCAGGCGTTGCGCAGCGCCGAGGCGCAGATTCGCGAGATCGCCGAACGCGATGCCCTGACCGGTCTCGCCAATCGTTATCGCTTGTACGAGGAATTCGAACGCTCGGCGGCGCGCGCGCGGCGCAACGGCCATCACCGCGCCCTGCTCTACCTGGACGTCGACCGCTTCAAGGCCATCAACGATCGCCACGGTCATGCCGGCGGCGACGCCGTGCTGGTCGAATTCGCGCAACGCCTGAAGCAGGCGGTTCGTGCGAGCGATCTGGTCGCGCGCCTGGCGGGCGACGAGTTCGTCATCCTGCTCGAAGACGTGCACGAATCGTCCGACGCGGTGCGTGTGGCGGAGGCCATCCTCGCCGCCCTCCGTCCGCCACTCCGTCACGGCGACGTCGTCATCGCGATCGGCACGAGCATCGGCATCGCCTTCAACACCGACCCCGAAGAGGACGCCGACGCCTGGCTGCACCGTGCCGATGGCGCCTTGTACGCCGCCAAGGAGGCCGGTCGCGGCGACTATCGCGTGGCCGCGGCCTGAGCCGAACGCTTCGCAGCGACGGCGGACCGGGTCTATGCTCCGCACAACGCGACAATGGAGCGAGCCATGTTCGAAGCCCCGAAGCTGGTCGATGATCTGAACGTCACGCTCGCCCGCTACGCGGTGTTCGGGCATCCGGTCGGGCATTCGAAGTCGCCGCAGATCCATCGCGCCTTCGCGCACCAGCTCGGCATCGCGCTGCGCTACGACGCCATCGACGCAGCGCCCGGCACCCTGGCCACGGCGCTGTCGCGTTTCGCGGCCGAGGGTGGCGTCGGCGCCAACATCACCCTGCCGCTGAAGGGCGAAGCCTTCGCGGCGGCGCGGGCGCACAGTGCGCGGGCGCAGAAGCTCGGCGTGGCGAACACGCTGGCCTGGCGCGGCGACCACTGGTACGCCGACAACACCGACGGCGAGGGCCTGATCCGCGATCTCGGCGAACGCCATCGCATCGACCTGCGCGGTCGCCGCGTGTTGCTGGTCGGTGCCGGTGGCGCGGCCCAGGGCGTGCTGCCGGCCCTGCTCGAAGCCGGGATCGCCAAGGTCACGATCACGAACCGCACGCCCGAGCGCGCCGACCAGCTCTGCGACTGGATCGGCGACCCGGCCCGCGTGCAAACCTGGTATCTCGACGATCTGCGCCGCGCCGGCGATTTCGACGCCGTGTTCAACGCCACCAGCGCCGGCCAGAGCGGGCAGGCGGTAGACCTGCCGTTCTCGATCGCGAATCCGCGCACGCTCGCCTACGACCTCAGCTACGGCAAGGCCGCGAGCGCTTTCCTGGCCTGGGCCAAGACGGCGGATTGCGCCTATGCGCTGGATGGCCTCGGAATGCTCGTCGAGCAGGCGGCGCTGGCGTTCGCGCTCTGGCATGGCCAGCGTCCGGAGACCGAGCCGGTCTATGCGCAGCTGCGCGCCGAGGCGCGCGGATGACGGCGCGACCGTCCATCCTGTTCCACTTCGCCGCGCGTCGCGACTGGGCCGAGGCGCAGTCGGACGACGTTTACCGGGCGCCGTCGCTGGCGAGCGAAGGCTTCATCCATTGCGCCACCCGGACACAGATTCCCGGCGTCATCCAGCGCCATCTGCAAGGGCGCCGCGACCTCGTGCGCCTCACCCTCGACGCCAGTCGCCTGGCGCCCTGGCTGCGCTACGAATGGAGCGAGGCCAGCCGCGACGAATACCCGCACGTCTACGGGCCGATTCCGATGGCAGCGGTGATCGCCGTCGAACTGTTCGACCCGACCGACGCCGAATACGGTGGCTGAGCCGCTGCAGCCCGACGGCCGCGGCGGCTGGTCGTGCCGGGCCGGTTGCGCCGCCTGCTGCATCGCGCCCTCGATCTCGACCCCGATGCCCGGCCACCCGGACGGCAAGCCTGCCGGCGTGCCTTGCGCGAACCTGTTGCCCGACTTGCGTTGCGCCCTGTTCGGCCGGTCCGAACGTCCGAAGGTCTGCAGCAGCCTGCGCCCGCAGCCGGCGATGTGCGGCGACAGCCGAGCCGCGGCACTGGCCATCCTGGCCGAATTGGAGCGGGCGACTGCAGGCTGAGTTCGGGTGAATCCTCGTGGTAAAGTGTGACCACGAAAGTTATAACAGGAGTCCGCCATGGCCATCGAAGCGCTCACCATCCGCGCCATCGGCAATTCCAGCGGCGTCGTGCTGCCCAAGGAGTTGCTGGAACTGTTGAACGTGAAGCGGGGCGACAAGCTGTTCGTCACGCGCACGCCGGATGGCATCGCACTGAAACCCTACGACGAAGACTTCGCCGAGCAGATGGAGCTGGCCCGCGAGATCATGCGCGAAGACCGCAACATCCTGCGCGAACTCGCGAAATGAGTCTGCGTTTCCGCTGGATCGGCGAAGCCGTCGCGCTCGCCATCCACGACGAACAATTGGCCCAGCATGGCGGTGGTGCGGGCATCCGCGACGCCGGCCTGTTGGCCTCGGCGTTGGCGAAACCGCAGCAACTGGCGGCCTACGGCGAACCCGACGCCTTCGACCTCGCCGCCGCCTATGCCTTCGGTGTCGCCCGAAACCATCCGTTCATCGACGGCAACAAACGCACCGCCTGGGTGTTGGCGCGCCTGTTCCTGCGCCTGCACGGCCACAGCTATCGCGGTGGCGACGCGGCGGCGGTGCTGACCATGCTCCAGGTCGCTGCTGGCGAGATCGACCAGGATCGTTTCGCCGCCTGGCTGCGCCGGCATTCGGCCGCGGCTGAACGCTAAGCCCTTGTCCGACTTGCCTTTGCCGGCCTGGTCCGGTATAAAGCGCGCCCCTTTGTGCCGGCGTTCCCGGCGAGCGGGCCGCACGGGGCCGCTCCGCAAGACACTCCTGCCCGACACCGTGCAACTGCGAAGCAGATCGGGGCCGATATCGCCTGGGCTACAGGCGTGATGCCGTAAAGAGGTGTGCAATGGCGAAGGTTTGCCAAGTCACCGGTAAGGGCGTGCTTACCGGAAACAATGTTTCCCACGCGAACAACAAGACCCGTCGTCGCTGGATGCCGAACATCCACGAGCGCCGCTTCTGGGTCGCGTCCGAGAACCGCTGGGTGAAGCTGAAGGTTTCGACCAATGCGCTTCGCACCATCGACAAGAACGGCATCGACGCGGTGCTCGCGGACCTCCGCGCGCGCGGCGAAAAGGTCTGAGGAGAACTGAGCCATGGCAAGCAAGCGCGACAAGATCCGCATGGTCTCGACGGCCGGCACCGGTCACTTCTACACGACCGACAAGAACAAGAAGACCAAGCCGGAAAAGCTCGAAATGAGCAAGTACGACCCGGTCGTGCGCAAGCACGTCCCGTACAAGGAAGCCAAGATCAAGTGACGTAGGAGCGGCTTCCAGCCGCGATCACTTCAACGATCGACAAACCCGCCCTCGTGGCGGGTTTTGTTTTTCAGGCCAGCGCGATCGCCGACGGCGGTCGCGCCGCACGCGGCGCTCCTACGACGTCGCGGGTGCCGCAGCGGTGCGGGGAAACCGGATCACGAAACGCGTGCCCTGCCCCGGTTCGGATTCGCAGGTGATGCTGCCGCGCAGGAGCTGG
>ERZ1645187.1986-NODE-1986-length-18395-cov-37.641658_pt1 | contig 18395 bp, 17 predicted proteins | sample MGYA00575352_ERZ1645187 | MGnify/ENA primary metagenome ERZ1645187 (study PRJEB40837, sample SAMN11349314) | freshwater sediment metagenome | isolation source: river sediment | host: Sediment | place: India: Wazaribad , New Delhi | collected 2017-02-21 ... | reverse complement strand
CGTTGACGTTCTTGAAGCGGTCGATGTCGACGATGATGATCGACGGCCGGCCGATGCCCTCGGCCCGCGCCCGGACGATGGCCGAGCCGATGCGGTCGAAGAACAGTTCGCGGTTGGGCAGGCCGGTCAGGTTGTCGTGGACGGCGTCGTGGAGCAGACGCTCCTCGGCGTTGTGGATGTCGGTCTCGTCGAGCAGCGTGCCGACGCAGCGCACCACCTCGCCGTCGGAGCCGAGCACCGGCCGGGCGCGCAGCTTGAACCAGCGGAAATGGCCGTCGCGCGAGCGCAGGCGGAAGGTCACCGAGACGCGGCCGCGGCGCTGTTCGACCACCGCGTCGAGGGTGGAGCGGAAGGGGTCGCGATCCTTGGGGTGGAGGATCTCCAGCCAGTCGCGCGCCGCGCTCTCCAGCGCCCCGGGCTCGAGCCCGAGCAGGTCCTCGACTTCCGGCGAGGCCCAGATGTGATCACGGGAGACGTCCCAGTCCCAGATCATGTCGCCGGAACCGACCAGCGCCAGCGCCCGGCGCTCGACCTCGCCGGTCGCGCCCTGCGCCACGCCGCCGCCGGCGAAGGCGTGCTGCATGACGGTGAAGCCGATCAGCATGACGATCAGCACCAGACCGGCGGCGAGCGCCGGCTGGACGGCGTCGTTGTCGATGCCGCCGGAGACCGCCAGACCCGCGGCGAGCAGCCACGCGGTCAGGAGGATCCAGGTGGGGATCAGCATGATCGCCCGGTCGTAGGCGTGGGCTGCCAGATAGGCGATGAGGCCGGCGCCGACCACCGCCACCACGCCGAGGGCGATGCGGGCGATGCCCGAGGCGATGCCGGGATCGATCACCGCGACGCCGACGAGGCCGAGCAGCACCACCACCGCCGCGCCGGTGACGTGGGAGTAGCTGACGTGCCAGCGATTGAGATTGAGATACGAGTAGAGGAAGACGACCAGCGTCGTCGCCAGCATCACCTCGGCGCCGGCGCGGTAGACCTGATCGGCGCCGGGCTGGAGGCGGAAGAGCTTGTCCCAGAAGCCGAAGTCGATGCAGAGATAGGCCAGCACCGCCCAGGCCATCGAGGCCGTCGCCGGGAACATCGCCGAGCCCTTGACCACGAACAGGATGGTCAGGAACAGCGCCAGCAGGCCGGAGATGCCGAGGATGATGCCGCGGAACAGGGTGTAGGCGTTGACGCTGTCCTTGTAGGCGTCGGGCTCCCACAGCACGAGCTTGGGCAGACGCGACGACTTCAGCTCCATCACCACGGTGACGATCGAGCGCGGATCGAGCGTCAGCAGGAAGACGTCGGCCTCGGAATTGGCCTGCCGTTCCGGCGCCAACCCCTGCGAGGTCGAGATCGAGGCAATGCGCGAGGAGCCGAGGTCGGGGGCGAGCACGCCCGATCCGGACAGACGGAAGAAGGGCGCGACGATCAGGCGATCGATCTGCTCGTCGGAATTGTTGCGGAGCGCGAAGACGACCCAGTCGGTGTCGCCGCTCTGCGAGGCGCGGACCTCGATGCGGCGGACGATGCCGTCGGGGCCGGGGGCGGTGGAGACCTGGATGCGGTCGCCGACGCCGGCGCGCAGCTCCACGGCATGGGTCAGATCGAGCGCGGGTACGTCGAGGGGGACGGCGATCGGCTCCACGGCGAAGGCGCGGGCGTGCGCGAACACGACCATCACGACCGCCGTCAGCACGAGCAGGAACGCGCGCAGACCCCTCAAGGAACCATCCTTCCCTCTCCGGCGCATCGAAACACGCGGAATCGTTCGTCGAGTGTTACCGGGCGGTCACGCCTTCGACAAGCGCCGGACGTCGGCTTTCGCCATGCGGTCGCGTCTCGGGAAAGAGCGGATCGCCGGCGAGCAGCCCCCACAACAGGTGATCGCGCCAGTCTCCGGCGATGCGGAGGTAGGCGCGCGCGAGACCTTCGCGAGCAAATCCGACCTTTTCGAGGAGGCGTTGCGAGCGGACGTTGTCGGGCAGGCAGGCCGCTTCCAGGCGATGCAGGTGGAGGGTCGAGAAGGCGTGACGCGCCAGGAGGCCGACGGCCTCGGTCATCAGACCTCGGCCGGCGTGGGCCTCGCCCATCCAATAGCCGACGGTTCCGGCCTGGGTGACCCCACGGCGCACCTGCGACAGCGTCACGCCGCCGACGAGGGCGCCGTCGACGGTCGAGAACAGGAAATAGGGGAAGGTCACGCCGTCGGCGATCTCTTCACACCAGCGCGACAGGCGCCGGCGATAGGCGGGACGCTCGAGATCGTCGTCCGGCCAGAGCGGCTCCCAGGGCTCGAGAAAGCCGCGCGAGGCGGCGCGCACCGCCCGCCAGGCCTCGTGATCGTCGCGATCGGGCCCGCGCAGAACGACCCTCTCGCCGGAGAGGATCGGCAGACGTTCCGAAGGATCGGCGCGAAAGAGGCCCATGCCTCCGCCCCCTTCTCCTTACGCCCCGCGCATCAGCCGGTCGGCGACGGCGTCGACGCCCATCGCCTTCTCCACCGGCCCGACCAGCGCCAGGGTCGGGGTCGAGCCACGGAAGATCTCCTCGGCGAGACCGACGAGGCGACGGCGATCGACCGCCTCGATCTTCGCCAGGATCTCGGCGGTGGAGAGCGGACGGCCGAAGGTCAGCATCTGACGGGCGATCTGCGAGGCGCGCGACACCGGGCTCTCGAGGCTCATCAGCAGGCCGGCGCGGAGCTGCGCCTTGGCGCGCCCGAGTTCGGCCTCGTCGACCTCGTCGACGGTGCGGCGGATCTCGTGGGCGAGGCTCTCCATCAGCCGGTCGAGGTCGCCCTCGCCGGTGGCGGCGTGGATGCCGAACAGGCCGGTCTCGCGATAGCCCCAGTGGAAGGCGGAGATCGAGTAGCACAGACCCTGGTTCTCGCGGATCTCCTGGAAGAGACGCGAGGACATGCCGCCGCCGAGCACGGTGGCGAGCACCTGGGCGGCGTGATGGTCGGGCGACGAATAGGGGCGGCCCTCGAAGGCGAGGGTCATCTGCGCCTCGGAGAGGTCGCGGGCCTCGCGCACGTCGCCGCCACGATAGACCGCCTCGGCGAGGCTCGGGGTGTCGCCGACCGGCAGCACGGCGAAGCGCTCCTCGGCGAGACGGACGACGGCGGCGTGGTCGAGATTGCCGGCGGCGGCCACCACCATCTGCGAGGTGCGGTAGTGGCGATCGAGATAGGTCTTCAGCGCGGTGCGGTCGAAGGACTTCACCGTCTCGGGGGTGCCGAGGATCGGCCGGCCGATCGGCTGATCGGGGAAGGCGCGCTCCTGGAGGAGGTCGAAGACGACGTCCTCGGGCATGTCGTGGGCGGCGCCGATCTCCTGGAGGACGACGTGGCTCTCGCGCTCCAGTTCTTCGGGGTCGAAGACCGAGTCGGTGAGGATGTCGGCGAGGATGTCGACGGCGAGGGCCAGGTCGTCCTTGAGGATGCGGGCGTAGTAGCAGGTGTTCTCGACCGAGGTGGCGGCGTTGATCTCGCCGCCGACCGCCTCGATCTCCTCGGCGATGCGGCGGGCGGAGCGCGTCGTCGTGCCCTTGAAGGCCATGTGCTCGAGCAGATGGGAGATGCCGTTCTCCTCGGGGCGCTCGGAGCGCGAGCCGGCGCCGACCCAGACGCCGAGCGTCGCGGTCTCGAGATGGGGCATGGTCTCGGTGGCGACGGTCAGTCCGCTCGCCAGTCTCGTCACACGGACGTTCATTCTCGGCTCTGCCCTTCCCTCAGAGGTGGACGGCGCGCGAGCGCCCTTCCACGAATCGCTCGACCGCCATCAGGTCGTTCTCGACCACGTCGAACCGCTCCTCGCGCGCCATCAGGTCGCCGAGCCAGACCGGCAGGGCGGGCCGCTCGCCGGTCGCCGCCTCGACGGCGTCGGGGAACTTGGCGGGATGGGCGGTCGACAGGGTGATCATCGGCACGTCGTCCGACAGGAAACGTTCGGCGACGCTCACCGCCACCGCCGTGTGCGGGTCGATCACCTCGCCGGTCTCGGCGCGGATGCGGCCGATGGTGGCGGCGGTCTCGGCCTCGTCGGCGCGGCCGGAGGCGAAGTCGGCACGGATCGCTGCGAGCGCCGCCTCGGGCAGGGTGAACGACCTGCCCTGGCCGAGCGACGACATCAGGCCGGCGACGGCCGCGCCGTCACGCCCCATCGCCTCGAACAGCAGGCGCTCGAAGTTCGAGGAGACCTGGATGTCCATCGACGGCGACTGCGAGGCGATCACCTCGCGCAGCTCGTAGGCGCCGGTCTCGAGGGTGCGATGGAGGATGTCGTTGACGTTGGTGGCGATCACCAGCTTCGCGATCGGCAGGCCGAGCTTCTTGGCGACATAACCGGCGAAGATGTCACCGAAGTTGCCGGTCGGCACGCAGAAGGACACCTCGCGGTGCGGGCTGCCGAGCGCGCAGGCGGCGTAGAAGTAATAGACCACCTGCGCCACCACGCGGGCCCAGTTGATCGAATTGACGCCGGTCAGGCGGATGCGATCGCGGAAGGAGAAGTGGTTGAACATCCCCTTCAGGATGCCCTGGGCATCGTCGAAGGTGCCTTCCAGCGCGATCGCGTGGACGTTTTCGTCGGCGACGGTGGTCATCTGGCGGCGCTGGACGTCGGAGACGCGGCCGTGCGGATACATGATGAAGACGTCGACGCGCTCGCGGCCGCGGAAGGCCTCGATCGCCGCGCCGCCGGTGTCGCCGGAGGTGGCGCCGACGATGGTGGCGCGCTCGTTCCGCGCGGTCAGGACATGGTCCATCACCCGGCCGAGGAACTGCATCGCCACGTCCTTGAAGGCGAGCGTCGGCCCGTGGGAGAGCTCGAGCAGGAAATGGTTCGCCGCGAGCTGGGTCAGCGGCGTGACCGCCGGATGATGGAAGCTCGCATAGGCGCCGTCGATCATGGCGCGCAGGGCGTCGGGGGCGAGATCGTCGCCGGTGAAGCGCGAGATCACGCGGAAGGCGACCTCGGCGTAGGGCTTCCCGGCGAGATCGGCGATCTCGTCCGCGCTCATCACCGGCCAGCTCTCCGGCACGTAGAGGCCGCCGTCGCGGGCGAGACCGGCGAGAAGCACGTCGGAGAAGCCGAGGCTCGGAGCCTCGCCGCGCGTGGAGACGTAACGCAAGGGATCCCCCATCCTCGTCGAATTTCCCAAGCCCCGGCGACGGGGCGATCGGCGAGGCGGGACACTAGGCCGGGCGGACGCGGCGGGCAAGCGCGGCCGCGCCGGCGAAGCGGGAAAGACGGGCGGGAGCGTCGCTTTTCGTCTCAGCCGTGGCCGGCTTCGCGCGACAGCAGGCCGATGTCGATGCCGAGCGACTTCAGGGCGCGGTCGTACTTGTGCTCGAGATCGGGGTCGAAGACCAGACCCGGGTCGGCGGGGCAGTGCAGCCAGCCGTTCCACTGGATCTCGCTCTCAAGCTGCCCGGCCGACCAGCCGGCATAGCCGAGCGCCAGCATCGCCTGTTTCGGGCCGCGGCCCTCGGCGATGGCCTTCAGCACCTCGAGCGTCGTCGTCAGCGAGAAACTGTCGTCGATCGACAGGGTGGCGTCGTCGACGTGCCAATCGGAGGAATGGAGCACGAAGCCGCGCGTGGTCTCCACCGGCCCGCCGGTCTGGACCTGCATGGCGCGCGCCTGTTCGGGCAGACGGATGGTCTCCTCCTCCGGGACGATCTGCAGCTGCACCAGGAGGTCGGAGAAGGAGGGATGGCTCGACGGGCGATTGATGATCACGCCCATCGCCCCTTCCTCGGAATGGGCGCAGAGATAGACGAGGGCGCGCGCGAATCGCTCGTCCTCCATGCCGGGCATGGCGATGAGGATCTTGCCGCCGAGATAGCGGGTCTCTTCGACCGTCATGAACCTCGTCTCCCGTGGCGCGGACGTCGGACGGGCGCCGCGAACGCATGAGTGCTACGACGCATAGGTAATGCCGCGGCCGTGGCGGAACAAGGGCGAGGGGCGGCCCGTTCACCTCGACCACACGCGGCGTTGGCGATCTCGTGACGAGACGAAGCGTCCGCGAGCGGTTAGGGTGACGCGTCACCAACCGACGACACGGACATGCGCCACCTCGCCCTCGCCCTCTCCCTCGCGGCTCTCCCCCTCGCGCCTCTCCTCGTCTCGCAGGAGGCGACGGCCGCGGACAAGCCGGACATCCGCCTCCTCGTCGGGTCGGTGGAGAGCGGACGGATCGCGGCCGGGCTGGCGATCGATCTGCCCGAGGGTTGGAAGACCTATTGGCGAACCCCCGGCGACGCGGGGATGCCGCCGGTCTTCGACGCGAGCACGTCGCGGGGGCTCGGCCCGATCGGGGTGCGCTTCCCGGCCCCGGAACGGTTCGACGAGGCCGGCCTCACCGCGATCGGCTACACCGGGTCCGTGGTCCTGCCGCTCGACGTCGCTCTGGCGAACCCCGAGGCGCCCGGTCTCCTCTCGATCACGGTGATGGTCGGGCTCTGCCACGAGATCTGCGTCCCCTTCGAAACCCGCGTCGAGGCCGAAATCCCCCCGAACCGGGCGGTCGACGCGACGGCGCGCGCCGCGATCGACGCGGCGCAGGCCCGCGTGCCGGGACCGGCGGAGGCGACGTCGCCGCACGTCACCATGGTTCACCGCGAAATCGGCTCGGTCGGCCCACGTCTCGTCGCCGCCGTGGCGATGCCGCCGGAGGGCGAGGGACGCCGCGACGTCCTGGTCGAGGGGCCGGGTCCGGAGTGGTCGCTGCCGCAACCCGAGCGCATCGGCCGGCACGGCACCGACGAGCTTTGGGCCTTCGACCTCGACGGCGTGCCGAAGGGCGCCGATCTCTCCGCGGTCGACCTCCGTTTCACCCTGACCGCCGGGGACCGGGCGGTCGAGCAGATCGTCCGGGTGGACGTGCGTCCGCCCGCGCCCTAGATCGAGACGCGAACGAGGTTCGACCTCGCCAACAGGAGACATGCGACATGACCATCGCCGTCGGCGACCGCCTTCCCGCCGCCACCTTCAAGACCATGGTCGACGGCGCCCCCGTCGCCGTGACCACCGCCGAGGTGTTCGCGGGCAAGACCGTGGCGCTGTTCGCGGTGCCGGGCGCCTTCACGCCGGGCTGTTCGAAGACCCATCTGCCCGGCTATCTCGCCAATCATGACGCGATCCTCGCCAAGGGCGTCGACACCATCGTCTGCGTCGCCGTCAACGATGTCTTCGTGATGGACGCATGGTCGAAGGCCAACGACGCCGACGGCAAGATCCTGTTCCTCGCCGACGGCTCGGCCGACTTCACCAAGGCGGTCGGCCTGACGCTCGACCTCTCCGCCGGCGGCCTCGGCCTGCGCTCCCAGCGTTACTCGATGATCGTCAAGGACGGCGTGGTGACGGACCTGACGCTCGAGGAGAAGCCCGGCACGATCGATCTGACCGGCGCGGCCTGCATGGTGGGGAAGCTCTGAGGCGAGGGCCTCACTCCACCACCACCTCCAGCGCCTCGGTCATCGCCTCGACGACGACCGGGGTTTCCCCATGCGGATCGCCGTCCACCTGGACGGCGATTTCGCGTCGGCCGGCGCTCGCCAGGACGACGCGGGACGCGGGCAGCGACACGGCGTTCGGCGACGCCTCCAACCGGCCGAAGGCGATCCGAACCGCCGCCGCCAACAGGCGCGCGACGTTCACACGGGTGAGGCCGACGAGGCGCAGCCCCGGCCGATCCATCGCCGTCTCCCGCGTCAGGCGGAAGGGACCGCCGTAGCGCGACGACTTGGCGACCACAGCCAGACCCAACGCCACGCGTGTCACCGCCCCGTCGGGGCCGGTCACCACCGCCTCGACCGGCGGACGGCGGCGCACCCCGCGATGGAGCGCGGTGACGACGAAGGCCAGTTTCTTGAAGCGCCGCTTCACCTTGCGCTCGACGTGATGGACCACCTCGGCGTCGAAACCGGCGGAGGTGGCGAGGAAGAACGGACGCGGCGCCTCGCCCTCGCGGGTGGTCACGCCGAGGTGGAGCGGGCGGATGCGGCCGGCGCCGATCGCCGCGGCGATCGCCTCGACCCGGGTCGGCAGGCCGTATTCGGCGACCATGACGTTGGCGGTGCCCTGCGGCACGACGGCGAGGCGCGGCCGCGGCGCGGGTCGGGCGACGAGCGCGCCGACCACCGAATTGAGCGTGCCGTCGCCGCCGGCGACCGCCACCACGGCGACGTCGAGCGCGGCCGCGGCGCGGGCGAGATCGCCGGGCCGAGCGCCGACGACGCGCTCGACGGCGCAGCCCAGCGCGGTCAGACGATCGGCGAGGCGATCGAGATCGCCGGGCCGATGGCGCCCGGCCGACGGATTGGCGAGGATCGCGACGCGCGGCGGGAGGCGAGCGGTCACGCGTCGGCCTCCGCCTCGGCGTCGCTGGCGCGCGGCGGGCGCGGCTTGAACGGGGCCATGCCCTCGCGGGCGAGTTCGTCGGCGCGCTCGTTCTCGGCGTGGCCGGCGTGGCCCTTGACCCAGTGCCAGGAGACGTCGTGGCGCGTGAGCGCCGCCTCGAGGCGTTGCCACAGGTCGACGTTCTTGACCGGCTTCTTGTCGGCGGTCTTCCAGCCGTTCTTCTTCCAGCCGTGGATCCAGGAGGTGATGCCGCCCTTCAGATAATTCGAATCGGTCCACAGATCGATCGTGCAGGGCCGGGTCAGCGCCTCGAGCGCGGCGATCGCCGCCATCATCTCCATGCGGTTGTTGGTGGTCTCCGCCTCGCCGCCCTTCAGCTCCTTGACGTGGCCGCGCCATTCGACGAGCGCGCCCCAGCCGCCGGGTCCGGGATTGCCGGAACAGGCGCCGTCGGTGTGGATGCGGACGGTGTCGGGAGTGGCGGCCTCGCTCATCGCGGCTGCCATCCGTAACCGCGTGCGTCGGCGATCGAGCGATGGAAGCGCAGCTTGCGATGATACTCGAGCGGGTCCTTGGGCCGCACCATCGCCCCCTCGGGCACGTTGAGCCAGTCGTAGAGGCGGGTCAGCAGGAAGCGCAGCGCCGAGCCGCGCGCCAAGAGCGGCAGCGCGGCGACCTCGTCGTCCTCGAAGGGGCGCACCGCCTGATAGGCGGCGAGGAAGGCGCGGCCCTTGGTCAGGTTGAAGGAGAGATCCTGCTCGAAGCACCACGAGTTGAGGCAGATCGCCACGTCGTAGGCGAACATGTCGTCGCAGGCGAAATAGAAGTCGATCAGCCCCGACAGCCGGTCGCGCAGGAAGAAGACGTTGTCGGGAAAGAGGTCGGCGTGGACGACGCCCGAGGGCAGCGCGCCCGCCGCCGGCCAGTCCCGTTCGAGCGCGGCGAGTTCGCTCTCCACGTCGGCGGCCAAGCCCGGCGCGACCTCGTCGGCGCGCGCCGACGACCGCTCCCACAGGGGGCGCCAGGACGGCATCGACAGCGCGTTGGGGCGGCGGCGTTCGTAGTCCGCTCCGGCCAGATGCATCTTCGCCAGTGCCTCGCCGAGGAGCGCGCAATGGGCGGCGGTCGGCCGCCGCACCCATTGCCCCTCGAGGAAGGTGACGATCGCGGCGGGACGCCCGGCGAGCGTGCCGAGCGTCGCCCCGGCGCGGTCGTGGACGGGGAGCGGACAGCCGAGGCCGCGGCTCGCCAGATGCTCCATGAGGCCGAGGAAGAAGGGCAGATCGTTCGGATCGACCCGCTTCTCGTAGAGCGTCAGGATGAAGTTGCCGGCCTCGGTGTGGAGCAGGAAGTTGGAGTTCTCCACGCCCTCGGCGATGCCCTTGCAGGAGAGCACCGCGCCGATGTCGTAACCGGCGACGAAGCGATCGAGATCCTCGTCGGAGACTTCGGTGTAGACGGCCACGGCCTCAGTCCTCCCGATCCCGCGCGCGTTTGGCGGCGAGCGCGTCGCGCAGTTCCTTGGGCAGGTTGAACACCACCGTCTCCTCGGCGGTGACGACGGTCTCGACCCGGACCTCGCGGCGCGCCGCGAAGGCGGCGATCATCTCCTCGACGAGCACCTCCGGGGCGGAGGCGCCGGCGGTGATGCCGAGGCGGGTGACGCCCTCGAAGATGGTCCAATCGATGTCGGCGGCGCCGGCGAGCAGCACGGCGCGGCAGCCCTCGCGCTCGGCGACCTCGCGCAGGCGCTGCGAATTCGACGAATTGGGCGCCCCGACCACGATCATCGCCTCGACCCGCGGAGCGACCGCCTTGACCGCCTCCTGGCGGTTGGTGGTGGCATAGCAGATGTCCTGGCGATGCGGTCCGGCAATGTCGGGAAAGCGGCGGACGAGCACGGCGACGATCTCGGCGGTGTCGTCGAGCGACAGCGTCGTCTGGGTGGTGTAGGCGAGCGCGCGGCCGTCGGGCGGCACCACGCGTTCGGCGTCCTCGACGGAGGTGACGAGCGTCACCGCGCCCTCGGGCAACTGGCCCATCGTGCCGATCACCTCGGGGTGCCCGGTGTGGCCGATCAACAGGACGTGCCGGCCCTTGGCGTGATGGCTCTCGGCGGCGCGGTGCACCTTGGTGACGAGCGGGCAGGTGGCGTCGAGCGAGGCGAGGCCGAGGCGCTCGGCCTCCTCCGGCACCGACTTCGGCACGCCGTGGGCGGAGAAGATCACCGGCCGGGTGCGGTCGGGAATCTCGTCGAGCGCCTCGACGAAGACCGCGCCGCGGCGCTTCAGCCCGTCGACGACGAAGCGGTTGTGGACGATCTCGTGGCGGACGTAGACCGGCGCGCCGAAGGCCTCGAGCGCGCCTTCGACCATCTGGACGGCGCGCTCGACCCCGGCACAGAAGCCGCGCGGCGAGCAGAGCAGAATGTCGAGGGGTGGCGCCATGGAATCCTCCGGGGGCGTGGTCCGCCGGACTTGAGGGTGCTCGGCGCCCCCTGTCAAGGACGGCGGCGCATCCTCTCGACGGGTCGCGCCCCCGCGCTTGGCGCGAGGGGAGACGGGGTGCTATGGAAGGGGCGTCGCTCGACGCATCGACGAGAGGGAGTTCCGCGTTCCATGTCGCTCCGGTCCATCGCGAAGGGGTCCTCGCCCCGCGCCGCCCGTTTCGCCCCCCTCGCGCTGCTCGTGCCGCTGGCGCTCGCCGGATGCGGCGGCTCCGAGAGCATCGGGTCGAGCTTCATGCCGAGCAAACTCATCTCCGGCACACTCACCGGCCCCAAGGAAATGGATCCGGCGATCTATGCCGCCACTCCGGTCTGCCCGGAGGCGCTGGTGCGCGACGGCACCGAGTTCATGCCGATCTTCGAGACGGGCAAGCAGGGCAACTTCGACAACGTCCGCTTCCAAGCGAGCGTCCAACGCGTGGCGCGCGACTGCGAGGACGCGATCGGCGGCGGCATCAAGATCCGCGTCGGCGTCGCCGGTCGCGTGCTCTCGGGCAAGTCGGCGGCGACCGGCACGGTGACGGTGCCGGTGCGGGTGGCGGTCACGGCCGGCGACAAGGTGCTCTATTCGAAGCTCACCACGACTCAGGTCACGGTGCAGGCGCCGGATTATTCGGGGCTGTTCTCGGTGGTCGACGACGGCATCACCCTGTCGATCCCGGAGAGCCAGGCGGCGACGATCTACGTCGGCCTCGACGGCAAGGGCGACGTGCTCAAGCCGCAGAAGAGCAAGCAACGCGTCACCAAGTGACCCGTTTCGCCGGCCTCGGCAACGAAATGATCAGGAAGACTGCGTAGAGCCCGTTGACGCGCGGGCGCGCCTCTTCTATCGCTCGACGGGTCGAGGCTCGGTCGCGCCTCGACGCGAGTCTCGTGGGTCTGCCACGCGGTTCGCCGAACGCCCCGGCGGGAGAGCCCGACGATCCTCGGATCGCTCGGCGCCGAAGGAGAAACCGCCCCGGAAACTCTCAGGTCCCAGGACCGCGGGGGCGAGCGACACTCTGGAAAGCAGTCGCGTGGACGACACGCGGCTCACCGAAGGCGTAACCGGAGCCGCTCGTTCGCGAGCCTCATTCGGGAAACTCTCAGGTCTTCCGACAGAGGGGGCGCGAACGGATTTCGCGATCCGAACGCAGCCCCACGAGTCCGATCCCGGAGTGCGCCGATGTCCCACGACACCCCCGTTCTCGAAACGCCTCTCTCCGCCGCCCACGCCGCGCTCGGCGCGCGCATGGTGCCCTTCGCCGGGTATCTGATGCCGGTCCAGTATCCGACCGGCATCCTCGCCGAGCATCAGTGGGTGCGCGACCACGCCGGCCTGTTCGACGTCTCCCACATGGGCCAGGGCGCACTCGTCGGCCCCGACCACGCCACCACCGCGAAGGCGCTGGAGCGGCTGGTTCCGGCCGATGCGCTCGGTCTCGAGCCGGGGCGGCAACGCTATACGCAGCTGCTGAACGACGAAGGCGGCATCCTCGACGATCTGATGTACTCGCGCGAGGCGGGCGCCGACGGGCGGATCCTGCTGGTCGTCAACGCGGCCTGCAAGGCCGACGACTGGGCGCACATCGCCGCGAACCTGCCCGCCGAGGTGCGGCTCGAGACCTTCGAGGATCGGGCACTGCTGGCGCTGCAGGGACCCGAGGCGGAAGCCGTGCTGGAGGCGCTGGGCGCCGAGGTCGGCTCGATGCGGTTCATGGACGTCGCGGCGCACACCATCGCCGGCGTGCCGATGCTGGTGTCGCGGTCGGGCTATACCGGCGAGGACGGGTTCGAGATCTCCGTCGCGGCTTGCGACGTGGTGCGGCTGTGGGATCTCCTCCTCCAGGACGAGCGGGTGAAGCCGATCGGCCTCGGCGCGCGTGATTCGCTGCGCCTCGAGGGCGGTCTCTGTCTCTACGGCCACGACATCGACACCACCACCTCGCCGATCGAGGCGGGGCTTTCCTGGTCGATCCAGAAGCGGCGGCGCAAGGAAGGCGGCTTCCCCGGCGCCGAACGGATCCAGCGCGAACTCGCCGAGGGGCCGTCGCGGATGCGGGTCGGCCTGCTCGTCGCCGGGCGTCAGCCGGCGCGCGAGGGCGCGGAGATCGCGACCAAGGACGGCACGATCGTCGGCCGCGTCACCTCCGGCGGCTTCGGGCCGAGCGTCGAAGGGCCGGTGGCGATGGGCTATGTTCCGCTGATCCACGCCCAGCCCGGCACCGATCTCGATCTCCTCGTGCGCGGCAAGGCGCTTCCCGCCCGCATCGTCGCCCTTCCCTTCGTTCCGGCGCGTTTCCGCCGCTGATCCTTCCCTGGAGAAACCCGATGAAGCTCTACACCAAGGACCACGAGTGGGTCGCGATCGACGGCGACGTCGCCACGGTCGGCATCACCACCTATGCCCAGGGCCAGCTCGGCGACGTGGTGTTCGTCGAACTGCCCGACGTCGGCAAGCAGCTCACCAAGGGCGGCGAGGCGGCCGTGGTCGAATCGGTCAAGGCGGCGAGCGAGGTCTATGCGCCGCTCGACGGCGAAGTGGTCGAGGCGAACGAGAAGCTCGCCGACGATCCGGCGCTGGTGAACCTCGAGCCGGAGACCGGCGGCTGGTTCCTCAAGATGAAACTTCCGGCCGGGACCGACACGTCCGAGCTGATGGACGAGGCGGCCTACGAGGCCTTCGTCCAGACGCTTTGAGGCGAGGAAACGAGACGGGCGTCGCCTCCTTCCCTTCTCCCCGCGCGGGAGATGGGGACCCCCGTGGTGGCGCTCTCGATATGCCCACACGCCTTCGCAGAGGCCCCTTCATGCGCTACCTGCCGCTCACTCCGTCCGATCGCGCCGAGATGCTGGCGCGGATCGGCGTCGACACCGTCGACGCGCTCTATGCGGACGTCCCTGCCGACGAGTTGCTCGACCATCTCCTCGACCTGCCGAAGGCGAAGGGCGAGATGGAGGTCGAGCGGATCATGAGCCGGATGGCCGGAAAGAACCTCACCGCCTCGGCGGCGCCGTTCTTCTGCGGCGCGGGGGCCTACAAGCACCACGTGCCGGCGACCGTCGATCATCTGATCCAGCGGTCGGAGTTCCTGACCTCCTACACGCCCTATCAGCCGGAGATCACGCAGGGCACCCTCCAGGTCCTGTTCGAGTTCCAGACCCAGGTGGCGAACCTGACCGGCATGGAGGTCGCCAACGCCTCGATGTACGACGGCTCGACCGGCGCGGGCGAGGCGGTGCTGATGGCGCATCGGATCACCCGGCGGCGCAAGGCGGTGGTCTCCGGGGGCCTGCATCCCCACTACGCCGAGGTGATCGCGACGCTCTCGGGCATGGCCTCGGACGAAGTCTCCCGGCTCGCGCCCAACGTCGGCGGCGACGAGGATCTTCTCGCCGCGATCGACGCGACCACCTCCTGCGTCGTCGTACAGTCGCCCGACGTGTTCGGGCGGATCGTCGATCTGAAGCCGATCGCCGACGCGGCCCACGCCGCCGGCGCGTTGTTGGTCGCCGTGGTCACGGAAGTGGTCTCGCTCGGCGCGATCGAGCCGCCGGGCGCGCAAGGGGCGGACATCGTCGTCTGCGAGGGGCAGAGCCTGGGCAATCCGCTCGGCTTCGGCGGTCCTTACGTCGGCCTGTTCGCGGCGCGGTCGAAGCACGTCCGGCAGATGCCGGGGCGGCTCTGCGGCGAGACGGTCGACGCGGAGGGCAAGCGCGGCTTCGTCCTGACGCTCTCGACCCGAGAGCAGCACATCCGCCGCGAGAAGGCGACCTCGAACATCTGCACCAACGCAGGCCTCTGCGCGCTCGCCTTCTCGATCCATCTGACGCTGCTCGGCGAGGCCGGCCTGACACGGCTCGCGGCGCTCAATCACGAAGCCGCCTGCGAGGTCGCCGACGCGCTCGGCAACCTTCCCGGCGTCGAGGTGCTCAACGACACGTTCTTCAACGAGTTCACGGTGAAGCTACCGGTGAACGCGGCGGCACTGGTCGAGAAACTGGCGAAGGACGAGGGGATCCTCGCCGGCGTGCCGGTGTCGCGGCTGCTGCCCGAGGCCGGGCTCGACGATCTGCTCCTCGTCGCCGTCACCGAATGTTCGACCGCCGACGACCGCGCCGCGCTCGTCGCCGCGATCTCCGAAGCGATCTGAGGGAGGCTCCGATGCTCAACGACAAGGGCCGTCCGACCCGCCCCGAAACCGCCGACGAGACGCCCATGGCCGCCTCCACCTTCACCGGCAACCGCGCCCTCGACGTCGAGGAGGCGCTGATCTTCGAGATCGGCCGCGCGGACGTGACCGGCGTCGATCTGCCCGCCCCCAAGGGCGGCGCGTCGCGCCTCGGCGCCCATGCGCGCACCACCCCGATCGCGCTGCCCGGCCTCGCCGAGCCGGAGGCGGTGCGTCATTACGTGCGGCTCTCCCGCAAGAACTATTCGATCGATGCCGGGCTCTATCCGCTCGGCTCCTGCACGATGAAACACAATCCCCGCCTCAACGAAAAGATGGCGCGGCTGCCGGGCTTTGCCGACGTCCATCCGCTGCAGCCGGTCGGCACCGTCGCGGGCGCGCTCGACGTCGTCGCCGAGGTCGGGCGGTGGCTGTGCGAACTGACCGGCATGACCGCCTGCGCGATGAGCCCCAAGGCGGGCGCGCACGGCGAGCTCGCCGGCATGATGGCGATCAAGGCGGCACTCGCGGCGCGCGGGCTCGACAAACCCGTCGTGCTCGTCCCCGAGAGCGCGCACGGCACCAATCCGGCGACCGCCGCCCTCATCGGCTTCGAGGTCCGCGCGGTTCCGGCGCGACCCGACGGGACCGTGGCGGCGGCGGACGTCAAGGCGGCGATCGACGACCGGGTCGGCGCCCTGATGCTGACCAACCCCAACACCTGCGGCCTCTTCGAACCGGAGATCGCCGAGATCGCCGCGGCGATCCACGCGGCGGGCGGCTACTTCTACGCCGACGGCGCCAACTTCAACGCCATCGTCGGCAAGGTGCGCCCGGCCGACTTCGGCGTCGACGCGATGCACATCAACCTGCACAAGACCTTCTCGACGCCGCACGGCGGCGGTGGACCGGGTGCGGGGCCGGTGGTGCTGTCCGAGCGGCTCGCCGCCTTCGCCCCCCTGCCCTTCGTGCGGATCGAGGGCGGACGGCCGGTGCTGGTCGAGGACGTCTCGCAGACCAGGGCCGGCGAGACGCCCTACGGCCGGCTCACCGCCTTCCACGGGCAGATGGGCATGTTCACGCGGGCGCTCTCCTACATGCTCAGCCATGGCGCCGACGGCCTGCGACAGGCGTCGGAGGACGCTGTGCTTTCGGCCAACTACGTGCGCGCCGCGCTCGCCGATCTGATGACGGTCGCCTTCCCCGATCATCCCTCGATGCACGAGGTGCTGTTCGACGATCGCTTCCTGGAGGGGACGGGGGTGACCACGCTCGACTTCGCCAAGGCGATGATCGACGAGGGCTATCACCCGATGACCATGTATTTCCCGCTGGTCGTGCACGGGGCGATGCTGATCGAGCCGACCGAGAGCGAGTCCAAGGCTTCGCTCGATCTGTTCGTCGCGACGCTGCGCGGTCTCGTCCTGGCGGCACAGGCGGGCGACACCGCGCGCTTCACCCAGGCGCCGCGCTTCGCCCCGCGCCGCCGGCTCGACGAGACCCGCGCGGCGCGCGCGCCGAAGCTCAAGTGGGAGCCGCCGAAGGCGGCGGAGTGAACCGAAGCGGCCGGGCGCCGCGCGTCACGGCGTGCGGCGTTCGATCCGGGTCGAAAGCGAGGTCGTCAGATCACCGAAGCGGCCGGTGCGGGTGTACTCGGTGACGCGGGTCGCGCCGTCGTCGAGCGAGACGACGATCCGGCCGCGATTGGCGATCGCCACCGTCGAGAGCGCCTTGCGGCGGGCTTCGTCGGGCTCGCCGGACTTGGCGCGGACGGCGGCGAGATTGGCGTCGATCAGACCGGCGAAGGCCTTGGTCAACGCCTCGGGTTCGAACTCGTCGTGCCAGGCGACGGTGACGGTGCGGGCGGCGGGATCGACCGCCTCCACCGTGAAGACGGTCTTCTTGGCGAGGGCGACGCCGGCCACCTGATCCGGTCCCTCGCGGGTCCAGCTCGCGCCGACCGTCGTCGTCTGCGGCTTGGCGGTCTGGAGCGCGGCGAGCGCGCGGGCCTCCGGCAGCAGCAGATCGATCAGCATCTCCGGATGGGCATCGAAGGCGGCGACGATCGGCGGCGGCGTGGTCGGTGCCTGACCACCGGGCTGGGCGAGGCCGCGCAGCACCTCGTCGACCCGCTTGCGGATCGCCTCCTTGCCGAGGAGGCGTTGCGGCGCGCCGGCGGCGTCGGTCTCGATCTCCAGCAGCGCCACGCCCCACATCGCCATCGAACGGCGGTAGGCCTCGTGCGGATCGGCCGGTTCCTCCGAGATCGGCGGCACGCGGACGGCGCCACCATCGAGATCGAGGGTCCAGACCTCGCGCGCCCGGCCCTCGCCGCGCTCGACCAGTTGCTCGCGATGGACGAGCTCGAGGCGATCGGTGCGGGTCTCGGCCGGCGCGGCGCCGGAGCCGTCGAAGGCGGTCGTCATCACCGTGGTGGTGCGCACCGTCCAGACCATGCCGGCAGGCGAGGTCCAGGCGGGGACGGTCACCTCCTCGGCGGCGAGGAGTGGGGTCGCGACCGCGAGGGCGGCGAGGAGCGAAGCGATGCGGACGGCGCGGATCATGAGCGGGCTCCCGTTGGACCGCTCTCGGCATACGCCCGTGCGCGCCGGTCCGTCCAGGACGCCGATCGGCGCAGGCGGCGGCGAGAGGAAATCGTCCCCCGTCAACGACGGCGCGAGGCGCACTTGCCGCTGGGCAGACGATAGCCGGGGCCGCCGCGACAGCCGCAGCCGTAACAGATCGGCACGGCGGCGCGGGATCCCTCGGCGAGGGCGACGACGGAGTTCGATCGCCCCGCGAGCGGCGCGGCATCGACCGCGAGAGTGCTCGTGACGATCAGGACGAAGGCGCAGACGACGAGGCGCATGGGAACGTCTCCCTGGTGAACGGGCACCAGGGTCGTCCGCCGAGGAAACCACCACAACGAACCATCGATCGGAAAAATCTACTTCCGATTGAGCCGCCCGGTCGGCACGGGCGCCGGGGTCACCCCAGCGCCTTCTCCAGCGCGTCGGCCATGGCGTTGTCCGGCTCGAAGATCCAATCGAGTTTGGAGACCGTCACCACGGTCGCGCCCTTGGCGCGCAGCGCGTCGGCGAGACCGGCGACCTGCCGAGCGGGGACGTGCAGCGTCAGCGCTCCGGCAGCCGTCGCGCCGAAGGGGGCGGTCGCGCCGAACTGGGCGGCGAGCGCCAGCGCGGCGTCGGCCTTCTCGATCGCCACGTCGACGCGGCGGGTGCGCCGCGCGCGGGCCTCGGAGGCGACGCGGTCGAGGATGACGCGGGCGCGAGCGCGGGCGGGCTTCGACCAGGTCGCCGTCTTCGAGGCGACGAGATGGGCCTGGCTCTTCAGGATGACGCCGTCGGC